>JGI12109J20283_10191276_pt1 | contig 13980 bp, 13 predicted proteins | sample ElkSlonscriptome_12_FD_20283 | JGI IMG/M metagenome (IMG submission 20283) | reverse complement strand
AAAAGGCGTGACTGCAACACGACGCCGCAGTTGTCGAATCCCGCATCGCGGAAGCGACGGTAGAGGCGCAGGGTCGAGTCGGTGGTCGTGTGATCCTCCATGTCGATGCGCATGAACTGACCGGAGTCGCGGGCCAGCGAGAGCAGTTTCAGCGAGCGCTGGTAGCAGGCTTCCTCGTCCATCATCTGACCGAGGGCGCTGAGCTTGATCGAGACGTTGCCGTACGCACGACGCTCGGCCATGTCTTCGATCAGGGCATGGAATTCGTCGTAGTAGGCCTGGATGTCGGCGTCGTTCTCGACGTCTTCGCCGAGGACGTCACAGGTCGAGCACAGGCGACGATCGTTCCAGTTCGAATCGACGGTGCGCAGGGCGTCGGCGCGGGTCTCACCGGCGATGTAGGCGTCGGCGGCGATGCGAACGAGCACTTTGGGCGCCGCGCGCAGGATGCCGACCATCGACTTGTGGAAGGCGCGCTTCAGCGATCCGTCGTGGTGGGTCGGCGCCTTGCCCGAGGCATGGGCGGTGGCCTGATTCCAGGATCCACGCGGCCCGGCGTTCGGTTTGTTGGTGTCGGTATCGGTCATGACGGGGCTCCGGAGCGCAAGGAAGGCCGAAAGCGAGGGATCAGTCGATCAGGTCGACCAGTGCGTCGTGAAGTCGAGGGAAGCGGAATGCGAAGCCTTCGTCCAGGGCGCGCACGGGTTCGACCTTCTTGCTGGTCAGCAGTTCGGACGCGAATTCTCCGAACACGAATCGGAGTGCGAACTCGGGCGCGGGGACGAATGCCGGGCGGCTCATCACGTCGCCCATCACCTTCGCGAAGTCGCGCTGACGCAGGGCCTGTGGCGACGTCGCGTTGTAGGCGCCGCTCCAGCCGTCCTCGACGGCGGCCACGAGCATGGCGATCAGGTCGTCGCGATGGATCCAGCTCCACCACTGCTTTCCGGATCCCAAGGGACCGCCGACGCCGAAGCGGAAGGGCGGCAGCATCTGTTCGAGCGCGCCGCCGTCCGGATCGAGAACGATTCCGATTCGCAGGTGGACGACGTCGAGGTCCAGTTCCGTCGCGTTGGCGCCTTCCGATTCCCACTCGACGCAGGTGGTGGCGAGGAAGTCGTCGCCCGGGCCGCTGTCTTCGTTCAGGGCTTCGTCGCCACGGTCGCCGTAGAAGCCGACGGCGCTGGCGCTGACCAGGCGGAAGGGGCGCTCGTCGAGCGGACGCATGCCGTCGACGAGATTCCGGGTGCCGAGCACGCGGCTGTCGCGGATCCGCTGCTTCTTCTCGTCGGTCCAGCGTCCGGCGACGCTCTCACCGGCGAGGTGGACGATCGCGTCGACGCCCTCGAATGCCTCTCGGGGGGCCGGGCCGTCGTTCGGGTCCCAGCCGACGTGGCGGGTGATCAACGGCAGGAAGGTCGCGGCCCGCTCCGGGTCACGCGAGGTGACCACGATCTCGTGGCCTCGTTCGAGCATGGTGCGGACGAAGGAGCGACCGACCAGTCCGGTGGCTCCCGTCACGAGAAGGCGCATGGTGATCCGCGTTCTTCACGAAGGGGAGTGTGGGGCCCGAGATGAGCCCGGACGTCGGACAAGCTAACGCAAGCCGTCGGCGTCGGCAGCGTGGCGTCCCAGGGGGAAAAGAGTGATCCCGATCACTGCAGCAGCAACAGGCTGAGGGCCATGATCGCCATCCCGCCGATCAGGCCGTAGATCGCTCCGTGGTGCTCGCCGTACTCCTCGGCGGCAGGCAGGAGTTCGTCGAGCGAGATGAAGACCATGATCCCGGCAACGGCCGCGAAGACCACGCCGAAGACCACGTCGGACATGAAGGGAAGCAGGATGAAGTAGCCGATCAGTGCTCCGAGCGGTTCGCTCAGCCCCGAAAGGAACGAGAGCCGGAAGGCACGCTTCCGATCGCCCGTCGCGTAGAAGATCGGCACCGACACGGCGATACCCTCGGGAATGTTGTGGATCGCAATGGCAATGGCGATCGACACACCGACGGACGGGTCGTCGAGTGCGCTCAGGAAGGTCGCGAGGCCCTCGGGAAAGTTGTGGATCGCGATCGCGACGGCCGAGAACATTCCCATGCGCAGCAGCTTCCTCTGCCGAAGCGCATCGGCGTCCATCTCTTCCACGCGCCGTAACTCGTGTGGATTGCCGCTTTCCAACGACGGCATGCGATCCAGCAGCGCCATGAACAGGATACCGCCGAAAAAGCCACCAGCCGTGGCCCACGCGGCCGTGTGATCGCCCAGGGCCACGGTCAGGGCATCGTGCGCCTTGACCATGATCTCCATGAAACTCACGTAGATCATCACGCCGGCCGAAAGGCCGAGCGACGTCGCGAGGAATCGCGTGTTGGTGCGGTTGGAGAAGAAGGCCAGCGCGCTGCCGATTCCCGTGGCGAGGCCCGCGAAGAGGGTCAGGCCGAAGGCGAAGAGGACGGGTCCGTCCAGCACGGTCAGTTGCCTTCCAGCAGGTCCACCAGCTCGACGTGACCGTGCTCGCGCGCGAGAGCAAGCGGACTGTTGCCGTCGTCGTTGTCCATGTCGGGATCGGCGCCATGGTCGAGAAGGCGGCGTGCCATGTCCAGGTTGCCCGCTTGGGCGGCGTTGTGCAGTGCGGCGTGACCACCGGTCTGCCGCGCGTTCACCGAGGCCCCGTTGCGTAGCAGCTGGCTGACGATCTCCGCGTTGCCGCCAGCGGCTGCACTGTGCAGGGGGCGCACGGCGCTCGGGTTGTCGGCGGGGACGTTCACGTCGGCCCCGCTGTCGATCAACAGGTCGACGGCGTCGAAGTGTCCGAAGAAGCAGGCCAGGTGCAGCGGCGTGAAACCGTCGCCCGCGCGAGCGGCGACGTTCGAGGGGTTCTCCCGCAATGCGCGCCGGAGGGCGTCGGAGCGCCCGAGGGCCGCGGCCTCGAAGACGTCCAGCGTCGGCTGGGCCTCCAGCAACAGGTCGAGAGCCTCCGACGCGCGATGGTAGAGCGCCAGGAGGATCGCCGACACGCCTTGCGCGTCATGAGCCTGTGCGGTCTCGGGGTCGGCGGCGAGGATCTCGCGCACACGGGCGGAGTCACCTCCGCGGATGGCGTCGAGGATCTCGTGCGGCATGGGGTCGCTCCTGAACCGGTTCCTTCGGCGCGCGGATCACGCCGCGCTGCAGTCTAGTCGCTGCCGCGGGCGGGCGCACGAACTGCGTCAGTCGTCGTCGCCCCGGTCGGGATCGCCGACGACGTCGAAGGGATACACGCGGAAGCGCACCGCGAGCCCCACGGTCACGCCCGTGTAGTCGATTCCGAACTCCGGAATGTCGTACTCGCGCAGGTTCCGTCCGTCCGGGCGGAGGAAGGGCCGGGCGCTCGCCTCGTCGGTCTTGGCCGAGCGGAAGGCGACGAAGGGGAGGAACGACATTTCGGTCGTGAACTGGAACTCGGCCATGGCCTGGATCTCCCAGAACAGCCCCGACGCATTGACGGCGAAGTTCTGCAGGCCCTGGACGTCTTCGTCGTCGCCCTTGGCTTCGAAGCGTCCGGCACCGAAGCCGAGGATGATCGACTTGCCGTATCCCTCGGTCCCGAGACGGAAGTCGAATCCGGCGCCGAAGACGTTGGCCGGGATGTTCAGCGTGGCCGTGTCCGGGCGGAGCGGTCCCGTGCGCGATTCGAAGTCGTTCTCCAGGAGATAGGGCAGGCGCTCGTAGAAGAGCCAGAAGTTGGTGCTGTCGCCGAGTCGCATGCCCACGCGCACGTCGAAGGGGAAAGCCCACTCCTTGTCGACGAACTCCACGGGTTCGAAGGTGGTGATGCTTCCGCGCCTGGAGGACAGTTCGGTGGCCAGTTCCTCGAGTGGATCGGGATCGATGTCGTTGAAGAAGCCCATGCCACCGCGCATCTCCACCCAGAGGAGGGTGTCCTCGCCCTGAGCGTGGGCTGTCGAGCTCCACGCGAGGACCAGCGCCGCGCACAGGACGAGGCAGCAGCTCGCACGCAGGGCCGAAGCTCCTCGGAGGGCATGGCCGGTCGGGCCGGCGGTCGTCGACGGATGCATCGAGATCTCCGCAAGCGGGGCACGAGGGCAGGGGGCAGCTTCCCCAATATGGGGACGGAAGCGCGCTGGGTCCAGCCGGCCCGCGAACCGGATCAGGCGCCGAGCCGCTCGCGGACCAGGGCCTTCAAGCCCGCGGCCTTCTCCTCGGCCGTGGCCAGGGCGGCGTCGGCACGCTTGCGGGTCTCGGCGACCCAGTCCGCGTCGCCCTTCATGCCGTTCAGGTTGATCAGCACGTTGTAGTAGGCCGCCTCGGCGCCGGCCAGCGCGCACAGCCCGGCCACGCCGGCATCGCTCAGCGAGTTCGGGTTGCCCTTCTCGGCGGCTTGCTGGGCCAGATCGAAGATGGGCAACGTCCGCTCGAGGACGTCGAGGGGGACCTGGGTCGCGCCGCGGTTGGCTTCCTTCAGCGCCTCCGCCTTGGCCTTCTTCTCGGCGTCCGTGCCGTTCGGCATGCGGTTGGCCTCGATGACCTTGGTGAAGGCGTCGGTGTCGGCGTCGATGGCGATCAGGAACCAGTCCTTGTGGTCCTGGGCTTCTTCGGCGATTGCGCTCATCGCATCGCGCGCGGGTTTCGGGTCGCGCCACACCACGCTCAGATTCGGGACCATCGCGGCGAGCGCGGCGGCCATCGATCCGCACAGTGCGGCCACGCTGCCGCCGCCGGGCGCGGGCGATTCACTGCTGAGCTCGTCGGCGAAACCGCGGATGCTCAGCGTGCGCAGGCCCTCTTCCTTGCGCAGTCGATACTCGATGATCTTGTCTTCGGGGTCGAAGGCGGTGACGTCGCGCAAGCCCATGCTCCGGATCGCCGTCTCGACGAGTTCGGATTCGGGGACGCCCGCGCTCTTGTTCATCTTCTGCAGGTAGTGTCGACCTGCGTCGAGCATGCACTGAAGCGGAACGAGGCCGACGATTTCGCTGCCCGTGACGTGCACGCCGAGATCACGCGCTTCGTCGACACACGTGTCGTAGACGACGTGGACCGGCGTTTCGCGGAAGTTCGTCAGGTTCATGCTGACCTGCGCGGTGCCGAATTCCTCGATCACCCAGCCGATGCCCTTCACGTGCTTCAGCTTGCCGGGTTCCTTCACCGGTTTGCCCTTCGCGTCGCGGACGATCTCCCAGTTCTCGTCGCGCTTGGCGCGACCCTGTTCGCGGATACGCAGGGCGATCTCGTGCGGCAGGCGTTTGTCCTGCGTGTTCACGTTGACGTTGTAGGCGACGAGGAATTCGCGCGCGCTGACCGCGGTGACGCCGTACTTCGGATCGAAGGTGCCGGGGCCGAAGTCCGGCTTCCATTCGGGATCGGCGAGCTTCTTCTCGAGGCCTTCGTACTCGCCCTGGCGGACGACGCTGAGGTTTCGGCGTTGGTCTGACTTGGCTGCGTTCTCGTAGTAGTAACCGCTGATGCCGAGTTCCTTGCCGATGCGTTCACCGAGCTGGTGCGCGAGCTGCGCGCAGTCTTCCATCGTGACGTCGGACACGGGAACGAAGGGGCAGACGTCCGTCGCGCCGAAGCGCGGGTGCTCGCCGGAGTGGTGGCGCATGTCGATGAGTTCCTGCGCCTTCTTGATCAGCTGGAAGGCGCCCTCCACGACGGTTTCCGGGCTCCCCACGAAGGTGATGACCGTGCGGTTCGTGGCCGCGCCGGGATCGACGTCGAGGAGCTCGCAGCCCTCGACCTGATGGATGACGCCGGCGACCGCGTCGATGATCGTGCGATCGCGGCCTTCGCTGATGTTGGGGACGCACTCGACGATACGCATGGGGGTGCTCCGGGTTCGAGAAGGGTTGCTGGGATTCGTGCCGCGGTCGATCGTTCGGCCGGCAGTGTAGCAGCGTCGGCCGGGGCCGGCGAGGGTGTGGTACCCTGGTTCCACTCGAACAGGAATGAGGGACTCGACCATGCGTTTCGTTCTCGTTCTTCTCCTGCTCGTCACGTCCGGGCCGGCCGTGGCGGCGGATCCTCTCGACATCGGATGGTTCGCCGATCCGGACGGCACGCAGCGTGCGCTCAGGATCGACCCCTTCGTTCCCGTGACCATCCACGCCGTTCTCTTCGATGCGCCCGACCCGATCGTCGGCTTCGAGGTCGGGGTGCGGGATCTCCCGGCGAGCGTGTTCGTGATCGAGCGCCAGTTCTTCGGGTCCGATCCCTTGATCGGCGGTGGAGACTTCGACTTCGTCGTCGGAACCGGCGGGTGCGTGCAGCCGGCGCCGCGGACCGCGCTCGTGAGCTTGACGTTGTTCACGGTGACGACCGTTCCGCAATGCACCGAGGTGTTTCTCTCGGGGACGTCGGTTTCGAGTTCGCCGGGAGGGCTGCCGGTGGTTCTGGGTTGTGGGGACCAGGTGCGTGAGCTCGGACTCTTCGACGACGGGTGGGGGCTGTCGCCGGGGGCGGTGGTGCTCAACCCGATACAGCCGAACCCCTTCGACGAGCTGGACGATCGTGGGTGCTTCCCGGTGTCCGGGAAGGTGATCGGGTTCGGGGCGTTGAAGGCGCGGTTCTAGGTCGGGGGTCGGCGGCTGGCGGTCGGTCGTTGCGGGCGCGGCCGGTTGTTGGAAGCCGACAAGTGCCGTCCGTGGCGTCTCGGAGCGTTGACACAGTTGTCCCCGACTTCGAATTCGACTCGCTTGACAGGGTTGCGAAAGCACCGATTCGACGACGTCCGACATCATCCTGGAACGTGTCACCAAGCGTCGTCACGGCTCGTCCGTGGGCTCACGCGCACGGAAGACGTTCTGCATCTCCCGAAGACATCGTTCCGGCCCACGCGCGCGCTCTCAGAACGCCGAAAAACCGGGTGTACAATGCGATCGAGCCGCCTCCCGGAGGTTCGATCATGGACACGATCCGACACCTGGATTCCCTTCGTTGCCGCGAACACGAGGCAACCGTCGAACTGATCGGCGCGCTGATCGCATGCGCCGAGAACGAAGACCACGTGGCGGCCGGATACGCATCGATCTGGGCGCTGTTGGTCGAGCGATTGCGGTATTCGCCGGCCGCCGCGTCACGACGCCATGCGGCGGTCAAGATCGCACGGCGATGGCCGGTCGCTCTCGACATGTTGCGTGAGCACCGGACGTCGCTCACGTGTCTGGCGAAGGTCGCGCACCTGTTGCGGGCCGAGGACTTCGAAGACCTGTTGCGTGCGATCGACGGAGCGTCGGCCGATGAGGTCGACCGCGTGGTCGTTGCGCGCCGGCCGCGGCCGAAGCCGCGCGAACGCGTGCGCCGGGCCGTGGTGAAGTTCGAGAGTCCCCGCCCGGCGGCGAGTTCCGCGGCGGAAGTGAAAACGCTGTTCGATGGACCGGACGCGCCTCCGGCGAGGACACCGCGTTCGAATCCCAGGACCGAGGAACGCATCCAACTCTCGTTCAGCGTGACCGCCTCCGACTACGATCGATTCCAACGCGCCCGCGCGAAGGCGTCCCGCAAGCACGGCCCCGGTGTCTCGATCGAAGCGATCTTCGTCGAGATGCTGGCGAAGTACGTGGACGAGGCGCCGTCGAGCGAGCGCAGGCCGAAGCCGCCGGCGAACCGCAATCGGCACATCCCGGCCGCCACTCGGCGCACTGTGTTCCGTCGCGACGATGCACGGTGTCGATTCGTCGGCCCGGACGGCCATCGATGCAGCGCGACCCTCGATCTACAGATCGATCACGTCGTTCCCTACGCTCGGGGTGGTTCGCACGACGCGACGAATCTGCGGCTGCTCTGCGGCAAGCACAATCGGTGGCGGTCGAAAGAATGAGCGGCGCCGCAAGAGGCAGCGGCACCGGCCCACGACCCACAGCCCACGGCGAGCGGCACGGGCCCACGACAATCGGCGACGGCCCACGCACCTACCACTCCGGCGTGAACTTCTTGTTCCGTCCGTGGGTGATCGCGGGCTTCTGGCGACCGGGCATGTAGCCGATCCGCACGGGGCCCTTGATGTAGGACGTGACCTCGAGAGGCTGGGGCTTGCCGCCGGCGTAGATCTTCACACCAGGCCATAGGCCCTCGTTCACCCAGACCATGCCGTAGCGGCGGCGCATCTTGATGCGACGGCGCATGAGGCGCTCGGCGTCGGCCATCTCGCGGTCCTTCTGGGTGAGTTGGCCGAGGTAGACCTTGAGCTTGTTCAGCGCGATGTCTTCCTTGGTCGAGCGCTGGCGTTTGCGTTCGAGAAGCTCGATCTGCTCGGTGCGTTTGCCGATCTCGGATTGGACCTCGGCGCGCTCTTCGAACTGCTTCTCCTGCTGGCCCTCGAGGTCGCCGTCGGTGCCGACGACGATCAAGGTCGGAGTCTCGGATTCCGATCCGAGTTCGGACACGTAGAGCGAACCGGCGACGGTCCAGCTGCCGCCGACGAGACGATTGCCGCTCGCGGTGACGTCGCCGCCGACGTTGGCTTCGACCCGCATGAGTTCGCCCGAGCTGACGACCTGTCCGCCGCACTCGAGTTCGAGTTCGCGCAGGAAGCCGACGTCGATGTCGCCATCGGCCTTGATCTTCACCTTGTTGCGGCCGATGACCCCCTGGTTCACGGTCAGGTTCCCGCCGGCATTGATCTGGGCGCCTTCGACGTATCCGGAAATGCTGACACTTCCTGTTGCCGTGACGTCGAAGCCCTCGAGGACGTCGCCGTTGACGTCGACCGCGCCATCGAAGTCGATGCTCGAACTTCCGAAGTCGACGGAAGAGACCTTCATCACCTGAGAAACGCTGATCCGGTCCTTGGCGAACTCGACCTGGCCGCCGACGAGGGCTTCGATGGACAGGAGTTTCTCGTCGGTCCAACTCACGGTCTGGTGGAGTTTCGGTCGCCAGGGGCGGCCGGGTTCGGCGTCGATCGTCACTCCGCGGACGGTCCGGCCGGGTGTTCCTTCCTCGGGTGGAATCCAGTCGGCGATGACGGTATCGGCCGGAACGCTCGTCTTGTTGCGACGGAAGTGGTCGACCGAGCCATCGGGACGCTCGATCGGGACGCGCTCGAAGAACTCGCCCTTCCACTCGATGCGCGCGTCGCGGCCGTCGACCGGTTCCTCGCCGCGGGCGATCACGGCCGGGCCCGCCCGGCGACCGTCCTCCGCGGTCTCGAGGAGCTCCCCGAGGACCTCCATGTCGATGTGGATCAGGCCTTCGTCCTCGGTGAGGTGCGCCACGAACTCCGAAAGCGGCGGAACCTCACCGGCACCACGAGGAATCGTCATCGAAGCCTCGAGGCCGTCGTCGCTGATCTTCAGTTCATAGCCGAGTATCGTCGTCATGGATCTCTCCTCGGAGCGAGAACGAGGATCCTGGGCCTCCGGTCGGGCCCTCCCCGTCTGCCATTCTCTCGGCACGAAGGACCTCGGGCTTGAGCCTGTTTCCTCGTCGTTCCCTGGCACGGACCGTCGCGGAGGGTTAGAATCGCGCGCGGCTGCCCGTCCGGGCGTCTGCCGTTGCGCCCTTTCGACGCGGAAATGCACATGACCGAACCTTCTCGTCCGACGCCCAGCTACTGGGACTATCTCCGGCTCGACAGTCTTCTCGGCCTCCAAGGGGGGCTGGAAAAGGACGAGTCGCGCCTGATGCCGGACGAACTCCATTTCGTGGTCGTCCACCAGGTTTTCGAATTGTGGTTCAAGCTGTGCCTGCGAGAGCTGCGCCTGGCGCGTGACGACCTGCGCGAGCCGGAAGTTCCCGAGGAGAGGGTGCCCTATGTCGTGCATCACCTCGGAAGGGTCTCAGAGATCCTTAAGTTGATGGTCCAGCAATGGTCGGTCATGGAGACCCTCACACCGCAGGATTTCCTGGCCTTTCGCGACAAGCTGGTGCCGGCCAGTGGCTTCCAGAGCTTCCAGATGCGGGAACTGGAGCTGGTGCTCGGAATGGACGAGGCCGAGCGACTCCGTTACGGCGGTGTGGATCCGCTCGATCACATCCTGGAGGCGGCCGAAGCATCACCGGCTGGTGAGTTCGTCCGGGAGCGGATCACTAGCGCGCGGAGTGAACCGACGCTGCGGGCGGCGTTGCACGAATGGCTGCGCCGGACGCCGATCCAGGGAAGCCAGCCCGATGATCCAAAGGACGAAGTCCGAATCTCGACTTTTCTTTCCGACTACCTGGAGGCCTACCGCGCCAGCCAGGACGAGATGGCCGCGCGCCTGGAGGCGGCATCCGTCGCGGACGCGGACACGCTGCGCACCCGGGTCGACCACACCGTCGACGCGGCGCGCCGATTCCTGACCGCCGAAGACGTGGACGAGGCCGACCGTGCGTCGACCCGACGGACCCGCGCCGGGCTCCTCTTCGTCGAGTCGTATCGCGAGCTTCCTCTGCTGGCCTGGCCGCGCCGCCTGATCGATGCGGTGGTCGAGGTCGAAGAGCAGTTCGTCCTGTGGCGCCATCGTCACGCGCGCATGACCGAGCGCACGATCGGGCGCCGGGTCGGCACCGGTGGAAGCAGTGGGGTCGACTACCTGGACGAAGCCGCGCGCGGCCGGATCTTCCCCGAACTCTGGGCCGTCCGCAGTCTCCTGCTTTCGCGCGAAGCGCTTCCACCGCTCGACGATCCCGATTTCTACGGCTTCGCGCGCTGAATCCACCTCGACCCGAACCGGAGGAACCCCATTGGCCGTCACCATCGACCTGACCGGACGTCGCGCCCTCGTCTGTGGCGCGAGCAGCGGCCTCGGACGCGCGATCGCCACACGTTTCGCCGAGGCCGGCGCCGAACTCCTGGTCCTGTCTCGCTCGCAGGACAAACTCGCCGCCCTGTGTGACGAACTCCGATCGAAGGGGGCGCCGCAGGCGACGCCGGTGGCCGTCGACATGGACGACATCGTGGGCTTCGCCCACGCGATCCAGAACGAGGTGGTGGCCAGCGGGCCCGTTCACATCTGCGTGCACAACACGGGCGGACCGGCATCCGGACCGCTGCTCGAGAAGACCGAAGAGGAGATGGTGCGCGTCTTCGGACGCCACCAGGTGACCGCACACTTCCTCGTGCGCTCGCTCCTCGGTGGCATGGTGCAGGAAGGCTACGGACGCTTCGTGAACGTCCTGTCGACGGCGGCGAAGGAGCCGATCGACAATCTCGGCCTGAGCAACACCATCCGCGCCGGCATGATCGGCTGGGCCAAAACGCTCTCGCGCGAACTCCCACCGAACGTCACGATGAACAACGTGCTGCCCGGTTACACCGCGACCGAGCGGCTCGACGAACTCAAGGCCGCCAGCGGGGCGCGTACGGGACAGACCGCCGAACAGATCGAACAGGGTTGGGTCGCCAGCGTTCCCGAGGGGCGCATCGGCCAACCCGAAGAGCTCGCGGCGGCAGTCCTTTTCCTCGCGAGTCCCCTGGCGAGCTACGTTCGCGGCCACAGCCTGCCGGTCGAGGGCGGAAGTCTGCGAGGTCTGTGATGCACTACGACATCTTCTTCTCGATCAGTCAGACCGCGGTCGACGGCCACACGCCCACCGAGGCGCAGATGTTCGAGAACTTCTTCGCGCAGGTCGAGGCCGCCGACGAACTCGGGTTCGGTACGGCGTGGATCGCCGAAGCTCACCTGTCGAGCGAAGTCCAGAAGACGCACCGCAAGCCGGTCATTCCGCACTGGGAAGGCGAAGTCGGGCTCAATGTCGACTTCCTCCAGTTGGCCACGCGTGTGTTCGCGCGCACGAAGCGCATCGAATGCGGAAGCGCGGTCATGAACATCCTCTGCAACGGGGGACCGGTGGCCGCTGCCGAACGCATCGCCGCCTTCTGTAATCTGCACGGACTCGATCCCGACGAATCGCGTCGCATCCACGTGGGATTCGCGGCCGGACGCTTCGACTTCAACAACACGCCCACCGGCATCGGCCCGAAGAACTTCTTCGAGCACGCCTTCTGGCCGCAGGTGAAGTCGAAGATCTTCGAGGAAGCGGCCACGGTGTTCCTGCACCTGCTGCGCGGCGACACGGTGATCAGCGAAGAGCTGCCCAAGGCGGAGATCACGCGCGCCGACGTGAAGAGCGACGACGAGTGGGAAGAGTTGCTGCGCGCCGCGGGCGCATCGGAGGCGATGAAGAAGATCCCGCTCGAGCACCGCTGGAAGTTCGAGGAGACGAAGATCATTCCCCAGGACTGGCGTCGCGAGTTGTTGCAGCTGGTCATTGGGTCGCACGATCCACGCATGCAGGACCACGCGAACACGATCCTTCCCGTGCAGGTCTTCAACCTGTCGATCACGCGTCCCGAGGTGATCGAAGCCACGCACGAACGCATGACGGCCGAGTACCATCCGGACGGCGGCCCGTGGCAGCGCGCCTACATGCCGCGCACCGTCTTCGTCTTCGTCAACGGAGAAGCGGGACTGGATCCCGACGAACAACGCGCCGCGGCCCAGGACGAAGCCCGCGCGGCACTCGGGGCCTACTGGACGGCACTCGAAGGAACGCTCGATCCGTCGAAGGTCGAAAAGGCGGCCGACAACGCGCTGATCGGCAATCCGCAGGACGTGGCCGAACAGATCGTCGAACGTTTTCACCCCGACGACCGTCTCATGCTCTGGTTCGACTTCTTCCAGCACGACAGCGACCGCGTGATCCGGAACATGGAGGTCTTCATGCGCGAGGTCGCGCCACGTGTTGCGGAGGCGGTCCGCTCATGAGCGACGATCACGAACTCGACGAGATCTTCCAGCGTCCGTGGCCGCACGAAGAGCCCGAGCGACCGGACAGCGACTTCTATCCGAACAGCCCGCTCGGTGAGAGCGAAGAAGGCATTCCGACCGGTCGCGACGTCGAGTGGGAACCGCTCGTCGACTACCGTCGCCACGGCGTCAGCGAAACCACGATCCACGGTGCCGTGGCCTGGGCGAGTGGCGAGGAGATCTTCCATTCCTTCGGCGGCAACGTGCTGTGCTACGGGCGCAGCATGATGAAGCCCGTCATGTTGAAGGTCTTCGCCGAGGTTCTGGATCCGGTGACCGACTGGGAACAGAAGGCGATCTGCGTCGCGAGCCACAACGGCAGTGCCGAACACGTGCGCGCCGCCCAGTCGCTGCTGCCGGAATCCGAGTGGGGTCTCATGCAGACGCCACTCGACGTGCCACTCGTGCAGTTCGGGCGCCAGGTGCGGCGTCCGCGGCGCTGGTACAACAACTCGAGTGGTCAGCACGCGGGAATCCTTCGCGGCCTGCGACTTCTCGGCATGAACCGCGCGGGCTACACGCTTCCGCATCACGAGTGGTTCGGGATGTATCTCGACCTGATCCGCCGCGATCTCGGCGACGAGTGGACGCCGCGACGCCTCGCGCGCGACGGCGACGGCTTCCCGACCATCGCCATGACCGTCGGCGAGCTCGCGAAGATCTACGCCGGTCTCGCGCTCCGCCGCGACGAGGACTGGATCTTCGAGGCCATGGTGAAGCATCCCGATCTGGTCGGCGGCTTCAACCGGCTCGACTCGACGATCCTCAAGGCGTGCAACGGCAAGGTCATCGCCAAGGAAGGCGCCGACGGTCTACTGGGCATGGCGATCGATCACCCCGACTATCCGCAGGGCCTGGGCGTGGTGATCAAGATCGCCCACGGGTGGAATCCACGGGCATCGTGGTACATCGCGCGCGGCATCCTGGGTTCGCTCGGCTTCGAGTTGCGCAACCCCTACAAGCTGTACAAGCAGAAGGCCTTCCTCGTGCCCGGCGTGGTGCCGGAAGACCGACTCGCCCCACTCGAGCAGATTCCGACGTGGGACGACTGGGATCCCGACCGCGATCACTGGTCCTACGACTGGAATCGATACGCGACCGACGGGACGGCGGGTCCGGATCAGGTATGAAAGCTCGGACACCAGGAATCTCGAAGGGCCCGTATCGGTCGGTGCCCGCGCGCAAGAACGACATATCGGAGAGAGCAGCATGACCGACGGACGCATCATCGCGGGCGTACTCGCCCCGCACCC
>JGI12109J20283_10117115_pt1 | contig 13980 bp, 8 predicted proteins | sample ElkSlonscriptome_12_FD_20283 | JGI IMG/M metagenome (IMG submission 20283) | reverse complement strand
CCGGCTGGTTTCGATTCGATACAGCAGCCGATTCGCCAGCTCGGCGGCCGCTGGTTCAGGCAGGTACGGGACGGCCTTCTCGCCGTGAGGGAGCCGGATCACCAGCGTGGCAAGTCCGTGACGGCGCTGGTAGGAACTGGTCTTGACCTTGACCTGCTGGCAGCGGGCGTCCTCGAACAGGATGATGGTGGTGCCGATCAGGCCTTCGCGCACCTGCAGGCCGTCCTCTCCGATGTGCACGCCCCAGCGTTTCCAGCGAAGGTGGATCATCCAAGCCACCAGCGCGGCCACGGCAATCAGCACCAGCGGGGCGACGAGTGGGTCATCGTCGAACCAGAAATCCAGCCCCAGCAGGATGACCAGTGGCAGCAGCACGATCCGCTTCCAGAGCAGGGTCCGAAATCGACGATCGATGCCCTGGAAGGTCGGTTCGGTCCATGACCGGCCGGCCAGTTCGGATGCCACGGCATCCAGCCGTTCACCCGGTATGCCGGGCACCAGGAAGCGCTTGTCCTGGTTCATCGGATTCATCGCGTCGAGCGAGGCCTGGTGACCGACCGCGTGCCAACGGCCCAGCAGACGGCCGAACGCGGTCTGGACGATTTCCAAACTGTGCAGCTTGACGCGCTTCAGCGCTTTCTCGCGCTTGTCGAGCAAGCCGTAGACCGCGTTCAGCCGCTCCTCGTCGCCGGTCAGTCGATATCCATGGAACCGAACGACGGCAATCAGGCCGGACAGCACCAGGCCCAGGGTGATGATCACGATGATCAGTGCGATGACGAGCGAGACCGCAAGCAGCGGTGCCTGGGAGAGACTCCCTTCACCGACCAGTCCGGACCCCTCCAGCCAGTTTGCACCGACCTCGACCCGGTCCCCGATCCGCTCGGCCAGCGGCCCGCCAACGATACCGAGCACGATCCAGAGCTGGCTGGAGGTCATGCCGTAGCGAAACAGGTCGCCGAAACCAGGCGCGAAGACCGCCGGCACCTCGGCGCTCGCGCCCCCCGCAGCTTCCGCGTCGGGCCGGACAGCCGGCGCGTTGCCCGAGCGCTGCGCCCCGGACACGCGATCGCGCAGCGCCAGCGCTTCGTCGTTCGGAATGCCGGGCAGTTCGACCTCGGTCTGCGCCGCACCCGGAGTCTCGAGGTTGACCCGCGTCAAACCCAGCGGCTTCAGGTACAGCGGCTGGCTGAAGGCCACGTTCTGGACGCGCTCGAAGCGAACTTTGAGCTCCTTGATTTCGAGCAGGCCTTTGCGGACGCGGATCGCATCGCCCAGAACCTGGAACCGGAACCGTCGGTGATAGATCAGCGTGACCAGCAGGCCGATCAGCAGCAGCACGCCGGCGATCATGCCGATTTCGCGGAGGCCGAAGGAATCGGACACGAATGCACCGGTCCCAGCGCCGAAGAACAGGAACAGATTTTCGCGAACGGCCTTCTGCGCGCCGCTGATGTACATCGCAGCGACCGCGGAGTTCGGAAGACGCTTCCATTCGGAACCGGTCGATGCGTCCTTCGCCTCGACGGGCGTCGTTGCCTGGTCGGCCGATTCGTCGCTCATGGCTGGTGCGGCACGTCGGCTTCAGCCGATTCACGCGTCGCCTCCGCGCCGCCGACGTCGTCCGCGTTGTTCGCGTTCTCCGGTTCCTTACCCGCCAACGCATCGCGCAGGCGGATCTGTTCGGCCAGGTGCTCGCGCAAGGTATCGGCGGTCCCGGCGTCGAGGCCGATGATGTCCAGGTCCGATGTCATACCTCCGGCCGTAAACAGTTTCAGGCGAGCCAGACCGCGCGAACGCTCGACCGGACCGCTGGAGGTTTCGACGTGCTGGATCCGCGCAAACGGAAGCAGGGTCGCCTTGCGCCAGAAAATGCCTTCCTGCGCGGCGATGTCGTGGTCGCGTAAGGCCCAGCCCCGGCGGCCCGCATCGGCCCAGCGATAGACNCCGATCAACAGCGCGAGCAGTCCGATGCCGACCGGGGTCAGTAGCCCCGGCAGCAGCGTAATGCCCGGGATGAAGTTGACCGACGAGGCGATCAGTGCAACGGGAATCCAGTAGATGAGCGTCGTGAGTACGGTATAGCCCCGGAAGGCTGCCGAAACGGGCTCGAAGTCCAGGTCACGATAGTCCGGCAGCGCGTCGAAGCGCTGCTGCGGGTTAGTGAATGATTCATCAGACCGTTCGCGCTTCGGCTGCTCGACCACTGTCTTTTCATCGTTCATTCTGCGTTCCCTTCGGATCGCTCGATAGTGTCGCCGAACGGTGGGCGGATTGCCTGTGCCGGAAGTCGGATCGCGCGCGTCGCATACGGCGGCGTGCCGCGCATCGTCAGCGCTTGATCCCGCTGTCGTGCCAGCCCGAGGTGATCGGATAGCGACGGTCGCGCCCGAAGGCCTTGCGCGTCACGCGCGGGCCCGGCGCGCCCTGGCGACGCTTGAACTCGGCCATCAGCACGAGGCCGGCGACCCGGCGAACCATGGCCTCGTTCAGGCCGGTGGCCTCGATGATCTCCGTGATCGACCGGTCGGCCTCGACGTACAGCTCGATGATCCGATCGAGCAACGGATAGGGAGGCAGCGAATCCTGGTCGGTCTGACCGGGTGCGAGCTCAGCCGACGGTGGACGATCGACAACGCCCTGCGGAATCGCCGGCGACTGTGCGTTGCGCCAGTTGGCGAGATCGTAGACCATGCCCTTCAGGCAGTCCTTGATTGGACTGTAGCCGCCGCACATGTCGCCGTACAGCGTGCTGTAACCGACGGCCAGTTCACTCTTGTTGCCGGTCGCCAGCACCAGGTGCCCGAACTTGTTCGAAAGCGCCATCAGCAGCAGTCCTCGCGCTCGGGCCTGAAGGTTTTCCTCGGCGATATTCTCGGGCCGGCCCTGAAACGGACCCTCCAGCTGCTGCAGGCTTGACTGGAAGATCGGCTCGATCGAAATCGTTTCTGTCTGCAAGTCAAGCAGATCGACCTGTTCGGTGGCGAGGATCAGCGACAGCTCGCTGGTATGGCGCGAAGGCATCAGGATTCCATGGACGTTCTCGCCACCGAGTGCATCGGCGGCCAGCGCAGCGCACAGCGATGAGTCGATGCCGCCGGAAAGCCCCAGCACCACCGAACGGAAGCCGTTCTTGTGCACATAATCCTTCAGGCCCCGCTGCAGCACCCGCCAGGTCACCGGCAGGCTGTCGGTCTCGCCTTCCGGCCAACGCAGGTACTCCAGTCGCCCGGAATCGGCGTGGAAGCCGACCTGCAAGAGGGCTTCGTCGCACAGCACTGCCGGCGGCGACAGCTCGCCTTGGGCGTCGATGCATAACGAGTGTCCATCGAAAACGAGTTCGTCCTGGCCGCCGACGCAATTCAGGTACAGGATCGGCAGGCCGGTTTCATGATGTCGCGCCCTCAGGATCTCGCCGCGATCGAGATGCTTGTCATGGTAGTACGGTGAGGCGTTGCACGACACCAGCAGTTCGGCACCCGCATCCCGTGCGGCGCGCGAGGCCTCAGGCGCCCAGGTGTCCTCGCAGATCAGCACGCCGACCTTCACGCCCTTGACTTCGACCACCATCGGAGCATCGCCCTGAACGAAGTAGCGGCGTTCGTCGAACACCGCATAGTTCGGCAGATCCCATTTGTCATAGGTTCCGAGAACCGCGCCACCGCGAATCCAGGCAGCAGCGTTGTAGCGCTGATCGCCGTCAGCACGCGGGTAGCCCAGCACGACGTCGATCCCGTGCACGGCACCGACAATCTCGCGAAAAAGCGACTCGGTCCGGCGCATGAACCCCGGCCGCAGAACCAGGTCCTCGGGTGGGTAGCCGGTCAGCGCCAGTTCCGGGAACAGGATCAGGTCAGCGCCCAGGTCGTCACGGGCTCGTTCGATTACCGCCAGGATCCGGTCCCGGTTGGATGTGATGTGCCCGACGAGGAAATCGTCCTGGGCCAGTGCGATCTTCAGCATCGGTCGGTTTCCGCGTTGGACGGGTGTTCCCGGCCTCGCCGGAGCCGGGAGCGGTCACGCCGGAAGGCCGGCGCGGAGGGCGCTTCGCTCTAAGGGCAGACGCCCGGAGAGCTTACTTCAATCGGTCGGCAATCGCCGTGCCCAGCTCCACCGGCGAGCGGACGGTGGTCACACCGGCCTCTTCCAGCGCAGCATACTTGGCCTCCGCGGTGCCCTTGCCTCCGGCGATGATGGCACCGGCGTGGCCCATGCGTTTGCCGGGCGGAGCCGTCACACCGGCGATATAGCCCACCACCGGCTTGGTCACGCTCTCGGCAATGAATTCCGCCGCTTCTTCCTCGGCCGTGCCGCCAATCTCACCGACCATGATGATCCCTTCGGTTTCGGGGTCTTCCTGAAACAGATCGAGGCAGTCGATAAAGTTCATGCCGTTGATCGGATCACCGCCGATGCCGATGCAGGTCGTCTGTCCGAGCCCGGCGTTCGTGGTCTGGAATACTGCCTCATAGGTGAGCGTACCCGAGCGAGACACGATGCCGACCTTGCCCGGCTTGTGGATCGCCCCGGGCATGATGCCGATCTTGCATTCGCCCGGCGTGATGATGCCGGGACAGTTCGGGCCGATCAGGGTCACGTCCCCGTAGTCGGCCAGCGCAGCCTTGACGCGCATCATGTCCAGAACCGGGATGCCCTCGGTAATGGTCACGATGATGCGAATGCCCGCGTCGGCGGCCTCGAGGATCGCGTCGGCCGCGAACGGAGGCGGCACGAAGATCATCGATGCATCGGCACCGGTTTCCTCGACTGCATCCTCGACCGTGTCGAACACCGGCAGGCCCAGGTGCTCCTGCCCTCCTTTACCGGGGGTTACGCCGCCGACCAGGCGGGTGCCGTAGTCGATCGCCTGCTCTGAATGGAAAGTGCCCTGCGAGCCGGTGAAGCCCTGGCAGATCACTCGGGTTTTCCTGTTGACCAATACGCTCATATCGTCTTCCTTCAGGCCGCCGCTTCGACGGCCTTCTTGGCGCCGTCGTTCAAGTCGTCGGCGGTGATGATCTTCATGCCGCTGTCTGCCAGCAGCTGCTTGCCCTGCTCCACGTTGGTGCCTTCCAGCCGCACCACCACGGGCACTTCGACGCCGATTTCCTTGACCGCGCCGATGATGCCCTCGGCGATCAGGTCGCAGCGCACGATGCCGCCGAAGATGTTGACCAGAATGGCCTGAACGCTGTCCGAGGACAGAATCAGCTTGAATGCTTCGGTAACCCGCTCCTTGGTCGCACCGCCGCCGACGTCGAGGAAGTTGGCCGGTTCGCCACCGGCGAGCTTGATGACATCCATTGTCGCCATGGCCAGGCCGGCGCCGTTGACCATGCAGGCGATGTTGCCGTCGAGCGTGACGTAGTTCAGGTCGTGCTTGCTGGCGGCCAGTTCAGTGGGATCTTCCTGAGACTCGTCGCGCATCTCGGCAAGGTCCGGGTGACGGAACAAGGCGCTGCCGTCGGCGTTGATTTTGGCGTCCAGGGCGCTGAGATTGCCGTCGCCGTCGATGATCAGCGGGTTGACCTCGACGATCGCCAGATCCTTGTCGATGAACAGCTTGTACAGGCCATCCATGATCTTGGTCAACTGACGGACCTGCTTCGAATCCAGGCCCATACCGAAACCGATCTGGCGAGCCTGGTACGGCATGAAGCCGGCGGCGTTGTCGACGGCGACCCGGATGATCTTCTCCGGGCTCTGTTCGGCGACCTGCTCGATGTCGACGCCACCGGCAGCGGAACCCATGAACACGACCGCGCGCTGGCCTCGGTCGACCAGAGCCGACAGGTACAGCTCCTGCTGGATATCGGTGGCTTCGGCGATCAGTACCGAGTTGACCGGCAGCGCGCGGCCGCCGGTCTGATAGGTCTCGATGGACATGCCGAGCATTTTCGCGGCATGCTCGCGCACCTCGTCGAGGCTGTTGGCCAGCTTGACGCCGCCGGCCTTGCCGCGTCCGCCGGCATGCACCTGGGCCTTTACCACCCATTGATCACCGCCGACCTTCTCGGCCGCAGCAACCGCGTCTTCGGCGGTCGTCGCAATTTCGCCCCGCGGAACGGGAATGCCGTAGTCGGCAAACAGGGCCTTCGCCTGGTACTCGTGAAAATTCATGGCTGAATCCCGAATTGAGATGTGAAAATCGAATTGAAGACAGGGCCTGAACCCGATCCCGCAGGCTGAATGAAGGTACCCCGAAACACGGCAGCGGGGCGCCGCCTGCGTTGAATCCCGGCGCGCACTCGGCACCGCAACCGCAGAAATATAACAAATGCGCCGCCGGCCCGGGCCGCGCTATTCACCAAATCAGCGGAATCAGCTATAGTTCTCGCGCTATCGACTCACACCAGCGCGCAGTAAATCGGCCGTGACCCAGCTGTTCCAGAAGACCGAAGCCGACACCGATCTGATACACAGGTCGCTGAATTACCTCATGATCTTCCGGATCGGCCTGGCTGCGGTGATTCTGATGGTGGCGTTCGGCCAGTTCGGTGGCGAACTCCAGCCCGAATACAAGGTCTTCCTGGCCCAGGCGGCATCGCTGACCTACATGATGGCGGCACTGGCCTTCGCGTCGTTTCACTGGCGTTCGATCTCCACGCCGGAAGAGCTGGCGCGGTTCTCGCTGATGACCGATCTGGTGGTTTTGCTGATCGCCCTTCACTGCTTCGGCGGTCTGAGCAGCGGTCTCGTCATTCTGCTGATCTTCACGGTGGGGATCGGCGGTCTGCTCCTGCCGCTCCAGGTTGCACTGTTTTATGCATCGTTTGTCACGATTGGAATCGTCGTCGAAAGCTGGCTGGCCTCTGCCGGCGGATTCGGCAGCGCCGTGGCGGTTCAGGCCGGCATCTACGGAATCGCCAGCTTCATCACCGCGCTCGGCACGTCCTTGCTGGCTCGTTGGGGGCGGGAGTATCAGCTGCTGGCGGAACGGCGCCGCGACGATCTGGCGGGACTCGAACAGGTCAATGATCTGATCATCCGGCGCCTGCGCTCCGGCGTCATCGTGGTCGACGCCGATCTCACCATTCGGCAGATGAATGAATCGGCGTGGTACCTGTTGGGTAATCCGCCGGGTAGCGAGCGGCGTCTCAGAATCGTGGCGCCCGCGCTGGTCGAGCGCCTGCAGCGCTGGCAGAAAACCGGGGCTCAGCTGGAAGAGGGTCTGCTGCTGCGATCGACACAGGCGGCCGTGATTCCCAAGTTCGTTCGCTTGCCCGGCGTTGTCGGGGAAGCGACGCTGATCTTTCTCGAAGATACTTCGGTCATCAGCCGCCGGGCCCGCGACCTGGCGCAGGCTTCGCTGGCTCGCCTTTCCGCTTCGATCGCCCATGAAATCCGGAATCCGCTGGGCGCACTCAGCCATGCTTCGCAGCTTCTGAACGAAAGCGGCGAACTTCCGAAGCAGGACCGCCGCTTGATCGAGATCATTCGCGACCATACACACAGGATGAACGACATCGTCGAGAACGTCCTGAAGCTTTCGCGGCGCGAAAGCGCCAGTCCGGAGCGAATCGACATCTGCGAGTGGGTCAAAGAGCTCGCGACGCAGTTCCGACAAGACAACGGACTGGATCCCGACACCGTGCGAGTAGAGTCCCCGCGCGGTTCGGTGGAAATCGAGATGGATCCCGGACAACTTCACCAGGCGGTCTCCAACCTGCTCGACAACGCACTGCGCCATTCCGGCAGAGAAGACGGAAAGCCGGTCATCACCATGCGTTTGAGCCCGATCCGGGGCCAACGCGAGATCGCGCTGGACATCATCGACAACGGTTCGGGAATCCCGGCCGAAAAACGCGACCAGATTTTCGAACCGTTTTTCACGACCCACAAGCAAGGATCCGGGCTCGGGCTGTTTCTTGCTCGCCAGCTCTGCGACGCCAACCAGGCTCCGCTCGAATACGTCCAGATACCTCGAGCCGGCGCGTGCTTTCGCATCCTGCTCAAGCGTGCAGAGCGCGAAACTGCATTGGGTGGCGCCCCCCGACTGGCCGGTTTATAGCACAATGGAAACCAAGATGGAACGGAAATTCTGGGGTTAGGAATGTCGGAAACCTATGCGCTGATCGTCGACGACGAGCCTGATCTGAGGGAGCTGCTGGAGTTGACGCTCTCCCGCATGGGTGTCGAGGTCGATGCGGCAGCCGATCTTGGAGAAGCTCGCCGAATGCTCGCCGGGCGCGAATACGACTTCTGCCTGACCGACATGCGCTTGCCGGACGGGAACGGCCTGAGCCTGATCAAGGAAATCAGCCGAGACCATCCGCAAATGCCGGTTGCCATGATCACCGCCTACGGCAAAGTCGAAGACGCCGTCACGGCCTTGAAATACGGCGCTTTCGATTTCGTGGCGAAACCGATCGATCTCGAAGCGCTGAGAAGCCTGGTCAAGACGGCGATCAAGCTCCGCTTAGACGACGCCGAGAAAATGGGTCCGGCGCCGGTGCCCTCGGACCCTGAACGGAGCGAGACGACCGAAGCAAGACAGGATAGCCACCCGCCGGCAGAGCAGAACGCCATTCTGGAGCGAATGATCGGTCGTTCCGACGCGATCCTCAGCGTCCGCCAGACAATCGCCAAACTCGCCCGCTCGCAGGCGCCGGTGATGATTGGCGGAGACTCGGGAACCGGCAAGGAACTGGCCGCTCGGTTGATCCACGACCTCGGCCCTCGCTCGGAAAACGAATTCGTGGCCGTCAACTGCGGGGCGATTCCTTCGGAGCTCATGGAAAGCGAATTCTTCGGACACCGCAAGGGCAGCTTCACGGGAGCCGACACCGACAAGGAAGGGCTGTTCCAGACCGCCGACGGCGGCACGCTGTTCCTCGACGAAGTGGCCGATCTACCGCTCAACATGCAGGTCAAACTGCTGCGCGTGATACAGGAAAAACGGGTTCGAGCCATCGGCGCCAAGGAGGAGGTGCCGATCAACGTCCGGATCCTTTCGGCATCCCATCATCCGCTCAAGCCGATGGTCGAGGCGGGAGATTTCCGGAGCGATCTTTACTTCCGGCTCAACGTCATCGAGCTCAACATGCCGTCGCTGACGCACCGGCGCGAAGACATTCCGATGCTCGTCGACCATTTCCTGGCCGTGATTGCCGAACAGTGGGGCGAATCGCCGCGCACGTTGGACAACAGCGCCAAGCAGGCTTTACTGGAGCACCGGTATTCCGGCAACGTCCGGGAGTTGTTCAATATCCTGCAGCGCGCGGTAACACTCTGCGACGGTGAAACGATCACCGAGGGCGACCTGCAGCTCGATCATTCGACGCTCAAGAGCGACGACGATCCGATCGACGCAGACCCGGGCGACAAGAGCCTGGACGACTACATGGAGAGCATCGAGCGTCGCATCCTCGAGAACGCATTGAAGGACGCGAAATACAACAAGACCGAGGCGGCTCGACGTCTTGGCATCACCTTCCGCTCTTTCCGCTACAAGCTGGACAAGTACGGAATCGAGTAATCGGCGCGTTCATCCTGGGCTCGGCAGACGAATAGCCGCGCGTCCGATCCGCCCTCGGATACAAACTGAACGCGAAGCAGTCTAAAGCGTTCGGCGGTAACCGCTCCACGGTAGCAGCGCTCCTCCCCCGATCCGAGCCAATCGCAGCGCGAGCTGCTCCATCCGCAATGGACCCGCCCGACGCTCGATCACGGAAAAGGACGTCCACTCGTGCTTCGCACCATGGAACCGACCCGCCATTTCATCGGCAGCCGGCTGGTGCCTGGCGCGCTTCTGCCAGGGTGAATGACCTTACAGCGACGTATTGACGACCTTGAACTGGTCACTCAGACCATCGATCGACACTCTGAAGGTCACCTCGAAGTTGCCTGCGCTGATATCTCCGGCAGTGATCACATGATCTGCAGAGATTGTCGTGCTGTCGGACGTACCGGGCGCAAGAGCGGCGATCGAGCCGCCGGAAATCGTGACGGTTCCGTCGCTGCTGAAGACAGTCGCGGAAATGTTCTCCAACGTCACGTTCCCACCATTGGTGAACGTGAACTCGTATTCAATGCTGTCTCCAGCCGTCGGGCCGTCAAGATCGGGATCGTTGACGGTGTCGTTGACCGTTACGATCGGAATGAACTGCTGATCAGCGTCAACGATCGTGCTGACGTTCGGGCTGTCGACCTGGGCGCTGAAAAACGCTGAGGCGTTTGCCACGTTTTCCACGCTTCCGTCGTCCAGATCGGCCTGAGTGATGGTGTAGTCGGCGGTACAGGTGATGGTTTCGGATCCGGCTGGATCCAGTGTGCCGTTGCCGTTGCCTGCGACCGCTAGATCCGGACAGCTTGCATTGGTTGCTGGTGACGCGCCGAGGCTCAGCGGACCGTCCAGTGTGACGTTGCCGTTGTTCTCGACATCGAATTCGTAACTGATGACGTCTCCGACGCTCTCATACTCGGCGAGAACCCCGCCGGTGGCTACCGAATTGATCGTGGTCCGCACTGCAGCGATCGTCAAGCTCGGCTGCTGATCTGCAGTTGCGGTCGCCTGAGCGGTATCGCTTTGTACCCCGTCGAGCGTTGCAGTTGCGGAATTGACCAGGTCACCCGCGTCCAGATTGGTCTGCGAGACCGTATAAGTCGCGGTACAGATCGCGGTCTCGGTCTCACCGACGGCCAGAGCACCATCGGACAAGGACCCGCAGGACTCGTCTGCCGTCAGCGGATCGTCGACCTCGAGCGTCCCCGTAAGGGTCTGATTGCCGTTGTTCGTGACATCGAAGGTGTAGGTGATCACTTGACTCGACTGTGAAAACGTGGCGTTCGAGGTGATATTTTTCGTCAGCGCAAGCGACCGATTCGGAATCAGATCCACATCGACTCGGTTGGAAAAGTAGTCAGTCGGCAATTCGGCGACCTCGACCTGAGCTCGCGTCGAAAGCTCGTCGTCCGCTGGAAGCGGATCGGCGGCGTCCATGTCGTTCTGCGTTACCTGGTACGAGGCCTCGTAGGTCCAGGTTTCGCCCGGATTGAGCGAGTCGTCGCCAACCACCTGGACAAAAGACAGACCTGCCCCGCCCGCGGCCGATGGCGGCGGGGCACTGATCGAGATTCCGGTCAGCGAGCGCTGCCCGCCGCCGTCGTTGCTGATTTCAAGGGTAAAGGTCACAACCTGTCCGGCCGAATCAACACTCGCAACGTCTGCCGACATCACCAGCGTCGGCGCCGTCGCGTCTGCATCGACGCTCGTGATCGCCGAGCTCTGGGATGGCGCAGCCAGCTGATCGGAATCGAAGCTGGCCGTATTGATCAGATCGACACCGGCGTCGATGTCTGCCTGCGTCGTCGTATAGCTACCGGTGTAGCTCCAGACATCTCCGGGATCCAGTACTCCGTCACCGGACCCGCCGCCGGTCGGCCCGTCGAGGCTCGCGATCGTGCCGTCGGGGAGCGTATCGACCATCAGCGGATTGGTTTGTGCAATGGTGCCGACGTTCTCGACGGTAATGCTGTAATCCAGGGTCTGGTTGGCAGCAGTCACGCACGGAAGCGGCGGATCATCGTTCGTCAGGCAGTTCGGCCCGTCGGTCTGGACCTTTTCGACCGTCACTTCGGCTGCACCCACGATCACTGACGACACGACGGGCAGCGGCGCTCCAGGAGGTATGACACTCGTTTCGGTTCGATCCTGCGGCGTTATTTCTGCGATCTCGGTACGGATCTCGGTGCCGGACTGGGCGCTGACTTCCGTAAGGTAACTGACTTCGATCGTTCGCGTTTCTCCCGGATACAGAAGGTCGATGGTCCAGCGGTCGGCCGGCGTGGAATCCGGAAGCGTTACGGCATCGGTGGTCTCGCTGAACAGCGCCGGGTTGATGCCGGGCTCGCCCGAAGTCGTGACGAAATCAACCGCGATATTCGCGAGGATCAGCGTCTCCGATGCGTTGGTCACCGCGAACGGCACAATCAGTTCGGTACCCGCCGGAAGCGGAGACGGTGGCGTCTGGACATCGACCCGGATCAGGTCCTCGAAACCGGAAGACGAAAACGCCGTGTCACGGAGGCTGAAGCAGTCCAGCTGCTGGCCGGGATTCGTGGTCGTTGTAACGCTGAGTACACCGCTCGCGAGATCGTATGAGATGTCGCCGTCATCGGCGATCCGGTATTCGGCGTCCATTTCATCCGGATTGATCCGGTCCAAAATCAGTAGCGAAGAACCGGTCGTCTGCGGCGGTTCGTTGGTACCGCGAGTAAGGCACCGAATGTCTCCGAAAACCGAGCGGATCGACAACCTAGAAGCTCCGGCACGCTCGTAGTCGATTGCCTCGAAGTCGCCGGTGCTGAGCGCTTGGCTCCCAGCACTGACGATTTGACCGTCGATTTCAAGTGATGTGACCTGCGCATGGAGCGATGCTGAAGAGAACAGCATCAGCGCTGCGCCTGCGGTTTTCAAAAAGGATGAATTCATCAGCACCTGATCGGTCGTTTCGAGTTGATTTCGGTGCTGCGAATATATCACACAAATAATTAAATTCGCATTCAGAGAACGCCTTATTTCAGTGAGTTACGCGCGCATTCTTCTGTTCTGAAAACGTGACCTGTCTCACGCTAATCAGTCCTCTTCAGCCGGCGATTTCGAGACGCTCTCGGACGTGATTGCCAGCGGCTCGGGCGCTCGCCCCTGTTCGAGTCTGAGCGCATTTCTGTAGCACTGCGTTGCCGACTCCAGCAATCCTGCACGATCGAGCACCTGCGCCAGCGCCGCGTACGCGTCCGGGTTCGGACTCGAGCGCACGGCAATCTGGAGATGCTCGCGCGCCTGATCATCGTTACGAGCGTCGAGATGAAGCTTGCCCAGCGCAAAACGAAGCGCGCCGGAGTCCGGTGCCCGCTCCAGCCATCGTTCGCACTGCCGAATGCGCCCTGCCCGATCGCCGGCGTCGCTCTCCGCGTACAGCTCGAGAAGCCGGAGATCGGGACCGTCGTGCTCGAAGCCTTCCGTGATCGTGCTGCGGAGCGCCGGTTCGGCGAGATCGGGACGATCGAACTCGAGCGCTCGCCGCGCCAGTGCGGCGACGATTTCGGGCTCGCTTCGCGATGGACGTTTCAGCGACTTGTGGATTTTCTGCAGCGCCGCCGGATCGGCAGCTGCTTCGATCTCACGCGCGGCCGCCAGCGCGGCGAGCTCTCGCGCGCGGTCTGCAGCAACGATGCCGGCCTTCTTCAGCGATGGAATCAACAGGCGAACGTCGTGCCAACGCTCGCAGTCCTGGTAAGCCGCCAACAGGAGCTTCAGTACCCCCTGGTGGTTCGGACGCTTGAGGTGTAGCTCCTCCAGCAACTCGACCGCTCGCTCGGATTCGCGTTCGCCCATCAGCAGCCGCGCACGCGCAAGAACGGTCGCGAAGTGACGTTTACCGAACCGACGGTCGGCGAGCGCAAGGTATTCGTCCCGCCGATCGGGCGCGGTCTGCTCCTGGGCTGCGCGCGCCGCGGCAAGGTAACCGGAAGTGAGCGAGCCGCCGCTCCGCATCGCGCTCTCCAGTGCCCGCTCCGCACCTGCCCAGTCGCCTTCCGACAGCGCCAGAAGACCGCGATCGAGATTACGTCGTTCCCTGGCACGACGTGCGCGACGAACCGCGCGACCGGGCAAGCGCAGGAACGCGAAGATCAGGGAAACGACCAGCCACGCCGCGACGATGAAGCCCAGCAATACCAGCAGCGACATCTGCAGCCGCCATTCGCCGAATTCGATCAGCACGAACCCCGGATTCTCGGCCAGTCTCGGACCGATCCATGCGCCGCCCGCCAGGGCCGCGATCAGAACGAAGCCGATCAGGATCAGCAGCAGCTTCTTCACGTCGGCTCTCCAAGCAACCGAGCGATCCGTGCGCGAGTTTCGGTCAATCCCGGCGGGACCGGCTGCGCAACCGGCTCGAAAGCCTGCAGCCAATCCAGCGCGCTGGCGACCCCGGGGTCTGAGGTATCGAAAGCCCGCTCGATCGTGACAGCTGC
>JGI12109J20283_10445026_pt1 | contig 13983 bp, 11 predicted proteins | sample ElkSlonscriptome_12_FD_20283 | JGI IMG/M metagenome (IMG submission 20283) | reverse complement strand
GGTCAAAATTCCACGCCGATTCCGCCGCTACAGGGGTCAATTTTCCACGCCGGTTAACATTGCAGGCGGGCTTCGAGCGCCAGCGGCGCGAAGCCGCGCGGCAGCACGGCGCGCACATGCCCTCCCTCACGTTCGAACTGAAACCGCCGGGCCGTCCGGCCATGGTGGTCAAGGCCATGAGCCGGCACAAACATGGCCCGGCCCGTGCGCTCACCGATCTCGATGACAAGCAGGCCGCGAAGGAACGCCTCGACACCCAGGCCGCTTTCGAGGCAGCGACCGAGGGGCGCACCGACGAGCGCCTTCATCTTCGCCGCGCCCGCGCCCGGACGGATCAGCGTGAGGCATGGCCGGCCGCACCCGTTCCGCCCGGCACGCGGCTGGTCTTGGCGCGGCCCCTCCAGCCGCGCGGTGCGCATCCGGATGCCCGGCCCGAAGCGCTTCCCGATATGACCGATGATTTCAGGCGCGCCGCCCGGGGGCTTCCGCACAACCGCCGCAGCGGCGATGATCGCGGCCCGCCAGACGCGCAGCGCGATTTCGAGAACGCGGCCAAAGGCCGGGCCGGCGAAGGCAGGTCGGAATCCTCACGCGGCCCCGCACCCACGCGCGAGGAGGACGCACCCGCCCGCGAGGCAGCTCGGCCCGCGACCCGGCGGCAAGATCGCGGCGCCGAGCGCCCGCGATAGGGGGCGGCAAGGTTGACCTTTGCTGATGACAGCGAGGCCAGAAGGCAGCCATACTCGGAGGCGTACATCCTCCTCCCATTCCGCGACCTGACGGGGAGCCGCCGGTCTTGTCCATCGTCCCGCTTGGAACCGATGAGGACCGGCGGCTCTTCGCGGCCTTTGTCGCGCGCGAAACCCGCCACGCTGCCGCCCCCGACCAGCCGCAGGGCGCGGACGCGATCCCCGCCGACATCCTGCGCCTCAGCCTTGAGAGCCTCCGCGATCACCTGTCTCTGGCCGCCGGTGCCCGCCGCGCGGACGGGCAGGCGTTCCGGGCCTATCCGGCCTATGTGGATTCCGTGAAGGTGAACGCGGTTGCGGGTCTCGAGGACGACCTGCACCTGATCGGCGTCTATGTCGGTCTCGCCGCCGCCTGTTATGAACTCGCAAACTTCTGCTTCGCGCAGGGTGCCCTGTTCCCGGACATCGGCGATCCCGCCGCCGAGGTCTCGCCCGCGCCGCTCGCGGGCAAGGCCCCCGGCTTCTGGATGCGCGATCAGGGCAAGCGGCTCGCGCCGGACGCCTTCATTGCGCAGGGCCAGACCTACCTGCCGCGCGACCCGCAGCGCCAGACCACGGCGTTGCTGCTGGCCGTCCTCATGCTCCGCGCCGTCTGGTTCCATGAACTGGCCCACGGCCTGAACGGCCATACTGGCTGGGCGCGGCGGGTCCATGGTTTGAGCTGCCTGCACGAAGTGGGCGACCCGGCAACGCCATGCTGCGAGCTGCCTGAGGCCCACCTTCTGGAATACGACGCCGATCAGAGCGCCCTCATGCTGGCCTGCAAGGTCCAGACCGAGGGCGCCGAGAACATCACCGGCCTGCTGGCCATGCCCCTGACCCGGCGGCTCCATCTGACGCTGTTCGCCGCCTACACCGTCTCCATGATCCTGGCCGAATGGGCGCGCCTGTTCCCGTTCATGGTGAACGCGGCGTCCCATCCCCCGGCGACCCACCGCCTCGCCAATCAGGTGTGAACCTTCGCCAGCGCCATCCTGCCGCTCGTCCCGGAGGCACAGGCCGCCAACGCCGCCGCGTTCGACGACCTGCGGAACCTGTCAGCTCTGGCGCCTGCGTTCCCGACCATCGACACCGTGGTGACCGATCCTGACGCAGTGCCGCTGCATGATGCCTTGAACAAGGCGCAGGATGGTTTGGAGAGGATGCACCTCGATCTACAGGCATTTGCCTATCGCGCCGGTCCCTGATCGCTACGATTGGGAGCCTCCGAACGCTTCGCCATAGATCCGTTCCAAGTCCGCCGCTTCGGACTCGGTCAGGGTCTCGAACTCGCTTTCCCGGGCGCGTTTCGAAAGCTGCCCGCCGTTCTGGTGCAGGAAGCGAAACAGGAGGTCTATGGTTCGCTCCGGCATGTCCAGGATTGCCCCGACCTGCTGACGGAACCGGTCGTAGCGGCGCAGGAAGTCGGTTTCCGCCGGCAGGTCCTCGTCAATCGTCTTCCGGACGCAGGCGAACAGGAATTCGGCGTGCGGGGTCGCATCGAAAAACCGATAGAAATCGCCCGTGTCGTTCTGGACCCGCACATTGAACTGCGCGGTCGGTTCCCAGTCGATCAGCGGCATGATTCGCGCCGACGTGCCTTCGAGAACGCGGCGGTAATCGTCAATGCGCTCCAGGATCGCCGAAGAGACCGGAAACACCACGCCCGGCGGGCTGAAGCCGCGCGCGGCCAGAATGTGGTGGATCAGATATCGGTGCAGCCGCCCGTTTCCGTCCTCGAAGGGATGGATGTAAACGAACCCAAAGGCCAGCACCGCCGCCGCGATCACCGGATCGAGGGTGCGCGCCGGGCCGCGCTCGAACGCCGCCAGTCCGCCGATCAACCCGGCCAGGTCTTCGGGCCGGGCGCTGATATGCTCGGGCAGGGGCAGGCGCGTTTCCCGGTCGTGCTCGCCGACAAAGCCGCCCTCCGTGCGCAGCCCGAGGGTCACAAACCGGGCGTCCCCGATCACGATCTTTTGCAGGCGCAGCAATTCGGCCTCGTCCAGCGGGTTCCGTCCGGCTTCGCCGATGGCCCGGCCCCAGCGCTGGATCCGATCCTGCGGCGGGTGTTCGCCCTCAATCGCGTAACTGGAGCGGGAATCTTTTAGCAGCAGGAACGCCGCCGTGCGCGCCAGAACGTCGCGCGGCACATCGGCCACGGCGTCCCGGGCGCGGGCGGGCAGATCCAGCGCGATGAACCGGTCGAGCGTTTCCGTGCGAAAAACTAGCGGGCAGAAATCCGGCGTGCCGAGCAGGTTGTTCCGCACACGCTGGCGCGGAACCAGTGCGCCTTCGGCCGCATATTGGCGATCCGGATCGACCACCTCGACATACCGTCCCGCCGTCGCGTCCGGCACATCCAGCCGCTCCCCGGTCAGCCATTCATACAGAAACCAGATCCGCCGGGCGTAGGCCCCGGTCGGCGTGGCCCGCACCAGCGCCGCGATGGCCTCCGCCCCGACCGCGAAAAACAGCCGCTTCAGGACGGCCAGATCCAGCCCCTCATACTTCAGGGCAAAGGTCAGATGCCCCTCCAGCGTCGGGTGCGGCGCATGGCGCGGCGTCAGGATGCGCCACCCGTCCCGTTCGACGATCCGGTGCCGCTCGCCGATGGCCAGCAGCGTGCGCGGCAGCGGTACCGCCAGATCAAGAGCATCAATCAACGCCCCATACCCCGCCGGCGTCGCCCGCTCCGGCAGGCGCCGTTCCTGAAAAACCGTCACCGGCCCTGAAAAATGGTACTGCCGCCTATCGTTCATGAATTTCTGTTTGCGTTGTGAATTTGGTTCCTTAAGGCCATTCTATCCTAAAAAACGATCGCGTCACTTGAAAAATGATTTCTTATTCTAACGCTCTATGAAATACGTTTCATATGAGCACCTGCTCGGGTTGCAATCGTATCTTAAATAGCCGTAAGGGGGCTGCGTGACCCTGCATGGAGGGGGTGTATAGGCGTCAGCACCATATGAGGCGCGTTGCGCATCGGGCATTTTCAGTAGAAAATATTACTGTTCACGGAGATGTTGACATTTCCCATCGTGCCCGATACTGTAGAGGGAAATCTGAAAGGAATCGCGCGTGCTTCTCAACGAATTTACGGCAATCCAAACGGGATACACCTTGCGCGGGCGGCTTGAGCCGATCGAGCGCGGCGGCGTGCCCGTTGTGCAGATGGGCGATGTGTCCCTGCGTGGCCTGGAACCGTCGAGCCTGGCAAGAATGGCGGGCTATGGTATCTCTGACCGATATTTCGCGCGCTCCGGGGACGTTCTGTTCAGACCGCGCGGGGATCAGACAATTGCTGTCCCCGTTCCAGAAAAATTGAAGGAGCCCCTTCTAATTATACTGCCTTTGATTATCCTGCGCCCGGACAGAAACATTATTATGCCGGAGTATCTTTCTTGGACTATTAATCAATACCCTGCGCAACGGTACTTTGATGAATCGGCGCACGGGACGAATATGAGGATGATTCCGAAATCGAGCTTGGAAAGACTCAATCTAAATATCCCTGATATTTCCTCCCAGGAGCGGATCGTGCGAATTTCTGCGTTGTCTGATCGGGAGAGCGCGCTTCTGAATGTTTTGGCCGAGAAGAAGCGGCAGCTTGTGAATTTCGCCCTGCTTGAGCAGGTGCGAAAAGCCCAGCCTCACGGCAATGAGGCTGGGCCTTTGGGTGGCCGCCGGACTGGTCCTCCGACGGTCAAATCGGAACAGGCAAACAAATGAGGTGAAGCCATGCCTATCCAAATTGCAGACTATCAGGCCGATGGGCCTTTCAGCAACACGGAACCGCTTGGTCGTCGTTCCGGCGTCTACGTGGTTCTGGGGCGAAACAACCAGTTTTCCAACTGGGACGTGGTGGACGTCGGAGAATCGCAGGACATTCGCGACCGTGTTGAAAACCATGACCGGAAGCTGTGTTGGCGCGGCCGGGGTTATAATGAGCTCGGTGTCGCGGCGATCTACGCTGACCAGATCAATCGGATGCGCATCGAGCGGCAGCTGCGGACGCAGTTCAATCCACCCTGTGGAGCTGTGTGATAAATGTCTTGGGGCGGACCATGCGTTCGCCCCAAGATAGAAACCGAAAGGAATTTTAAATGAACGACAAAATTCAGCAGGAAAAAATAAATCAGACCGCCTGGGCGGCGTGCGATACGTTTCGCGGCGTCGTCGATGCAGGGCAATACAAGGATTACATCCTTGTGATGCTGTTTCTGAAATACATTTCTGACCACTGGAACGATCACGTTGAAAGCTACCGCAAGCAGTTCGCCGGGGAGGAGGCCCGCATCCGCCGCCGTCTGGAGCGGGAACGCTTCGTCCTGCCCGAGGGGGCCAGCTTCTACGACCTCTATGAACAGCGCGATGCCGCCAACATCGGCGAACTCATCAATATGGCGCTGGAGCAGATCGAGGATAAGAACCGCGCCAAGCTGGAAGGCGTGTTCCGGAACATCGACTTCAATTCCGAACCCAATCTCGGGCGGGTCAAGGACCGCAACCGCCGCCTGAAAAACCTGCTTGAAGACTTTTACAAACCCGAACTGGATCTCCGGCCCTCACGGGTCACGGAAGATATCATCGGCAATTGCTACATTTATCTGATTGAGCGCTTTGCGTCCGATGCCGGAAAGAAAGCGGGCGAGTTCTATACGCCCTCCGCCGTCTCCCGCGTGCTGGCGGCCCTGGCCGCCCCGGAACCGGGGAACACGATCTGCGATCCGGCCTGCGGGTCCGGCTCGCTGTTGATCGAGGCCGCCAAGGCCACCGGCTCCGACAACTACGCCCTGTTCGGGCAGGAGGTGAACGGGGCCACCTGGGCGCTATCGCGGATGAACATGTTCCTGCACGCCAAGGACGCCGCCCGGATCGAATGGTGCGACACCCTCAACAGCCCCGCGCTGATCGAGGGCGACCACCTGATGAAGTTCGATATCGTCGTGGCCAATCCCCCGTTCTCGCTGGACAAGTGGGGCGCGGAACACGCCGCCGAGGACGTTTACAAGCGCTACTGGCGCGGCGTGCCGCCCAAGTCCAAGGGGGACTACGCCTTCATCACGCACATGATCGAGATCGCCAAGCGCCAGAGCGGGCGCGTCGCCGTCATCGTGCCGCATGGGGTGCTGTTCCGGGGCGGGGCCGAGGGCAAGATCCGCAAAGCCCTGATCGAGGACAACCTTCTCGACGCCGTGGTCGGCCTGCCCGCCAACCTGTTCACCACCACCGGCATTCCGGTCGCCATTCTGGTCTTCGACCGCTCCCGCGAGGATGGCGGGGCGAACGAGGACCGCCGCGACGTCCTGTTCATCGACGCCAGCAAGGAGTTCAGCCCCGGCAAGGCCCGCAATGTGCTGGACGAATCGCACATCGACAAGATCCTGAGCACGTATCGGGACCGGGCGGAGATCGACAAGTTCTCTCACCTCGCCAGCCCCGAGGAGATCGCCGAGAACGACTTCAACCTCAACATCCCGCGCTATGTGGACACGTTTGAGCCGGAAGAGGAAATCGACGTCGCCGCCCTGCAAAAGGAGATCGACCAGATCGAGGCCGAACTCGCCGACGTGCGCGGCAAGATGGCCGGGTATCTGAAGGAGCTGGGTGTCGATGTCTGAAGGCGAGCTGATCCTCTACACAACCGAAGACGGCTTGACCGAGATTCAGCTTCGCGCCGTTGACGGCACGGCCTGGCTCACGCAGCGCCAGATGGCCGAGCTCTTCGACAAGGATATCCGCACGATCAACGAGCACATCGGCAACCTGTTCGAGGACGGGGAGTGCGACCCGGCGGCAACCATCCGGAAATTCCGGATAGTTCAACAGGAGGGAAAGCGCGAGGTTTCCCGCGAGGTCGATGCCTACAACCTCGACGTCATCCTGTCCGTCGGCTACCGCGTGCGCTCCCCGCGCGGGGTGCAGTTCCGGCGATGGGCGACGACGGTCCTGCGGGAATATCTGGTCAAGGGCTTCGCCATGAACGATGCCCGCCTGAAGGACCCCGCCGCCGACTATTTCGACGAACTCCTCGCGCGGATCCGCGACATCCGGGCGTCCGAGGCGCGGGTGTATCAGAAAGTCCGCGACATTCTGGCCCTCAGTGAGGACTACGCCTCAGGCGCGCAGGCCGTCCAGGACTTCTACGCCAAGATTCAGAACAAGATGCTCTACGCCGTGACCGGCCACACCGCCGGCGAACTCATTATCGAGCGCGCCGATCCGGCCGCGCCGGACATGGGCCTGACGTCGAAAAAGGGCAAGCGCGTGCGCAAGGCGGACGTGACCGTCGCCAAGAACTATCTCGGCGAGACCGAAATCAGCGAACTGAACCAGATCGTGACCATGTTCCTCGACACCGCCGACTTCCGGGCGAGACGCCGCCAGACCATACGCCTCGCCGAATGGGAACCGATCCTCGACAACTTTCTGGCCGGGAACGAACTGCCCATCCTGCGCAACGCCGGAACCGTCTCTGCCCAGCAGGCCGAACAGATCGCCCACCAGCGCTACGCCACCTTCGACCTCGCCCGCAAAGAGGCCGACCGCGCCGCCGCCGAGCAGGTGGACGAGCTGGAGGAGTTGAAGCGGATTGCTAAGCAGGTTTCCAAAGGAACAAAAAAATGAGCGGATTTCATAGCCGAATTTTTACAAAATCTATTTTTAGAAAAAGCGTCCCAGAAAACTGGGAGCTCGTAAATTTGGGGGCTGTTGTCGACCGCTGCCAGTACGGTACTAGTGAGCCGAACACGCAAGATGGTCGCGTTTTCGTCATTGGAATGAAAGAGCTGCAGGGCGGTTATATAAAAACGGAGAATCTTTCGCGGGTGAATGTTACAGACGCTGAGTTAGAAAGCCTTAGGCTTCAAAAGGGAGATGTTCTTTTAAATCGGACAAACAGTCCTGAACTTGTTGGAAAAGCTGCTATTTTTTCGGCGGATATATCAAGCGTATATGCCTCATATTTGGTTCGCCTGTCAATAAATAGTGATGAAGCCGATTCCCGATTTGTTAATTATTGGCTAAATTCCTACATTGCCCAAGTGGCTCTAAAGCGCATTTCAACGCGGGCGATTAGTCAAGCCAATATCAACCCGACCGAAATAAGGGCACATTGCCCGCTTCCGCTTCCTCCACTTCCCGAGCAACGAAAAATCGCCGAAATCCTGCGCACCTGGGACGACGCGATCAAGAAGCTGGAGGCGCTCCGGGCGGCGAAACACAAACGCTTTGATGCATTGGCCCAGCGTTTGCTTGGTCCTTCAAGGGCCGTTGGACGGGGTGTTCCCGTTTCCAATTGGCTTTTGACAAACTTCGGTGAGGTTTTCACGGAACGCCAGGAAAGAAACGATAGTCTTGGCGCCAGCGATGTTGTGACTGTTGGGAAATATGCAATACGAAAACAGTCAGAACATTTCAAGAAAAGTGTCGCAAGCAAGGATCTTTCAAATTATTGGATTATCTCGCCAGGTGATTTTGTTTATGATCCCATGTCAGCCTATTATGGAGCCCTTGGCCGCTACGAGGGCGTGGCTGATGGAATTGTGAGCCCAGCTTATCGAGTGCTGCAGCTTAAGACCAATGTGCTGCCTCTATTCATGGTTCATCTTCTTCGCTCGTATCATGTTAGATTTCTTCTTGAAACCCGATCAAGCCAAGGCAACAAGGAAGGAAAACGCAGGCTGCTCCAGCGTGAAGATTTCGCGGCTATGGAGTTCAAGTTACCTAGTGTCGAGGTTCAAAAAAAAATCGTTGAAAAATTGGCGGTCGCTGAACGCGAGGTCTCACTAATAGGCGCAAAATTGGAGTGCCTGAATCGCCAGAAACGCGGTCTCATGCAAAAACTCCTGACCGGGGAGTGGCGTGTTAAGGTGGAGGCGCCAGTTGCCTGACTTTGCCGACTATATTGTCTACGCCGACGAAAGTGGCGATCACGGGATGGTCAGTATCGACCCGCAGTATCCCGTCTTCGCGCTGACCTTTTGCGTCATGCGCAAGGACGATTATGTCGGGGCCATCGTGCCCGCGATGCAGCGGTTCAAGTTCGATACCTGGGGCCATGATTCGGTCGTTCTGCACGAGCACGAAATTCGGAAAAGCCTCGGCCCCTTCGGGCTGTTGCGCACCGACCGGGCGTTCCGGACCCGCTTTTTCGAAAAGATGAACGCGCTGATCGAGGCCGCGCCGATGACGATCTTCGCTTCTGTCATCGACAAGGAAAGGCATCGGGCGAAATACGCGAATCCCTGGAATCCGTACGAGATCGCCCTGCATTTCTGCATGGAGCAGCTTTACCGTATGTTGTCGGTCGAAAGCCAGCACGGAAAAACCGTGCACGTCGTCTTCGAGAGCCGTGGCGCCAAAGAAGACGCGGCGCTTGAACTGGAGTTCCGCCGCATCGTCGGAAACGACAGCCAGTGGGGCTGGCGGCGGCACGACTTCAGCCGTTTCGATTTCCAGCCGGTGTTCGTGCCGAAGGCCGCGAATTCCTCTGGTCTGCAATTGGCCGACGTGACGGCCCGGCCCATCGCCCTCTCGCGGCTCCGCCCCGACCAGCCGAACCGCGCGTTCGAGACCATCCGCCCCAAGCTGGGAGGGCTTAAATGCTTCCCTTAACCATCTGCGATAGCTGGAAAAACAAAAAGGCCCCGGAAGATCCAGGACCCTTTTGTCGACCGGGAAATGCCCAATCCTTTGTCCCTAAGGTACCAACGGAGCCCGCCGACGGCAAGCAAATCCGGATTCGGGGGGCGCGCTGATGACCTTCAACCCCGCCGAAAAGCACCAGTCGCAAATCCCCGCCATGCAGATGCTGGTGGCGATGGGGTTTGAGCCGCTCTCGCAGGCGCAGACGCTGGCCTTGCGCGGCGGGCGGTTGCGCGGGGTGACGCTTGACGACGTTCTTGTCGCGCAGACGCTCAAGATCAACCGGTTCTCCCACCGGGGCACCGACTACCCCTTTGATTTGGAGGATGCCCACGAGGCGTTGCGGCGCCTGAAGCCCACGCCCGACCGGATCAAGGGTCTGCGGGCGACCAATCAGGAGATTTACGATACCCTTGTGCTCGGCACGACCATTACAAAGACCATTGCCGGGGATTCCAAAAGCTATTCGTTTCGGTATATCGACTGGGACCATCCCGAGAACAACGCCTATCACGTCACGGCCGAATATTCCGTCGAGCGCACCGGCAGCACGGAGACCAAGCGCTGCGATATCGTCGCGTTCGTCAACGGCATTCCCTTCATCGTCATCGAGAACAAGCGGCCCACGCAGGACCTGAAGAAGGCGGACAGCCAGCTCATCGGCTATCAGGGCGAGGACAGCATCCCGCATCTGTTCCATTTCGCGCAGATGCTGGTGTCGATGAACCGGGCCGAGGCGCGCTTCGCGACCGTGGGCACGCCGAAGAAGTTCTGGCAGACATGGCGCGATTCCGATGACGCAGACGCCGATATCGCGCCGCTTGCCAACCGGCCCCTGACGGAGGCCGAGAAGGACGCGGTGTTCTCCGGAGATTTCGAGACAGCGCGGGGGTATTTCGAGGAGATGGTCGCTGCCGGGGGCCGGGCCGTCACGGCGCAGGACCGGACCCTTTATGCGCTGTGCCGCCCCGCGCGCCTTCTGGATCTGATCCGGCGGTTCACGGTGTTCGACGGCGGTGAACGCAAGATCGCCCGGCACCAGCAGTATTTCGGCATCCGCGCCGCCGTGGAGCGCGTCAAACACGACGACATCGACGGGCGGCGCAAGGGTGGCGTGATCTGGCACACGCAGGGCTCCGGCAAGTCCCTGACCATGGTGATGCTCGCCCGCGCGCTGGCGCTGGATCCCGATATCCCCAACCCGCGCCTGTTGATCGTGACCGACCGGGACGACCTCGATGTTCAGATCAAGGGCACGTTCAAATCCTGCGAGATGGAGCCGATCCGGGCGAAGAGCGGTGGACACCTTCTGGACCTGATCCATGATCGCAAGCCGCTTGTGACCACCATCGTCAACAAGTTCGACACCGCCACCCGCGCGGGCGTGGAGCCCGACGAGGACAAGAACCTGTTCGTCCTGGTTGACGAGAGCCACCGGACGCAGAGCGGTCGCCTGGGCGGTTATGGCAAGTTCGCGATCAAGATGCGTCGCCTCCTGCCCAAGGCCTGCTATCTGGGATTCACCGGCACCCCGCTCCTCAAAAAGGAACGGAACACGCTCGCCACCTTCGGGGGCCTGATTCACAAATACCCCATTGATGAAGCCGTCGCCGACGAGGCCGTCGTGCCCCTCCTGTACGAAGGGCGCATGGTCGAACAGCAGGTCTCCGGTCCCGCGCTCGATACGTGGTTCGAAAAGCTGTGCGCCGGACTGACCGACCAGCAGCGGGCCGACCTGAAGCGCAAGTACGCCCGCATGGAGGCCATCGGCAAGACCGGCCAGGTCATCCGGGCCAAGGCGTTCGACATCTCTGAGCACTACCGCCAGCACTGGCAGGGGACCGGGTTCAAGGCCCAGCTCGTCGCGCCGTCCAAGCTCGCCGCGATCCGGTTCAAGGAGGTGCTCGACGAGATCGGCCACGTATCCAGCGCCATCGTTATTTCCCCGCCGAACGAGAACGAGGGGAACGAGGAGGTGGACAAGGAGTCAAAGGACCGCGTCCGGGCCTTCTGGAAAGAGATGATGGATCGGTATGGCACCGAGGACGAATACAACAAGCAGCTCATCGGCGCGTTCAAGGGCTCCGGAGATCCGGAAATCCTGATCGTGGTTTCAAAGCTCCTGACCGGGTTCGACGCGCCGCGCAATACGGTCCTTTATGTCTGCAAGCCGCTGCGGGAACACAATCTGTTGCAGGCGATTGCGCGCGTGAACCGGTTGTTCGAGGCCGGCGGCGTCGAGAAGCAGTTCGGCTTCATCATCGATTACGAAGGCCTGCTGGGAGAACTGGACAAGGCCCTGACGACCTACAGCGCGTTCGAGGGATATGAGCCGGGGGACGTCGCCGACACGGTCCACGACATCCGCGAGGAAATCCGCAAGCTGCCCCAGCTTCACAACCAGCTCTGGGACCTGTTCAATCCGGTCAAAAACAAAAAGGACATGGAGCAGTTCGAAGTCTATCTGGCGGACGAGGCCCTCCGGCACGATTTCTATGATCGTCTGCGGGCGTTCAGCCGGTGTTTGCACATATCCTTGTCTTCGGAAAAGATCTACGATGTTTTCGAAGAAAAGAAGATCGAGCGCATGAAGCAGGACTGGAAGCAGTTCCAGGAGTTGAAAAAATCTGTCCAGCTTCGGTATCAGGAAACCATCGCCCAGAAGGAATACGAGCCGAAAATTCAAAAGCTCCTCGACGACCATGTCACGGCCCAGCCTGCCGAGACGATCATCGAGACCGTGAACATCAACGACCCCGACGCCTTGAAGGCCGTGGTCAAGGAAACGGGTGTCACGGATGCCTCGAAGGCCGACCGGATTGCCAGCGCGACCCGGCGCGCAATCACGGAGAATATGGACGCCGACCCAGCCTTCTATAAGCACTTCTCCGAGATGCTCGAAGAGACGATCAAGGAATACAGGGAGAAGAGACTCTCGGAACAACAGTACCTTAACAACGTGATCGACCTCGCCAGCCGTATGGCCAACAAGGATCGCGGCAAGAACGTCCCACAGGCTGTCCGTGACGACGAGGACGGTCAGGCGTTCTTCGGCATCCTGTCAGACCCTTTGAAGGAAGCCGGGGGCGATCTGCTCTCCGAGGATACGGTGGCTGACATTGCGCTGGCCATCATCGACATCATCAAATCCCGGCACATTGTCGGCGTCTGGTCGAATGACATCGTGGAAAACAGCATTCGCAATGCCATCGACGACTTCTTTTTCGACGTCGTCCGGGATGAAATGGGCATCCACCTGTCCATCGAAACGATGGATGATCTTCAGTCACGCCTGATGGACCTGGCGCGGGCGAGGTTTCCGGGATGAGCGCGGAGCGGGGCGAGATTCTATACGGTGCCGATCCCATCGTGTTCGTCGTCGTGCGGCGATCCCGCAAAACGCTTGAAATCGCCGTCGAGCCGGACGCGCAGGTCGTCGTGGCGGCGCCGCCGGACGCCACCATGGAGGCTATCGCCGAAAAGGTCCGCAAGCGCGCCGCATGGGTTCTTCGGCAGCAGCGCTACTTTCAGCAATTCATGCCGCGCACGCCGGATCGGCAATACGTGGCCGGTGAAACGCACCTCTATCTCGGTCGCCAATACCGGCTGAAGATCGTGCATCATGTCCAAGCGAGCGTGAAGCTTCAGCGCAACTTCCTCGTCGTTCAGACCCACGCGCCACGTCGCCCGGAGGTAACGCGGGAGATGGTGGAAGGGTGGTACCGGCAGCGCGCGCACGTGAAGTTCCCCGAACGGCTTGAAGAATGCCTGAAGCGTTTCTCTGATCCGGAGGCCCATAGACCGAAAGGCATCATCGTGCGCCAGATCCGCCAGCGATGGGGGTCAATGTCGCCTGCCGGCCGGCTGATGCTGAACACACGGCTTGTGCAGGCCCCTGTTGACGCCATCGACTATGTCATCACCCACGAGCTGTGCCACATTACCGAACCGAACCACGGCCCAGCTTTCCTCGATTTCCTTGAACGTGTTATGCCGGACTGGAAAAGGCGGAAGGAGCGCTTGGAGCAGGTGATGGCGTAGCCAGACAGTCCTTTTTTGTTGGAACAATCATGCTCCCATGGAGCTCGCCAGTCGCCAGCGGGGGTATTCCAGGATGGCCCGTGTTCGGTGAAGGGGGCTGCAAGTCCCCGCAACCATCAAAAAACGCCGCTATCCCAATTGGATGGCGGCGTTTTTTGTTGCACCCTAACCCGCCCAACTCCCCGCCCAGGTAACACATAGGTAGCTCCAGAAAGCAAATGTGCGGCGGCGAGAGCGTAGCGGGCGGACACCTCGAAGAACGCGGGTTTGGTCCATGACAAGAGGTGTGGCAGGCGTCGCACCCTGCGTTACGTAGGTCGGCCGACTGGTTTCGGGAACTTTCCCCTACGTCATCGGGGCGATGCTCCGTCATCCAGACGTTGGCTGAACGCGGGGATGAGGCTAGCATTTAGGATTTGGCCCGACATCGCCAGATAACCCTTGTCGGCGAGCACCTGACCCGAGCGAACAGCGTCGTGATGGCGCCCGCCCGGGTCAGGTGCTCGCGAAACAGCCAGAGCGTCGTCGGGCACCAGGCCCAGAAACCGCATGATGCGTATTCCAC
>JGI12109J20283_10814228_pt1 | contig 13987 bp, 12 predicted proteins | sample ElkSlonscriptome_12_FD_20283 | JGI IMG/M metagenome (IMG submission 20283) | reverse complement strand
CGCCATACTCGTGCTGATGAATTCGGACGACCTGCTCGGTTCGCGTGTCGACCCGGTAGATGGCGCCGGTCAGGATGTCTGCGACCAGCGCGTGCACGCCGTCCGGTTCCATCGAAACGCCGTTGGGCCCAGCGCTGTTCGCGGGCGGCTCGTGTTCATAGCCCGCTGACGCGAAGTCGCCGAACGGCCGCTTCGTCCCGTCCGGCGCCAGCGCGACCAGGCCGTGCACCTGGTCGGCGATCAGCAGCGTGCCGTCTTCGAGCATCACGCCGTCTTCGGGCCGCACCAGCGAGCGGTCTTCCGGCACCAGCGCGACTTGCTCGAGCGAGCCGGCAAAAGCTTCCATCGCGCCGGGCGTGGGCGCCGCATCGCTCATCGTCGCCACCAGCGCCGCGGTGTCGGTGTACTGCTGGAAGGCGACAAGCTTGCCGGTGTCCACCGTCCACGAATGGACGAACGGAATATCGATGGTCTTGCCGGTGGCTTTCCAGGTCTCGACGTAGCGGCCGAAGACCACGACGCGATCGTCTTCGACCACATACTCGTTCGCCGTCACGCTGAGGTCGTCCCACTCGGCGACCAGTCGAGAGATCAGCCCGGACATCACGGCATCGGGTCCGATGTAGGGGTTCAGATCCGCGTACGGATTGCCCTCGGCTTCGTTCCAGACGATGTCGGGTGCCATCAGGCCGGTGAAGGTCTGCATGTCGCCCTGGGCAAAGGCGGTGTAGGCGGTTTCGACGAGCGTGCGTGGATCCGTTGCGTCGGCCGGATCGGCCGCTACGGGGCCGATGGCGAAGAGCGCGATCAGGGTCAGCAGGATTCGTTTCATATTCTGGTTCCTGGTGTGGTTGTCGACGGTTGGAATCCGCCGGGAGATTCGATCGAAAGATGATTGGTCAGAGCGTAAGCGTGAAGCCGCCGTCCGGTGTCAGCGTGGTTCCAGTGATGTAGCTGGCCGCGTCGGAGCAAAGGAAAACAATCGCCTCGGCGATTTCCTCGGGTCGACCGGCACGCTGCAGATGGATGTTGGGAATCAGACCCTGGTCGTAGACTTCGTCACCGATATCCTCGCGCAGGCGGCGATGCATCGGCGTGTCGATGACGCCCGGGCACACCAGGTTGACTCGAATCCCCTGCGGTGCCAACTCCGCCGATGCGCTCGTCGTCAAACCGATCATTCCGTGCTTCGAGGCGACGTAGGCCGAGCCGGTCGCCGCACCAAGAAACGAATTGACCGAACCGACGTTGACGATGGCGCCGCCGTGGCCGGCCGAAAGCATCGCCCGAGCCTCGTATTTCATGCACAGGAACGCCCCTTTGAGATTGATTCCAAGCACGCGGTCCCATTCCTCGTCGGGCAATTCGGTAACCGGTGCAAAGCGGCCTTCGATACCGGCGTTATTGACCGCAAAATCAAGCCGCCCCAGCGTTTCGACCGTGTGATCCACCAATCGCCGGACGTCTGCTGCTTGTGAAACATCGGTCTTGAAGGCCGTGGCGTTGCCGCCACCGGCCCGGATCTCTGCGACCAGATCGTCGAGCTCATCGCTGCGTCTGGCCGCCACGGCAACGGCTGCGCCATCTGCCGCGAACGTCTTGGCGGTGGCGCGACCGATGCCGCTGCTGGCGCCGGTGATTAGTGCAACCTTGTCTTTCAATCGCATGCTGATCGGCTCCTGTGTGTTTCTGCGGTTCTTGAACGTGTCGAGACAGGCCCCGCGCTCATTCCGGATGCAGGTAGAACACCTTGCTCATGATCTGCCACTGCCCGTCGATCCGGACCAGGGTGAAGAAGTCGGTGAATCGGTGGCCGGTCCAGTTGTCGAGCTCGATTCGGACCGACGCCGCGCTGCCTTCCACGTCGATCCTCATCTCGTCCGAGACCAGTTCCGCGGCCGGGCCGTTATCGGCATGCCAGTCGTAGAATATTTCGATCGGCCCGGCAAACAGGTCCGGGCCGACATAGCCGCAGATCGTGGCCAGCTCGTGGAAGATCGGGCGCAGGGTGTCGTTATTGCCGCTTCGCCCACCTTCGACATAGGTGGCCATCAGGGCTTCAATCTGCTGGATATCGTTTTCAGGTGCGGAATCGTTCATCGATCAATCGTCCTGTTCAGTTGGTGTTTGTGCCTGCCGGCGCGCGCCGGAATTGCGGCCAGGTGCCGTAGGTCATTGCGCGCCACAGCCATTCGGCCGGGCCGAAGGCGAAGACCTTCATCCAGACGTGACTGATGATGATCTGGGAAATGAACACGGCCAGCACCAGCGGCACGAAGGTTGAGGCGCCCGCCTTTCCTGCCAGGCCGAGCCCTGGACCCACCGAGGTCAGGATCAGGATGATCGCCACGCTCTGGGTCAGGTAGTTGGTCAGCGCCATCTGGCCGACCGGGGCGAACGGACGGACCAGCCAGTTCAATGATCGACCATGGAACAGCACCACGATGGCGCAGATATACCCCGCCGCGATCAGCGGTGTGGCGGTCACGTGCAGGATAGTGCGTAGCAGCTCGATCTGCCCGAACAGCGCGCTCTCAGCCACGTCCTCCGTCAATAGGTAGGTAAGCTCCAGCGCCAGGCCGGCGACCAGCAGGGGCCAAAGCCAGCGTCGAAACATCGCAAGGTGGTCCGACGCGTTCTGAATCCACCCCCGGCGCGCGACCCAGGCCCCCATGAAGAACCGTCCGAGCGCGTAGAAGATCCAGCCGAGCAGCCCCCCGGACATCATCCAGATGAAGTAATCGGCATTGATGCTCGCCAGGAAGGTGCCGAATTCACCCGACTGTGCCGCGGCCTGTCGGACCAGGATGCTGGCTTCGGCCGCTGCTTCGTCGTAGAGCTGATCGGTGATGCCGCTGAACTCGAACAGCCAGGTCACGAACGGACGCGCGAACAGCAGCAGCGGAACGCCGAACCACAGCAAGGCCCGGTCCGACAGGCCCCGGCAGGCGAACAGGATGAACGCGGTGATGCCGTAGATATGCAGAATGTCCCAGTTGAACAGCGCCAGCAGGTGCACCAGGCCGATGGAGAGGAGGATCGTGGCGCGCCGGAGATAGATCGTCTTGAACGGCGCGCCGCGCGCCTCGAGACGCTCCATCTGTATCCAGAAGCCCAGTCCGAACAGAAAGGCGAATAGCGTGTTGGCCTTGTCGTAAACCAATAGATTCAGCAAGAACTCCAGCCTTGTGTCTATCGCCGCCGAGGGCAACGCGGCCAGCTGCTCTGCGGTAATCACGACTTCGACGCCGCCGAACTCGTAGAGATTGATCAGCATCACCCCGAGCAGCGCAAAGCCGCGCAGGGCGTCCATGACGACGTAGCGATCGCGTTTGACCGTCGGCGCCGGCGCCGGCGTGTCCAGCGTCAGGCTCATTGATCGAATCCCGGCGGGAGATGGACGCTTGCGTGCGCGTCAGAGCAGCGCACTGACTTCTCCCCGGATCGGTGAAACCGGTTCGTGGATCTTGCGTTCGCGGAAATCCTCCAGCGAGGCGCCCTTTTCGACGGCGGCCAGCCATTCCTCGGGATCGAATTCGACGCCCACCGGATTGGCCTCGAAGGGCGGGCCTGCGATGTAGGCGTTGCACTCGTCGGCCGAATCGAAGGCATCGACCTGGAATTCCATCTGGTTGCCGTCCGGGTCGGCGTAGTACATCGAGACGGTCACGCCGTGATGCACGCACCAGTACGGCTCGATGCCGGCCGCCTTGCACTTGGTGTAGGTCTCGAACAGGTCGTCGATCGAATCATAGGTCCAGGCGAGATGGTCGACGCCGACCCATCCCTTCGCCTCCGGTTCGGCGCCGTCAGGATCGACGGCCGAAAGGTCCAGAAAGGCGAAGCGGTGATGCTCGTCGTCGAACGTCAGAAATGCCATGGCGGGATTGCGGTGTTGCACATTGGCGCCGAATACCTGTGCGTACCAGTCCAGCATTTCTTCGAAGCGGCGCGTGCGATAGACCACGTGGGCCAGGGATTTCGGTGCTGCGGGCATGGTGGATTCCTCCGATGAAGTTGTTAGATGCAGTGGGCGGCTACGGGCCTACGCCGCGGTATAGCCGCCGTCGATCATGTGAATGCCGCCGCTGCAGTAGGACGACTCGTCGCTGGCCAGGAACAGCGCCAGGTTGGCGACTTCCTCGTTGTTGCCGAATCGCTTCAGGGGAATCGCGTCGCGCACGCCCGCCGCCATCGCAGCGGGATCGTCCGGCGCTGCCTGGTCGATGATGGAGTCGATCATGCGGTTCTGGATCGGGCCGGGGCCGATGGCATTGACGCGTATCCCGAATTCCCCCAGCTCGATCGCTGCGGTCCGGACCATGCCGAGCACGGCGTGCTTGCTGGCGATATACGGCAACAGGCCGGGCGAGCCGATGACTCCGGCGATCGACGACAGCGCGATGATGGATCCGCCGCCGCGGCGTTTCATCGGCTCCACGCAGAGTTTCATGGACAGCCAGACGCCCAGCACGTTGGTCCGAAGCACTGCCTCGAAGTCCGCCATTGACTGAGTCTCGAGCGGACGGACTACTCCCTCGGTGCCGGCGTTGGCGACCATGATGTCGACGCCGCCGAACTGATCCAGCGTGGCTTCGACTGCCGCTTCGTTGGCCGCCTCGTCGCCGGCCTCGGCGACGTGGATAGCGACGCTGGAACCGGCCGCGAGCGTATCTCTGGTCTGCTCCAGTTTTTCCTTCGATCGGCCCACCAGCATGGCCTTGGCGCCTTCCTCCAGGAATCGCTTTGCCGTCGTTGCACCGATCCCACCGGATGCGCCGGTGATGATGGCTACCTTGTCTTCGAGTCGCATTGCTTTCTCCTTCGATCTGGCAGATCTGTTGAAGCGTGTGGGAACGGCCGGTACTGGCCGGCTCTGTTCGGCGTTTTTCGCCGGGTTATTCATAGAAAAAACGCTCTTCGATGATTCGCCCGTCGCGCACCGTGAACACGACGATCTGGCTGTGCGGGGTGCGCCGACCGGCGTGGGCGATCATCATGTCGGTGAACAGCGCGAAGCGATCGCCGGTCACGAACGGTCCGTCCAGGCTCAGGTCTTCGATTCCGTGCGTTGCGAACCATTGCTGGTTCTTCGCGCGCACCGCAGCGATGCCTCGCCTGACTCGCGCCGCCGGATCGCCGCCAGCAGTCGGCTCGAAGCTGACGATGTCTTCGGCCCAGTACTTCTCTCCGGCGCCGTAGTAATCGCCGGCCAGCCACAGTGCGGTAAAGCCAGCGGCAACTTCAGCCGTGGTCGGCAGGCGCTCGATCACGACCTGGGTCGCGCGTCTTGACCGAAGTCGGCTTCAAAAAGACGTCTCAGCCCGGTGGCTTTACCGGAAACGAACTCGACGATCTCGTCGGCTGCCCTTGTCGGCGAAGCAGCGTGCCGGAGCGAGTCTGGAAAAAGGACTGCGTTGGACTTTCGATGCGGGTATGCCGGGGACTGTGGGCCTTTGCCTCGAGTAGCGATACCCCCCGGTTCCGATGCTCCGCGATCCGGATCGCTGATGCCCGCGCCGGCACAATTACCGGCGCGTATAAAGGACTGTCCGGTTAGTGGTCCAATGCCCCCGCCGCCATCGGTGATCAGAACGCTTGTCATGTCTGGTTCCTTGATTTCATCGTGTTCTTGAAGGCCGGCCGGTCGTACCTCAAACCTTCCGAATTCCACGGTGTTCCGGCTATGTATCCGGGCCGCCGGATCGCCAGCCGAAAAAACAAAGCGAATCCTTTTCGAAAGCTGGCCAGTCAGTCCAAAAGCACTGCAGAGGATGCTCCCCTGCAGTGCCGTGCTCGGGTCGATTACTTCATCATGATCTCGCGAATCATGTACTCGCCCTGGATTTCTCTTATTTCGTTGTAGAGTTCCAGTACGGTCTCGTTGCTGTTGTCCATGTTTTCCTCGCCCCAGGCTTCCATGAACTTGTTGTAGCGTTCCCGATCAGGAGCCATCGAATCGGAGTTCGGATACTTGATGACGAGCATCAGATCGAAAGCACCCGGCGCGACAGCCTGATTGGCATAAATGGCGTAGTCTTCGACATGTCCAAGTTCCTTGGCCACTTCGTTGGCTGCGACCCAGGTTGCTTTCAAACCTTCGAGATAAATGTCGAATGTACCGGGCTCCAATTTGACCGAAGTCACTGACCAGTAGGCGTCTGAGGGCTCATAGTCTTCCCAGACCTTGAGCTGAGCAGATGCCGATGCGGCGAAGGTCAGTGCAACGAGAGCCAGCAGGGTCAGCGGGCTGAAACGCAGAAGTTTTGAATCAAGCATGGTTTTTCCTCGTGTTGTGTAAAGGGTAAATCTGCTGTTACGGCGATCGCCTTGGGCGATGGCCTCTTTCGGATGGCCAGGGAGGACACCAAAAGTTCTTTGAGCCATGAAAAAGGTACTGTTCATGACGAGGCAACGCGCTTTATTCGAGGCGCCTTGCCGTAAGTCAGTGAGCGCCAGATCCATTCCATCGGGCCGTAGCGGAACCAACGGAGCCACAGCACGGAAAGAACAACCTGCGCGGCGTAAACGGCGCAGACAAAGCCGACCAGGACATGGATCGACCACTGGCCGGCCTGGCCGAAACCGACTCCGTAGAAAACCGTCAGCGAAATCAGGGTCTGACCCAGATAGTTGGTCAGCGCCATGCGGCCCGGCGCCGCGAACAGATTCATGACCCCCGATGCGACCCGCCACAGCAGCGCGAAGCCGGCTGCATAGGCGAGGCCCAGCGGAATCACGGCGAAGGTATAGGCGACGACGGCCTGGAATCCAGCCAGTGAATGCTCCCGGTCGAAGCCCAGGCCGCCCAGCGAGGCCAGAATCGGTCCCGCAACGGCGCCGGACAGTCCGCCGACCAGCAGGACGCTGATCAACAGCCGCGTGTTATCGAACAGTTCGCCATTGATCAGTCGCCGCCCGGCCCACATTCCCAGCAGCATGACGGTAAACAGCTTGGGCCAGCGCCAGGTGTCGAACAGGTAGCCGAGGCGGAGAATGCCGAGGCCCAGAGAAGACTGGAGTCGATCGCCCCAGTCAGTGATGCGAAGATCGTTGATCGGGTTCGCGGCTTCCGGCGGGATGATGGAATAGGCGATGCCGTACAGACCCAGGCTCGGGTCGATCTTCAGCGCCCAGAACAGCGCGTAACCGACCACGGGTACCAGCAGCGAAAGACCTGCAACCACCAGCAGCGTGCGGTCGCTCCAGTTGCGGATGGCGAGCAGCACGAAGCCCAGCAGCGCGTACGGCGTCAGGATGTCGCCCAGCCAGAAAACGAACAGATGGATCAGGCCGAGCCCCAGCAGGATGGTCGTGCGCCGAAGGTAGATGCGCGTGGCCGCCGCGCCGCGGCCTTTCAGTCGCTCGAGCTGCAGCGCGAAGCCCAGTCCGAACAGGAACGCGAACAGGGTGTAGAACTTGCCGTTGACGACGGCCATGTGGAAAAAATCGATCCACTCGAAAGTGCTGCCGGCCAGAGCAGCGCGCTGCTCGGGGCCGAGAAATTCCCATCCGCTGAACACCCGGATGTTGGCCAGGAAGATGCCGAACAGCGCAAAGCCTCGGAGCGCATCCAGAACCCGATAGCGTTCGGAAACCAGGGTCGGTGCAGCAGCCAGGTGGGAATTCAAGAAACGTCCCGGCGGCCGGCTTGACGAGGCCGGCCTCTGAGTGCGTGCCGTTCAACGCTTTGGAGGCGAGAAGGCCGGCAGATCGGCTGACCTTCTCTGATGCCGTCGAGCGGCGATCCGTTCACGGAAAGGTCAGGTAGGCGTTGCGGGTGGTGTTTTCGGTGCATTCACCGAAGCGCTCGTTCAAGGCGGCCGGAACGCTTTCGCTATCGGCCAGGCCGCTGATCCATGCGTCGTAGGCCTTGCCGAAGGTTTCGCCGTCAGCGCTGCGACCAAGCCAGTAGTGGGTGTTCAGATCCGCCTGGAACGTCGGCACGGCGATTTCGGTCTGGTAGCCGTAGTCTTCGCCCCATTCGTTGAAATCGTCGACGATCGCGAGGTACGTGCTCAGCGAGCAGTCTTCCTGCATCGTGAAGGCGATCACGTCGAGATGGCCAGCTTGGCTGGCTGAGGCGGCGACGAGCAGTGCGGCTGCAATCAATTTCTTCATGGTTGGATTCCCTCGATGAAACCTGCGCCAGCACGCGACGAAATGTCGGTGATTGATTACGCAGGAAGTCACGGAAAGGTATGCCGAATGCGACGAGCCGCACAATATCGAGACCGTCAATTCTTCGTCATTTCTGCGTCAGGCGACGCAGAGCGCGGGGTGCAGGAGGCCGTGCTTTCAGCGCTGAAGGCGCAAATCAGGCCGTGCCAGGAGATCCGGCCATCCGTATTTCTCCCACGCGGTCACCAGGCCGATGCGCTCGGCAAATGCCATGAAGTCCGGGTGCAGGCGGGTTTTCCGGATCGGCTCGATATCGGCCCAAAGCGACATCAGGCCGAATACGTTGGCCGGCGTGATGTTGCGTCCCAGCGTCTTGAACACCATTTCGCCGTAGCCCATCCAGATCGCCGGCATGACGATACTGGTGTCGGCCGGGTCGGCAAGGCTCGTGTGAAGCTGGTCGAGCGCTGCGCAATATGCAAGCCGACTCTCTGGCCGCCCGCTGCATACGCCATTGGCGGCAAGCGTCCAGTACGCATCCAGCGCGTCACCGCTGAGCGGCGTGCTGCCGGCCGGCGGAAAGATCGTCTTGTTGATCAGGAATCGCGTCTTCCGATATTCGTCGGCGGCCCGTTCGTGTTGACCGGCCGCTGCCATTGCAACGGCCAGCCACATCGACGGCATCCCCAGGTCCACCATCCGGCGACCGGCGGCGATGGCCTCGTCGAGGTGCCCAAGATTGAGGTGTGCAACCGACAGCATGGCGAAGTTGCGCCCATTGACCGGGTCCTGGTCGATGGCCGCTTCGATGTAGGGCAGTGCGTCCCGGGTTCGACCGATATAGAGCAGGAACGAACCCAGTCGCAGCGTTACGTCGGCGTTCTCGGGTTCAAGCCGGGAGGCCTCGAACGCCAGGTCCAGCGCGCCGACGGGATCGTTCTGCGTCCATCGATGAATACCGAGCATTGCTCGCGCGTGGCCCTGACCCGGGTCCAGTTCGATCGCTTTCGCGGCGCACTCGGCCATTCGCGCAGAGCGCGCGTTTCGGTCGAGGCACGGTGTGTAGACGGCCGTGTACACATGCGCTTCGGCCAGCGCGGTCCAGCAGGCGGAGAATCTCGGATCGATCTCCAGCGCGGCCTCCAGCAGTTCGACGGCCTTGTCCAGCACGCCGTCTCCGATCGCCCGCGCCGTCAACGCGCGGCCCTGCAGATAGCGTTCGTAGGCAGCTTTGCTCGAGGTTGTTGGACGTCGCATCGGCGTCCGGTTGTCGAGCTCCAGCGCGACGCCCAGCTCATGGCTGACCGCTCGCGCGATGTCCTCCTGCAGCGCAAACAGATTGTCGGTCGTGCCGCCGTAGCGCTGAGACCAGCTGGCGAAGCCGGTCCGGCCGTCGATCAGGCTGACGCGGACCCGTACTTCTTCGTCGAATCGCTGCACCGAGCCCTGTAGCAGGTGAGAAACACGGAGCGTGCGCGCAACTTCGGTCAGCGGTGATAACGAACGCTTGAGGTTCAGCGAGGAACCGCGGCCGGCGACCAGTAGTTGAGGGATCCGCCCGAGGGTCGTGATCAGCTCGTCGACCAGGCCGAAGGCGAAGTGGCTTTCGACATCGATCGATCCGGCGCACTGGAAGGGCAGCACCGCGAGCCGGATCCGCTCATCGATACGATCGCTGTTGCCGACCGTGTTCCACAAGGCCCAGGCGCCGGCAAGTCGCGAGTGCTCGAGCTGATTGCCGCATTGCTGCCAGTGCCGCAGTGCCTTTTCTACGGCGCTTTGCAGGCGCTGCCCGACCTGGGCCCGGCGAATCTCCAGCCATTGGTTCAGCGCCTCCCCGAAATCGAACTGCGCGAGCAGCGTTCGCCCGCCGATCTCCACCAGCAACTCGCTTGCCGCCGGGTCGGGGACGCCGGCGAGCGCGGCCTCCAGCGCTGCCAGGTCGGAATGTACCGCCGATTTGCGTACCGCTACGGTGTCGCGACTGACTTCGAAAAAATCGGGATCGATCGGTGCCAGCTGCTTTTTCAATCCGAGCAACGTCTGGCGCAGGCTGGCCCGCGCCTGCGCCCGAAACCGTCCGCGCCACAACAACTCGCACAGTCGGTCGCGATCGAACGCGGTGTCGGGCTCGAGGCAGAGCATGGCGAGTAGCGCGCGCCCGCGCTTGCTGGAAATGGAGATTTCATCGCCGCCCGGCCCGCTCAGGCGAAAGGTGCCGAACAGCCTTGCGTGGAGCTGGCGCTCGGCAATCGGGCTTGTTTCCATCGTGTCGGAGTCGAGCGGAGGCAGAATCACGCTCCATGGTTACGGGGTTTCGGGCATCTGGCCGAATCGTTCCAGTGATCCGAACACCGCTTCAATATACCCGACGCCCGGCACGCTGGAAGCCCCCATCAGGACGGGCCTGTGCCGGACCGAGCGCGTGATCGAGCGCCGGTGCAACCGGTCGCCTGGATCCGAAGCGAGCGTGCGCGCTATCGGCCGACGGCGGCGACGCGGCTCCCGGACCGTTTGGCCCGGTTGGGCCGGTCCGATCCACCAGCCGGGTCTCGTCGAACGGTTCGGAGGACGGATCCAAAGACGGTCTCGAGGTTACCGGCCCGAAGTCGGTGCCGTGTCCGCGTCGGCCGAATGCTTCGCGCTACTCGCTGTCGTCGCCGCCGGTGCCGGGGTCGTGCTTTTCGAACCAGCCCATGATGTTGTCGGTCTTGGCGATCAGGTGGCTGGGCCGAGCGGCGATGGAATGGGAGGACCCGGGCACGCGGACCAATGCAGTCGGCACGCGCGCAAGCTTCAGGGCGCCGTAATATTGCTCGGCCTCCCAGGTCGGCGTGCGCCAGTCCTCTTCGCCGACCATGACCATCGTCGGTGTCGTGACGTTGCCGACCAGCGAAAGCGGCGACTGGCGGAAATACAGCTCGGGGTCTTCCCACGGCGTGGCTCGGAACCAGTGACGGGTGACGAACACGCCGATGTCGGCGGCGGTAGCCATCGTCGACCAGTTGATCACCGGCTTGATGCTGGCTGCTGCCGCAAAACGATCGGTTTTGCCCACCGCCCAGGCGGTCAGGATGCCGCCGCCGGAACCGCCGGTGATGAACAATCGATCGGGATCGACGTAGTCGCGTTCGACCAGCGCATCGACCACGCTCATCAGATCGTCGTGGTCGTTGCCGGGATAGGCCAGGTCGATCTCCTGCGCGAAGTCGTTGCCGTAGCCGATCGAGCCGCGCGGGTTGGCGTAGACGGTCACGTAACCCTCGGCCGCGAAACGCTGGATTTCGGCGGCGAAGCTCGGTCCGTAGGCCAGGAACGGACCGCCGTGGATTTCCATGATCATCGGAAAGCTGCCGTCGGCCGTGAATCCGGGCGGTTTGGCGACCCAGGCCTCGATGGTGCGTCCATCGAAGCTCGACTCGACCTGGATTTCCTCGATCTCCGCCAGGTCGATATCGCCCAGCGCGTCGTCGTTCAGCTCGGTCAGAACGCGTGGATTGTCTCGCCCTTCGATGACGGCCACCTCGGCGGGGCGGTCCCAGCGCTGGCGCGTGTAGGCAATCACCGAGGACCGACTTCCACCGACGCTGAACGCTCCCGATGCGTACGGTCTCCCGAGACTGGTGCCGCCGACGTCGTCGGTGTGCTCACGAACCTCGCCGTCCAACTCGAATTCGACCAGCACGGTCTGCCCTTCGACCTGGGCCTGCGCGTAGATGCTCCGGCCGTCGGCTGCAAATACCGGGCTTGCGACCGGACGATCATAGTCGCCGGTCAGGTTGCGCGGCTCGGATCCGTCAGCGTTCATCAGGTACAGATCGTCCTGCTGGTAGGCGAGCACCTCGTCGTCGTAGCCGATGTAGGCGATCCGATCGCCGTCGGGCGAAACCGACGGATTGCCGTCCGGGCCGTTCCGATCGGTCAGTGCCTTGCGGGCGCCGTCGGCGATTTCGATCGCGTAGATCTCGCTTTCGATCGGATCGTACTCGGCGTCGGGCACGTCGTTGCCGACCGCGAGCAGCGTGTCGGCGTCCAGCCAGGCCGGGTTCGAGAAGTCGTTTTCGCCGTCGGTCAGCTGACGCGGCTCACCGCCTTGCGAGCCGACGATGAACACGTGCGTGGCGCCGTCGCGCAGCCAGCCGCGTCCGTCGAAGCGATAGGTCATGTCGTCGAATACCCGCACCGACGGCGCCCAGTCGGCACCCGCCGGCGGAGTCGGTGCCGATGCAAATGTGGGTTTCTCGCCGGGCACGAACATCGAAAACGCCAGGTGCCTGCCGTCCGGCGACCAGGTGAACTGGGTCGGACTTTCGATGAACTGCGACAGCGCAAAATCGGCGCCGTCGTCGAGATAGCGAATGCGGATTTCGGACCGGCCGTCGCCCACGGCCTGATACGCGATCCGATCGCCGCTCGGCGACCATCGCGGGGACGACACGCTGCCCTCGGTAATCAACGGACGGTGTCGCCCGTTCTCGACATCGAGCACCCACAGAGAACCGCGAGGCCGATCGGCCAGCTTGTCGTAGCCGTTTCGCACATAAACGATCCGGTTGCCGTCGGGCGACACCTGCGGATCGGCAGCCCATTCCAGCGCGAATACGTCCATGGCCTCGAAATGCCGGAACTCGGCGGCGGAGACCGTGACGGACATCACCGCGCTCGCGGCAACCATCATTTTCAAAATCGGGAATAGAAGGATGTTCTTCTTCGGCATCGAATTTATCTTGAACATTGTTGGTCCGGATTGCGGGGCAGGAAATCATTCCAAGCAAGTGTAACTCGCCGCATGTCGGGCAGCATTCAGCGCTCCGGAAGCCAGGCCGTCGGCCCACCGATCGAAATGCCGGCGTCCCGGCCGCAGGTATACTTTCAGCGCGACTCACACGGAATCACGCATGCCGAAGGCAACGCCGCTCGTAACGATCTGCGTGGTCCCCCGCGAGCGCTTCAGCTGCGCCGTGGATTCACTTCGCGACATCGTCGCCAATACGCCATCGCCATTCGAGCTCATCTACATCGACGGCAATGCGCCGCGCGAGATCGCCGGTGAGTTGGCTGCAATCTGCGCCGAGCACGGCTTCACCTACCGCCGCGTCGACGAGTATCTGCCGCCGAATCGGGCGCGCAATCTTGCGCTTGAGCGGGTCGAAACGCCGTATGCGGCCTTCGTCGACAACGATCTCTTCGTACGGCCCGGCTGGCTCGACGCGTTGCTTGCGTGCGCCGAGCAAACGCAGGCATGGGCGGTGGCGCCGCTGGTGACGGAAGGCAGCGCGCGGCTCAGCGTGGTCCACATCGCCGGCGGAGACCTGGTCGAGGATTTGGTCGATGGTTACACTCGTCTGCGGTCGCATCACCGTTTTCGGCGCGTACCGCTTGCCAGCGTTCGAGCCCGGCTCAAGCGCGAGCCGGTCGATTTCATCGAGTTTCACTGCGCGCTGGTTCGAATCGGTGCGTTTGCCGAACGCCCGCTTTTTGACGAAGGATTCGTCTGCCACCAGGAGCACATCGACTGGTGCCGCGAAATCCGGCGAGCCGGGGGCGATATCTGGTTCGAACCGGCCGCTGTGGTCCGGCACGACAACGCGCGCCGTTTCGAGGATTACGATCGCGGATACTTCGAGTTCCGCTGGAGTCAGGAGGGGACCGAAGCGACGCTGGAGCACGCCCGGGCGAAGTGGAATCTGTCCCCTGACGACGCCCGCCTGCTGCAGATTGCCGGCTGGACGGCAAAGCATCGCGGCTTGTTCGATGAATCGCAGGGATCCTGGGCGCTGCGCATCCTGCCGCTCGCGGCTCGACGCGCGGTCGGTATCTGGCTCCGCGATCGTGGATGGCGACGCGCCCGGCCGATGTCCTGAAT
>JGI12109J20283_10017611_pt1 | contig 13989 bp, 9 predicted proteins | sample ElkSlonscriptome_12_FD_20283 | JGI IMG/M metagenome (IMG submission 20283) | reverse complement strand
AGCGCGGGGCTGTTTTCGTCGATGAGCTAGTCGAAGTCCCGGAGAAAGATTCCCTGGGCCGGGCGCCAATAGTGATTTTTTCAGCCCATGGCGTTGCTCAAGCGGTCAAGCAGGAAGCCACTGCCAAGGGATTCACTGTGTTCGATGCCACCTGTCCGCTGGTCACCAAGGTGCATTTAGAAGTCATCAACTTCAGTCGCGCTGGACGCGAGTGCGTGCTCATTGGCCACCAGAATCATCCAGAGGTTGAAGGCACCATGGGGCAGTATGACGAAACCAACGGCGGCAGAATCTACCTGGTTGAATCGGTGGAAGATGTCGGCAGTCTAGAAGTTAAAGACCCGGCGCAGCTTTCCTATGTCACTCAGACTACTCTCTCAATGGACGACACTGCGCGTATCATCGAGGCGTTGCGGGAGCGATTTCCGCATATCAAGGGGCCGCGTAAGGATGATATTTGCTATGCGACACAGAATCGTCAGGATGCGGTGAAACAGCTGGCTCTCGAGTGTGATCTACTCCTGGTGGTGGGCTCTCCCAATAGCTCTAATTCCAATCGCCTGCGGGAATTGGCCGAGCGTCTTGGCTGCGAAGCCTATCTCATCGAAAATGTGGATGCCATCGAAGCCCGATGGTTTGAGGGCAAAAACAGTTTCGGAGTGACCGCAGGCGCATCTGCCCCCGAGGTTTTGGTACAGGCGGTCGTAAAGCGCCTCGAGAGTTTTACTGGAATGGCGGCGCAGGAGTTGGACGGTGTCAGGGAAAACATCACCTTCTCCATGCCCAAAGAATTGCGCGGAACCAAGGCCGCCCAGTAAGGATTTACTCGGGAGCCTGCGAACAGCGGGCTCGATCAGAGCAACTTTACCTTGTTGGTCAATCACTGCCCCTTATCATTGCGCCTTCCCGCACTGGAATCGCATACTATCGTTGCCAGTCAATAAATCAATAACCAACGAGGCTTGCCATGAATAGCACAAATTTCTCCCGTCGACGCTTTATGCAAGCCAGTGGTGCGGCAGCCATCGGCCTACCTGCGCTCGCCAGGGGCTATACAGCCGCGGAAGTCCGCAGTTTCTATGCCAATGGTGAAATGACGGTCAACGTTTCCAAGTGGGAACTTGATACGCCGGCCTTGTGTGTCGATCTGGATTTACTGGAGGCGAATCTGGATCGAATGTCGCGGACCATGGAGACGAATGGCATTGCCAGCAGACCGCACGCGAAAACACATAAATGCCCCACCATCGCGCACATGCAAATGGACAAGGGGTCTGTGGGGATCTGCACTGCCAAGGTCAGTGAAGCGGAAGTCATGTTTCAAAACGGCATAGATCAGATCCTCAATACCACTGGCAATGTGACGCCTACCAAGATCAACCGCGCCATGGCGCTGCGGGCCCAATGCCCTGGCTTTATCCAGGCCACAGACTCCGAAGCCAACGCGCGCCTGCTGTCCGAGGCTGCCGTGGCGATGGGCATCGTCGCCGACGTGGTGGTGGATGTGGATCCGGGAATCCGACGTACCGGCACACCTTTCGGCCAACCCGCTCTGCTGCTGGCGCAGCTTGTAGACCAGCTTCCCGGCCTGAATTTCCGCGGGATGCTCTGCTATGATGCCGCGGCGCAGCATGTCCAGGGTTTCGAGACACGCAAGGCACAGACACTGGAACGCATGGTTCAGGCTACCGATACCTTCGATCTGATGCGGCGCTCCGGACTGAATACCGAAATTTTTAGTGGGGGTGGTACAGGCACCTACAACATCGACCACAACATCAGGGGCATGACCGATGTACAGGTCGGCAGTTATGTCTTCATGGATGCCCAGTACCTTTCCATTGGCGGCGAAGAAGACGCCGAAGTCTATTCTGACTTCGCCGCTTCGCTCACCATCCTGACTACGGTGCTCAACGACCAGTTTGCGGGGCGTGCGACTTCCGACGCCGGGGCCAAGGCCTGCACGATCAACCAGCCCTGGCCTATCGTGAAGGGCGAGACTGACATCAGTTACCGCTCAGGCTCGGATGAATTCGGGACCATCACCTATGGCGATGGTCCGTCGCGCACCTACAAAGTGGGCGACAAGCTTGAGTTGATCGTGTCCCATTGCGACCCGGTCGTGAACCTGTACAACCAGATGGTCGCTATACGCGGCGACACGGTCGAGGCGGTATGGCCGATCTCGGCGCGGGGGATGTCAGCTTGACCGATGACGGCTTTTGGGGGAGCAGTCCTAGGCGTTGAACAAGGACTTCAGGTGTGGATTCAATAGTCTCCCCTGTGGGTCCAGGTCTCGACGCAACGCCATAAAATCTCTGAATCGGGGATACAGTTCAGTGAGTTTCGAATGAGTGAGGCTGTGGACCTTCCCCCAGTGCGGCCGACCTCCATATTTCCAGAATATGGGTTCAATGCGATTGAAATAGGGGCGATAGTCTTCGCTGGCCGAGCGGTGGATAGAGATTGTGGCGTGGGGATGATCGCCATAAGACATGCTTAACCAATCCTGATCCGCGCCCACATAGCGGTACTCAAGCACAAACTGCACAGCTATGGCCTCATCGTAGATAGTTTTCAGAATCTCGCGCAGGCAATCCGCTCCCACCTCTGCCGGCACCGAGTACTCCATCTCATTGAATCGGCTGTTGCGAATATTCGCCAGAATCCGGTGGGACAGATCGACAGACTCTGTGGGCTGAATCTGCGCTGCCGTGGCGTTGGACAGTCTGCGCCTTTCCGCCGGCGTCGGATCGTCGCTGAGTCCGAGTGATTCTGCGATCGAGGCATCATCGCTAGGCACCGGATCCAGTTCGATTTCACCAATCGGCTCATTGGTTTCGTCTATCTGCAGGACCAGTGAATAGTCGGAATACACCAGCGGGAAAATTTCGAAGTGGCGGTGGCTGGCCGCAAGTTCATCGAAATTGGCAAGGATATCTTCCGTTGGTGCCGCCCACTCACGCTTCTTAAGTTTGTAGGACGCTCTATTCTGCAGGGTGACCTGAGTGACGATACCCAGAGCGCCCAGGTTTACCCGCGCCGCGTGCAGCATTTCTTTGTTGCTGCCATCGATAGCCATGGCGTTACCATCGGCAGTGACCAGGCGCATCGCGGCGATATAGGAAGACAGCGCAGGCAGAGTGACGCCAGTGCCGTGTGTGCCCGTGGCGATAGCACCGGCGATGGTTTGCCTGTCTATATCGGGCAAGTTGATCATGCCCTGGCCGATGGCATGCAAGGGCTCACCAAGGTCACCAAGACGGGTGCCGGCACCGATCGTGACCTGCTGCAACTCGCTGTCGGAATCCAGAATGCCGTTGAGCTGGTCGATCACGACGAGGTGCCCATCAGTTGGCACCAGGGCGCTGAACGAATGACCGGAACCGACCGGACGAAGGGGGCCCACTGTGTTGCCGATCAGGTTCATCAGTTCGTCTTCGCTGGAGATGTCATAGCGGCCCGCAGGGCGGCAGATTTGCCCTCCTGACCAATTACTCCAGGGAGCGGATTGTGCCAGGGCAAGCCCGGGCCCAGCACAGGCGCCAAAAAGAGCGGCTCTGACGCTTGAGGCGAGAAAGTCCCGGCGTGAAAGTTTCTTCACGGCTCGAGCCCAGCCATAAACTCGATCATCGCCCTGAAATCAGCAATCTCACAGGCCATACAGTAGCCAAGCGGTGGCATGGAGTTGACGCCGTAGAGCACGCTGTTCATTACCCGCTGCTCGCCCGCCTGTAGTCGCCGTTGCCATTCTTCAGTATCCCCCGCTACAGGCGCACCGGCTTCACCCGTAATGTGGCAAAGCCCACAACTGCGCAACCATTTGCCCATGAGCGCCGAATCGTTGGAGGCGACTGACAGCGTCTCAGGAAAGTACGGATCGATAGATTCGTCGCCTGCAGGCGCCGAGCTGGCGCAGCCGGCAAGCGCCAGAGACAGGAAGGCAGAGACGACAATAAGCGTTGGCACAGGTGTCATCTGTTGACAGTAATCAAAGCCGTCTACCACGTCAAATAAAGGCAAATAAAGGGGACGGAGGGATTAAATTTTAATCCCTCCGTCCCCTTTATGCGCAAGGAAGATATACACTAGCTAACTCTTACCGAAAAAATCCGGGTCACTCAATACGCCTAGAGGTGCTCTATGTCTGTTCGCAATCCAATCTTATCTTTAGTCGCTTTACTCGCATTCGGTGCTTTATCGTTGCCGCATCAATCCACTGCGCAAAACTCCGCGAACCCGTATTCGATCGTTGAAGGGTGGGCTCAGCTGCCGAATGGCAGGGTGATGGGGGCAGTCGGCAAAGCGAAAGTCGATCCCGATGGACGCCATATCTGGGCCATTATTCGTTGCGATGCCGGGCCTGAGCTTTTCGGTTCGGAGTGCGTTGATTCAGATCTGGATCCCGTCTTGAAGTTCGATCCCGACGGCAACGTGGTTGAATCTTTCGGCAGCGGAATGTTCATCTGGCCGCATGGAATCGACGTTGACTCCGACGGCAACGTCTGGGTGACTGATGCCGTGAGTGATAGCAGTATTCCCGCTGGTGACGATCGGGGCCATCACGTCATCAAGTTTAGCCCAACGGGCGACGTGCTCATGACACTTGGCACGCCCGGAGAAGAGGGAGACGGCCCTAAGCACTTCACTTCCCCGAGTGATGTGGCGGTCGCGGCCAATGGTGACGTGTTCGTTGCTGACGGCCACAATGCAGGCGGAAACAACCGAGTGGTTAAATACAACAGCCGTGGCGAATTCCTGATGTCTTGGGGAGAGACTGGCTACGCCCCCGGACAGTTCCGCGCCCTCCACGCCATCGCAATTTCGCCAGATGGCCGAGTCTTCGTGGGAGATCGCAGCAACAGCCGGATCCAGATTTTCGACCAACAAGGCAACCACACTGCCACCTGGACACAGTTTGGGCGTCCGAGCGGAATCGCCTTTGACGACGAGGGACGGATCTACGTCGCTGACTCCGAATCGGACAACGTACAAAACCCTGGGTATGAAATGGGTATTCGCATTGGTGAAGCCGAGACTGGTTGGGTGAAGGAGTTCATTCGCTTTCCTTGGGCGAATCCCAACATTCTTCCGGGGAACGGAGCGGAGTTCGTCACCGTCGATCGTGAAGGCAACATCTACGGAGGAGAGCCCGTCCCCAACCCTCATCTTAATGACCGAACGCTCAGGAAGTATATAAGAGTGCGACCCTGAGGGACTGACAAATTAACTCTTGATCTGTAAGGGGCATGGTGGCATTTTCAGATGAGTTATTATTGGAGGATGCAAGGGCACAGGCCGGCTTCGTGATATGTGTAAGCAACTCGAAATCGAGCGTTCTTGGGATTGATGGCGCTAGCCAATATTTTACCAAGCAAAAGGCCCGCGTTTGACCGCATACAAGTGTTTGTTTACAAATGCTACAGCTCAGGAGTGAACCAACAATGGCAGGGTGCCAAGATGGAAACCCCTGTTTATACTTCGGGTAAAAGTATGCTGAGTGTTTTTCAGCCCCAGACTGGTTAAGCGCAGATGAGCCCTTTACCGAAGGAAAAATTCAGCCTCGGGTTCTAAGTGCGTTAAACGAGATAGCAGAATTAGGTCCATTCGTTCCATTTATCATTCTATTCCATTAGTGTCCCGTTAGCTTTTGGAGCCAAGCCAATTGCTTTGGCTCAACGTCTTCTGGCCTGACAGAATCGCCTCTTAGTAGCTAAATTAGTAGCTCGATTAGTAGCTCAATCAGACTGCGTTTTTCGAATAGATTAGTCTGTAACAGACGCTGGATTTTCTGTAGCCTCAATTGTAAGCCAAACTGCAACTTGATGATCGACAACAGCAGATAAACACACATGGCTATCCCAATTCGCGTCATTATAGCGTTTCTACTGGAGCCAAAGAACTTTTTGATTTTCAGATTCTGCTGTATCCACTTAAAGAAAAGTTCGACTTCCCACCGGGATTTGTAGCTATCAGCAATGGTCTTGGCTGCCAGGGTGAAGTTGTTGGTCAGGAATACGTAGTGCTTGCCCGTTTCCGGATAACGATAAGCGATTCGGCGTAAACGGATCGAGTATGTTTTCGCAGCCAACTGACCCGTAAACTCGATCGTTTGATCACTGGTGAGCCCTTTGGAATTTAGAATATTCCTTCGCTCAATGACATGATACCTAGCGTTCGTTTTCAGGCGAGTAACAAAATAAATGTCTTTGCTTGTCAAGCTCTCATACTAGATCGTAGTCATTATAAGCCTTAACGATCAGAATGCCTGGGCCCCCTACAAAACGCGCAAATCGCAGCGATCCGGAGCATTTGCAAACTAACCTCGATATCCTTGGAGCTAATTACGTAGGTCCGCGAGTCGCATCGGAAGCTCTAATTTTTATCGATCTATCTTGATTCGCGCAGTGCGCTTTCCAATACACCTCGTCAATTGAGGGAACAGACGTTGACACAATTCCTGTCCGGATCATTCGAACTATTTCGATTCCGCTGTGAACACACTAGCCCTTTTTAACCTGGAACGGTTTCAGGGTCAGGCGTACGACCGTACCGAGGCCCGCGTCGCTGGCAATGGCGATTTTCCAGCCCAAGCGATCACTAATTCTTTTCACGATACTGAGGCCCATGCCGGTACCGCCCGGCTTGGTAGAAAAATTGCGTTCGAACACTCGCTCCAGATCATCCTTCGCGATGCCCTTGCCCTGATCGCGGATGATCAGTGTAGGTTCTTCTGAGCTGATGTCCATGCTGATGTCGATGTCCGTATCGCGGGAGTGTTCTATGGCATTGCGGAGCAGGTTGGCGGTGACCATCTTCACTAGCCCTGGCGCCGCTTGCAGCAGCGGATCCGATTGCATGTGGTTTTTGACCCGGAGCCCACGCGCCTGGAGTTGGGGCTGCAGTTCGCTGATCGATTCCTCTACCAGTGTGCGCAGGTGACATTCGCCGTTCTCTTTGACGTCGATGGATTCTTCCCGGGCCAGATAGAGTGTTGTCTCGATAAACGCCAGCATGTCTTCGCAGGCACGACGGATGCGCGTCACCGCGCGTTGGGTGACCGGGTCTACCGCCTGTGCTTCAATAATATCCACGGCGCCCATGACAACGGACAGCGGCGTGCGCAGTTCATGGCTGGCGGCTGCGGTAAAAAATTTCTCCCGCTCGACGAAATCGTCCAGCCTGGCCAGGTAGGAATCGAATTCTCTCGCTATGATGCCGACCTCACTGCCGCTAAACTCCGAACCGATTAATTGGCGACGCTCATCCGGCCGGATGGCTGCCAGGCGCTTAGTCAAATCCCGGACCGGTTTGAGCGCGGGCCTGGCGCTAATCACACCCAAAACTACCGCGAGCAGCAAGACCGCGAGCAATCCCCAGCCCAGTAATTCCAGGACCGCATGCTCCTGCTCCTCCCACTCGCTGATGTCATAGCTCAGCATAATGGGCTCGCCCGCATCGCTTCCGACCTCCACCTGGTAGTAGCCAGAGTCTGTCCGCACGCTGTGGTAGGATCCCGGGGGGAGGTTGGCAAGCTCTGGCGGCATTCGCGTCAGGTCCGGACCGCGCAAATACCGCCAGCCGTCGGACAGCGGCGGGATTATGTTGCCGTCACTGTTGTCCAGGATGAACTGCATCTGATCCCTGACCATGTCAACGAAAATTACTTCCTCTAATTGGTCCTTTATCGTAAGCAGCGTCAATCCGAACAGAAAGCTGCTTACAGTCACGATGACGACAGTCGCGATGACGAATCGGGTCTTGAGAGATTTCAAGTTCAAGGTTGCGTTCATTAGCTCAGCTCGATTCCGAAAGTCGATAGCCGCTACCATGCAGAGTATGGAGCAGACGGGTAGGGAATGGCTTGTCGATGATATTACGCAGGCTGTAGATGTGTGACCTGAGGATATCCCTGTCCGGCAGATCGTCTCGCCAGATCAATTGTTCAAGCTCGTTTCGGGTTACCACGCGGTGGCTGTTGCGCATCAGATATTCCAGCAGTTTGCGCTGAATAGGGTTCAATTCCAGGAATTGGCCGCCACGAGATGCCTTCAGAGTCTCTGGATTGAAGCTGAGGTCGGCAACCCGAAGAGGCTGCTCCCCGTCATCAACGCCGCCGCGTTTGCCAAGTGCCTTGAGTCGGGCCGCCAATTCCTTGACGGAAAAGGGTTTGACCAGGTAGTCATCGACCCCGGCCTCGAACCCGGTCAGTTTGTCCTCAAGCTGATCGCGCGCTGTCAGCATAATCACTGGCGTGGTCAGGCGGAGCTCTGTGCGCGCTCGGCGGCAGAGTGCGAAACCGTCGATTCCGGGCAACATGACATCGAGCACGACGGCATCGAATTGATCCTGCCCGAGCAGGCGCAGGCCTTCCAGTCCATCGGCGGCGAAATCCAGCACAAAGCCCTGGGGCTCAAGGAAGTCTGCAATGTTCGCGGCGATGTCGAGATTGTCTTCGACCACTAGTACCTTCATGTTTCGGCTCTTAACCTGCTCCGGGAGACACTATTCACAGTTTGCTCCCTATCATGTCAAAACTTTGTGAAATTAGTTTCATTGCGCCAGATCAAGAAACGCACCGGGCAATGCTGGAATTGTTTCTGCGCCTGACTTTTTCGACAAACTTTTGACAAGGCGTGGACTACTATCCCGAACATGAAACGCAGAAGTTCGAGTACGATGAAAATAGAAAGCCTTTCCGATCTGGTTCGACTCGCTGTGCTTCTCATAGCGCCAATAGCCACAATAGGACCCACGGCCGTGACGCTCGGGGCCGAGCTCGACCATGAGCCGCTTTCACGTAGCGAAACTATCGACTTCGTGGCGGTTATGGATAGTGCGCTGCGGTTCGCTCCGGAGCAGCTCGCAGCGGAGTCGCGACAGGCCCAGACTAATCTCTATCAGGAGGTGGGGTCGAGCTGGTTCGCCGGCGCACCGACATTGGAAACCTCGTTCTATGACGATAAAGCCCTCACTTCTGTTGGCCTGCGGGAGTTAGAGGCAGGCCTGCGTCTGCCCCTGTGGCAATGGGGGCAAAGAGGCATGGCGCAGGACCTGGGGCGGCACTTTCAGGATCTGACCGACGCCTGGAATGCCAACCTCGCACTTGCGGTCGCCGGGCGTGTCCGCGCCAATCTGGCTGACCTTCAGGAGGCGGACGCGATGCTTGATCTTGAGGCTGAGGCCACCGCAGCCACAGCATCTTTACTGGATCTCACGCAGACCTTGTTTGCGATCGGCGAGGTACCGCGTCTGGATGTTATGCAGGCGCAGTCTCTGCTGCTGGAACAGCAGCGCATGCAGTACGAGGCCGAAGGCGCCCTGGTCGATGCCGAGTGGGAGTATCAGATACTGACGGGCCTCAGTGTGAGACCACAGGATAACTACCGCGAACGCCAGAGTGGGGAAAGTGAGATTGACATGACGCATCCCATGTTGCGCTTCATGCAGGCGACTCTTGAGGTGGCCCGGTCGCGAGTGGATCAGGCCCAGCGCGAAAATGCGACCAATCCGACGCTTGGTTTCGGGGTTCGCCGCGAGCGGGCCGGACGCATGGATGACTATATCGACAGCTTGAGTGTCTCACTGAGCATACCCATTGGGCGATCACAAAGGGTGGCTACCGCCGTCAGTGGCGCCCGCCGGGATGTGGCCGATGTTGAGGTGGCGCTGCGGCGGGCTCGACAACAGCTGGAAAGCACTCTGCACGAGGCAGAGCACAGTCTTTATGTGGTTCGCCAGCAACTGGAAGTCAGCAGGACTCGAGCTACTCTTGCCGGTGAGCGCCTGCAGATGTCTCGGTCCGCCTACGAGCTGGGAGAAGCCGATCTTCTGTCCGTTACTGCCGCCCTTCAGGAAGCCGTGCGTTCCCGTCAGGGGCTGCGCGAGCTGGAGCTACGCGAACAAAGATTAATCAGCGATTACAATCAGAGCCTGGGAATCATGCCATGAGATCAATTTTATTCAGCTTGCTGCTGGTAACTGCTTGCCCGCCTCTGGCCCAGGAGCAGCTGCGGCTCAGCGCCGACGACCTGACCCTGCTGGAGCTTGAATTTGCCAGGGTGGTAGCCGCAGAGAATCAGCTCGGGGTGCCGCTCCCTGGAGAGGTGGTAGCACCACCGAATGCGAGCAATCTTGGCATCGCGCTCTACGCGGGGGTGCTGGAGCGCTGGCATCACGAAGCCGGCGCCAGGGTTGCAGCCGGTGATATTCTAGCGACGATTCGTAGCAGCGATGTGCTGGCACTGCAGCAGGATTATCTCGCTAGCCACAATGAGTTACAGCTGGCACTGAACAAGCTCGATCGGGAACGGCAGATGTTCGACGCCGGCATTATCTCGCAGCGACGGCTGCAGGCAACGCAGACGACAACCCAGGGTAGCGAGCTCCAGGTGAAGGTTCTGGCGCAGCGATTGACTCAGGGCGGTCTCGGTGCAGAGGAATTGAAGGCATTGGTGGCGGACAGTTTGCAGCTGGGCACCTACTCGGTGCGAGCCCCTGTCGACGGCAGCCTTGGGCATCGCGTTTTCAAGACCGGTGAATATGTGCCGGCAAATACCGCGGTGGCGGAGTTGAATGCGGCTTCCCGACCATGGATGTCTATTCAGGTTCCGGCACGTCTCAATGAATTTCTACAGATCGGGAGTCGTTTCAGCATTGCCGGCAGCGGCCACGCGCTGACTCTCAGGCAAAAGGATTTCAATATCGATACGCGCTCCCAATCTGTAGAGGTTCTAGCCGAATTTGATGATCACGTGGACCTGGTGCCAGGGCAACTCCGGACCGTTTTGTTGCATCCGCAGCGAGGTTCCATGTTGATACCTGCTGCCGGCGTCGTGCATGAGGGCACCGAGACAATCGTCTATGTGAGAAACGATGACGGCGTCGAAGTGCGAAGGCTGGACCTGCTGCCGCTGGGAGAGGCCTACCTGGCGAGCCGTGGGATTCGTGCCGGAGAAGAGATCCTCGTTCGCGGCACGGCGCTGGTGAAAGGCATTCAGCTTGGCCTGGGACGGGATGAATAATGTTTACGCAACTCATACAGTTTTCCCTGAGTCAGAGGCTGATGACTGCCCTCGGGGCGCTGCTGCTTATCGGGTTCGGCGTCAGGGCGTTAGTTGATTTGCCGATCGACGCCTTCCCCGATATCTCTCCCACCCAGGTGAAAATCATCATCAAGGCTCCGGGTATGACGCCGGAGGAAGTGGAGTCACTGATCACACAACCTATCGAAGTGGAGCTTCTCGGCATACCGAATCAGTCTATCCTGCGCTCTATTTCCAAGTATGCGCTCAGCTCGATCACCCTGGACTTCGAGGAAGGTACAGATATTTACTGGGCGCGACAGCAGGTTTCCGATCGTATCGGTAACGTCTGGGACGATCTTCCCGGTGACATCAGTGGTGGGCTGGCGCCCATGAGCACACCGCTGGGTGATATGTTCATGTTCACTGTCGATAATGACGCTCTGAGCCTGACAGAACGTCGCTATCTGGTGGACTGGGTCATTCGGCCCGCCTTGAGAACGGTGCCGGGGGTAGCGGATGTGAATGCCCTAGGCGGCTACGTCAAGACCTATCAGGTAGCGCCACGACGGGGAGCCATGCTGCGTCTGGGTGTGGACAATGATGCCCTGGTGACGGCTCTGGCCGAGAACAATCGTAATGACGGCGCCGGTCGTCTCGATCAGGGCGAAGAGGCGCTGCTTGTGCGCGTATCGGGTGCCGTCGCCGACCTGGACGATATTCGCAGTATCCGGGTGGCAAGCGCCGGCGGTGCCACCGTGCCACTGTCCGAAGTGGCGATCGTGTCTCTCGGAGCGCTCGAGCGCTATGGCTCAGTGACCGCCGATGGCGAGGCGGAGGCAGTTCAGGGCCTGGTCATTGGTTTACGCGGGGCCAACGCGCGGGAAGTCGTGGACGGGGTGCAGAGCAAGCTGGCGGACATCGAACGGACGCTGCCACCAGGAACGGCACTGAATGTATTCTACGATCGCAGCATTCTGATCGAAGGTGCGGTCAGTACTGTGACCCAGGCACTGCTCGCAGCCGTCGCCCTGGTGGTTCTGCTGCTCGGCCTGTTTCTGGGAAACTGGCGAGCCGCATTGACGGTTGCCTGCGTGCTGCCGCTGACGGCACTATTCACCTTCCTCATGATGAGCAGTATGGGCATGAGTGCCAATTTGATGAGTCTGGGCGGACTCGTAATCGCTATCGGCATGCTGGTGGACTCATCGATTGTGATCATCGAAAACATTGTCTCCGCCCTCGCGTCCCGACGCGAGGGCGGCCGCAAGCTGCCGCGGCTGCACATCATCTTTCGTGCAGCAAAGGAAGCGGCAGTACCTGTTGTCTCAGGAACGGTCATTATCATTATCGTATTCCTGCCCCTTCTGACTCTGGAGGGGCTGGAAGGCAAGCTTTTCCGTCCGGTGACCTTGACCGTCGTCTTTGCCCTCCTGGGCTCTTTGATCCTGGCGCTTACCGTAATACCGGCACTGGCAAGCTACACGCTGAAGAGTGGCTCTAGTAAAGAACCCTGGCTCGCAAGAGTTCTTCTTGATCTGTATCGACCGATTCTGAATTTGGCTCTCGCCAGACCAATAGTTCCAGTTGGCATCGCCGGAGTCTTGCTAGTCCTGACCATTGCCATTTTTCCACTGGTCGGCAAGACCTTTATGCCCACCATGGACGAAGGCGACATCATTATTCAGATGGAAACCATACCCTCGATCAACCTGGAAACGAGCACCCGCACGGTGCAGCTCGTGGAGCAGGCCATTCTGCGTGAAGTGCCGGAGGTGTTGCGGGTGGTCTCCCGTTCCGGGTCAGACGAGATTGGCATGGACCCCATGGGTCTGAACGAGACCGATATGTTTTTGCAACTACAAGCGCCGGCGCAATGGGCCGTCGACAACAAGGCGGAGTTGGAAGATAAACTACGGGTGGTAATGGAGCGTTTTCGCGGACTCAACTACGCCTTCACTCAGCCTATCGATATGCGTGTTTCCGAGATGCTTACCGGTTCGCGGGGTGATGTAGCCATTAAGCTTTTCGGTGACGACCTGGATGAACTCAATTCCTACGCTCAGCGCATTTCCACAATGGTTGCGGGACTGGACGGAGCCATCGATACCACCGCCACACTGAATGAAGGGGCCCAGTATCTGCAGATCGACATCGATCGAATGCAGGCGGGTCGACTGGGGCTGAACGCCGAGGCGCTGCAGCAGCGATTGCGGGCTGAGGTAGAAGGCCTGCGAGTGGGAACGGTCATCGAAGGGACTGCACGCGTACCCCTCATGCTGCGCTATGACACCCTGTCCGGAGACGGCGAGGAACGGATGAGCAATAACTACATCAGCCTGAAAGATGGGGGGGTTATGCCTCTCGCTGAGGTGGCCCGTATTGAAAGAGTAGAAGGTCCGGTCAGTATTTCCCGGGAAAGCGGGCAGCGCTTTGCAGTCGTGCGGACCAATGTGGAGGGACGCGACTTGGTGGGATTTGTGGAAGAGGCGCGCAGCTTGTTAGAAGGGGGCCTGGAACTGCCGGAGGGTTACTATCTGGATTGGGGCGGAGAATTTGAGAACCAGCAACGTGCGGCTGCCCGCCTGGCCCTCGTTGTACCTATCGCTCTACTGCTGATCGCCCTGATCCTGTTCCTCACTTTCCGCTCGGTCAGGCAGACCTTGCTTGTCCTATCGAACATTCCGTTTGCGATGACCGGAGGCTTGCTGGCGCTGTGGGTTGCGGGTGAATTTCTGTCCGTGCCCGCGTCGGTCGGATTCATCGCCCTACTTGGCATAGCCGTACTTAACGGCGTCGTATTGATGTCCCACTTTAATTATCTGCGTGAGAAGGGGGTCGAGATCACCGAGGTAGTCAGGCGGGGCGCGCAGCGCCGATTCCGCCCGGTTATGATGACGGCGACCACCTGCGCCTTCGGCCTGCTGCCGCTGCTGGTAGCTTCGGGGCCCGGCTCCGAAATTCA
>JGI12109J20283_10366387_pt1 | contig 13992 bp, 10 predicted proteins | sample ElkSlonscriptome_12_FD_20283 | JGI IMG/M metagenome (IMG submission 20283) | reverse complement strand
CACCCTGAGCGTGACCCGGGATCGCGCCCTTTTCGAGGGCCTGGTGGCTCTGGATTTCGACTTTCTCATGCGCCAGGATTTCACGGCCGGGGCCCGCACCCTGGCCGATCTGCTGCCCCAGTCGGTGGTGGGCCGGGCCCAGAACGGCCACGGCTTCTTCACCGACGACTTCGGCACCCCCCTCTGCTTTCCCGAGGCCAGCTTCGAACGCGTGCTGAGTGTCCTGGAGGCCTCGGACCCCAACCTCAAGGCCCCCCTGGTGCGCCAGCGCCGCGGACAGATGCTGGCCGACTTCGGCCACTGGCTGCTGGAGAACGTGCAGCAGGAGGAACTGCCCCTGGATCCGGGCGGCAAACCCGTTTTCGGCATCGATTTTCTCAGGGGCGTGACGGTCCATACCCGCGAATTTCTCACCGGCCTGGTCCTGGCCGGTTTCATGGACGACTGGTCCTACCGCAGCAATACCCTGCGCCACCACAGGCGCACTTTCGGCGGCATGCCGTTTACCATCGGCGGCGGCGACATCATGATCGTGGACGCGGCCAACTTCGAGCAGGTGGGCCTGGGCGATACGGGCGCCACCGTCTTCACGGACCAGGAACTGCGCACTCTCAAGGACGTGGGCGTGATCTGCCGCAACCGCCACGGCGAATACGCCTTCCCCGAATATGACCAGGCCTTTTTTCGCCGCCAGCTGGGGGACGGCGTGTGCGACGACATGGCCATGATCTACGTGGGCGCCAGGTACGGGCACAGCGCCATGCTGGGCGCCTTCCTCATGGACGCCATCGACACCTACGACAAGTACCTCCTGAACCTGACCTGGGGTGGCTTCGACACCTGGCTGGCGGGGCGCATCCAGAAGCACTTCACCGAGGCGGAGGGGAAGCCGCTGGTCTGGGACGATGCGATTTTTGATCTGATTCATTTCGCGGCCAAGCGGAACGATCCGCCCATCAACCTGAGCAGCTCGCATCGGCGGTTGATCCAGGTGGAGAAGGGGAGCGCCGAACCGACCATCTTGAACCACTGGCGGTTTTTGCAGGGAGAGCCGGTGTACGATATCAAGCTGGGGTTCAGCCGGGTCCCGGCGCGGGATTTCTATCGGGTGGCGCATGCGCGGTGCAAGGCGGGAGGGTTCAAGGTTCCCGACCCGGCCTTCAGGAAAGCGAAGGGCTGATTCCGCATCCTGGGGGGGCTTTGATTTCCCGTGCGGGAATCGGGGTCGTTCGCACCCACTTTCGACATGATGGATCAATCCTGGGCTTCCGCTAGGGACCACCCGGTTTTTGGACAGAGAGTTTCTTGACCAAGGCTTCCCACGAGTTTATGATTTTCACACAACCCAATAACCTCAACTTCGGGGCGGGGTGAAAGTCCCCACCGGCGGTGATTCCCTGACAGGAAAGCCCGCGAGCTACCGATCGTTTCGGCGATAGGCCTGCTGATCTGGTGCAATTCCAGGGCCGACAGTGATAGTCTGGATGAGAGAAGTTGGCGGTCTCGCGTGTCCGGATTCCGGCGCGTGCCGGTCGGCATGTTCCCGTGCCCGTCGGTGGCCTCCCTGCTTTTTTCCATCGAAAACCCGTGATCAAAGGTTCGCATGTTCGATGCATTCGAGGCCGCCTTCGGCAGCGGTCACGACCACGATCCCGACGGGATGGATGTCCTGTACATGTCCGCCGCCCTGGGGCTGGCCCGCAAGATCCAGGACCGTACCTGGCCCAACCCGCCCGTTGGCGCGGTGGTTGTCAAGGATGGTCAGGTCGTGGGACGCGGCGCCCACATGGGTCCCGGCAAACCGCACGCCGAACCTGTGGCCCTGGCCGAGGCCGGTGACCAGGCCCGCGGCGCCACCCTCTACGTCACTCTCGAGCCCTGCAACCACATCGGGCGGACGCCGCCCTGCACCGAGGCCGTGCTGAAGGCGGGCATCGCCCGCGTGGTCATCGGCATGCGGGACCCGAATCCCGCGGTCAAGGGCGGCGGGGTGCGCCTCCTGCGCGAGCACGGCCTGGACGTGGAGATCGGGGTGCTGGCCCACGCCTGCCTGGCCCTGGTCTGGCCTTTCGTGGCCACCGACAATTTCGCCCGCCCCTACGTGGAACTGAAGACCGCCACCAGCCTGGATGGCCGCTTCGCCCCCGCCGCTGATCTGCGCCATCCCGACCAGGCCTTCTACCTGACGGGCGATGCCGCCCGCTTCGACGTGCACCGCCGCCGCCGCTGGATGGATCTGGTGCTGGTGGGTGAGGGCACGGTCCGGGCGGACCGGCCGCGGCTGGACGGCCGCCTGGCCGCCGAGGACCACGATATCCCGCAGGCCGAACCGGTGGCCGGCTACGTCGATACGGACCTCAGCTGGCGCGGCGGTTTCGATCGGGACAGCTACCTCGTTTTCGCGGGGGAAAAAGCACGCGACGGTGACGGCGCCGTGGCCATCAAGAAAGACGGCGGCCAGATCATCTTCTGCCGCGAAAAAGACGGCCACGTGGATCCCGCGGCCCTGCTGGAACAGGCCCACGCGATGGGCCTGCACACGATCATGCTCGAAGGCGGCCCCCAGCTGGCGGGCGCCTTCCTGCACGCGCAACTGGTGGACCGCTGGGTGCGCTACATGGCGCCGGTGGTGCTGGGGCGCGGCGTGGGCTGGCCCGAGATTCCCGGTTTCCAGCCCGACCGGGGCCTGAGCCTGACCGGGGTCGAGGCCCTGGAGAAGGACCTGTTCACCATCCATGACCGCAAGAATTTCGAGCTGATCCTCGAAAGGGTCAGCACCTAGGAGCCCGGCATGTTCACGGGATTGATACGGGAAATCGGGAAGATCCGGGGGCTGGCGCCCGGCCGGGGTGTGACCCGCGTGGAAATCGACGCGCCGCGAACCGCTGCGGAGGCCCGGGTCGGCGAGAGCATCGCCGTCAACGGGATATGCCTGACGGTCACCGCCGTGCGCGGCCGGGTCTTCAGTGTGGAGGCGGCCACCGAGACGCGGCGGCTCACCACCTTCGGCACCTGGCGCCGCGGCGACAAGGTGCACCTGGAACCGGCCCTGCGCGCGGGGGACGCCCTGGACGGGCACCTGGTGCAGGGGCATGTGGATGGGGTGGGCACAGTCGCGAGGGTGCAGGATCGCGGCGGCGACTGGCTGATGACCGTCAAGTGCGCGCCGGAGCAGGCTCGCTTCCTGACGCCCAAGGGTTCCGTGGCCATCGACGGGGTGAGCCTGACGGTGGACGAAGGCCCCCACACGGACCGGTTCACGGTGAATTTGATCCCGCACACCCTGCAGGAGACAACATTCGGAACGGCCCGTACGGGCCGTGTGGTCAATCTGGAAATGGATGTCCTGGTCAAGGCCGCCCGCACGGGGCGGGGCTTCCCGGGACTGGATACGCCGAAGGACGCCCCCGGTGGGGCCACGCCCTCCGGCCTGACCCTCGAACGCCTGCTGGCCAGCGGGTTCGGTCGCCGGAAAGGAAAATCATGATCAGCGAGAACTTCAAGGCCGACACCATCGAAGATGCTCTCGAAGCGCTGCGCCGGGGAGAGATCATCATCGTCATGGACGATGAGGACCGGGAGAACGAGGGCGATTTCATAATCGCCGCGGAGAAGACCACGCCCGAGGCGGTGAACTTCATCGCCAAGCACGGGCGCGGATTGATCTGCCTGGCGGCTACCAGCGAGCGCCTGACCGAGCTGGACATCGAACCCATGGTGGCGCGCAATACCGCCAGCCTGGGCACCAATTTCACCGTCAGCATCGACGCGGCCCACGGCATCACCACCGGCATCAGCGCGGCGGACCGGGCGAAGACGGTGGAGGTCTTCGTGGACCCGAAGAGCAAACCCCGGGACCTGGCGCGGCCGGGGCACATCTTCCCCCTGGGCGCCCACGAGGGCGGCGTGCTCAAGCGCGCCGGCCATACCGAGGCGGTGGTGGACCTGTGCGGCGCCGCCGGCCTGATGCCCGCCGGCCTGCTCTGCGAGATCATGGACGAGGACGGGGACATGGCCCGCCGCCCGCGGCTGCAGGAGATCGCCGCCGAGTTCGGGCTGAAGCTGATCACCATCGCGGATCTGATCCGCTGGCGCCGCAAGCACGAGAACCTGGTGAGCCGCGAGGCCGAGGTTCCCCTGCCCACGAATTTCGGCGAGTTCCGCATGATCGCCTACACCACGCCGGTGGAAAACCTGGTGCACGTGGCCCTGGTCAAGGGCGACATCCAGGCCGACGACCCCACCCTGGTACGCGTGCACAGCGAGTGCATGACCGGCGACCTGTTCCACAGCCGGCGCTGCGACTGCGGCGAGCAGATGGAGGCCGCGCTGCGGACCATCGACGAGGAAGGCAAGGGGGTTTTCCTGTACATGCGGCAGGAGGGACGCGGCATCGGCCTGGTCAACAAGATGAAGGCCTACCAGCTGCAGGACGAGGGTGCCGACACGGTGGAAGCCAACCTCAAGCTGGGTTTCCCCGACGACCTGCGCGACTACGGCATCGGCGCGCAGATCCTGCGCGATCTGGGCGTGCGGCGCATGCGGTTGATGACGAACAACCCGCGCAAGATCGTGGGTCTGGAAAGCTACAACCTGGAGATCGTCGAGCGGGTTCCCGTCGAGGTCGAACCCAATCTGAGGAACGCCAAGTATCTGCATACGAAGAAGGCCCGCATGGGCCACATCCTGGATCACCTGTAGATCAGCCAGAAGGAGAATCAAGAAATGGGACGCAAGTTTGAAGGGAATTTCGACGCGCGGGGCCAGAAGATCGCCATCGTGGGCAGCCGCTTCAACGACTTCTTCACCAGCGAGCTGATGGACGGCGCCCTGGACTGCCTGCACCGCCACGGGGTGAGCGACGAGCAGATCGACACCGCCTGGGTGCCGGGCGGCTTCGAGATCCCCATCGCCGCCAAGCGTTTCGTGCAGACCGGCCGCTACGCCGCGGTGATCTGCGTGGGCTGCATCATCCAGGGCGATACGCCGCACTTCCACTACGTCTCGAGCGAGGTGACCAAGGGCATCGCCATGGTCTCCCTGGACTCGAACATCCCGGTGGTGTACGGCATCGTGACGGCCGAGACCCTGGACCAGGCCATCGAGCGCAGCGGCACCAAGGCCGGCAACAAGGGCTTCGACGCCGCGCTGACGGCCCTGGAGATGATCGACCTCTGCGCCGTCATCGACGAGGGTTAGACTCTAGACCATGATCAGCTGTTCCTGGACACCCACCCGCGCCGGGTGGGTGCTCAGGTCCACTTCCAGCCGGCCCTCTTCGGCCAGCTCCAGACCGCGGGCGTCGTGCGTGAGACGCACCCGCGGCCGATCGAACTCGGTGCCCGGGCCCAGCACCTCGGCCTGGTGCCCGCTGCTGAGAATGACCACCGATCCCGCCGGATACAGCCCCACCGCATCGCTGAAGGCCTTCAGGGCCCAGGGGTTGAACCAGCCCTCGTCGCCCAGCATGATCTCGTAGGCCTTGCGGCTGGTGTGCGCCTTCTTGTAGGGCCGGATGGCCGTCAGGGCTTCGTAGACGTCGCACACGTTGATGAGGTGGGTGACGGGGTTCTCCTGCGAGCCCAGCGGCATGCGCGGGTAGCCCGTCTTGTCGAAACGCCGATGGTGACCCCAGGCCGCAGCCAGGGCCAGATCGCTGGTTCCGGGCGTTTCCAGCAGGATCTCCGCGCCCAGCCGGGAGTGCTCCTCCATGATGGTGCGTTCGCGTTCATCCAGGCGCCCGGGCTTGTAGAGGATCTCGGTGGGGATGCGGCTCTTGCCCACATCGTGCAGGAGGGCGGCCACACCCAGTTCGGATAGCAGCTCTTCGTCCAGCCCCAGGTGATTGCCTACCATCACCGCGAACATGGCCACGCGCACGCTGTGGCCCACCGTGTAGCTGTCGTAGTCCGGGTAGCGCACCATCTGCATGATGTCCTGCACGTCCCCACGGGTGGCTTTCAGCAGCATCTCGCTGGTTTCCCGGGTATTGCCCAGGTCCAGGCCCCGGCCGCTGTGGCCCGCCTCGTGGGCCGATTCCACCGTGTCGAACAGGTTCTGGAAGGTGCTGACCATGCTCTGGGTGGCGCTGTCCTCATCCAGGAGGCCCGCTCCGTTGTCCTGCTTGTCGAAGAGGAACTGGCCGAACCAGCCGGGATCCTCGTACGGCGGGCTCAGCTCGATGGATTGGATGCCGCTGGCGTGGAGCAGGTCGCGACCGGCGGCCAGGTTCTCGGTGGGCCGGCGGCGGGCGGCGGCCACGCTGAAAAACGCCAGCATTTCCGCCTCCTGCAGGCCGTGGTTGAACAGGAATCCCCCGCATTCCAGCAGCCCGGCGAATTCCTGCAGCCGGGTGCCCATGATGGAGGCACCCAGGAGGTAACGGCCGTCGTGGACAAGCTTCCCGTTGGCCACGCCGATGAAGAACTTTCCGCGTCCGTCCCTTTCCAGGAGCCGCTGCAGGCCGGTGGTGAACTCCCGGGCGCATTCCTTCAGGCGCGGGTGATCCTCGAAGTACATGCGACGCTGGCTGATACCGCGAGACAGGAGCGCAATCAGGTCGTTGTAGTTGCGGGTCATTCCGCACCTCCTTCTGCGAGGGCGGCCCGGGCCTGGGCGGCTTTTTCCCGGCAGACCGCCGGCCAGACCGGCAGCAGACCCAGCTTGCGTTCCTTCTGGATTCTCCTGAGCAGGGAGACGGCCGGCGTGTGCCCCAGACACCCCAGTTGCTCGATGGCCACACCCACCCAATCGGCCTCGCGCTTTCCGCGATCCAGGTTTTCCAGGCAGGCCTGAAGGCGCCGGCCGAATTCCTCGGCCTCGGGTTCACCGGGATCGAGGCGGCCGTTGCCCTGCAGCAGGGCGTGGTAGACGGGAAGGTCGTCCAGCTGGTATTCCCCCAGAACCCGGCCCGCCAGGCCGGCCAGGGGGTGGGGCGGGCGTCCCGCCCAGCTTTCCTGCAGACGCTGAACCACGACGGAGCCTTGGCGACCGGAGAGCAGGGCCCGCAGCGCGTGCCGGGTGCGGACCAGGGGCAACTGGAAGATGGCGGGTCCGAATTGTCCCCGACGCACCACCTCGAGGTAGTCCAGGCGGTGGGCCTCCTGCCGCGCCTCGCGGGCCGGCAGAGCGGATACGAGCCGGACCAGGGCCTTGCGCAGTTCGGTATTGGCGGGCGCCTTGGGACGGAGCAACAAGCCCACCAGATGGGGCCAGATCAGGACCAGGCGGTCGGCAGGTTCCACACCCACCTCTTCACCGAAGAATGCTGCCAGGCGTTCCCCGGCAAAACGGGCCAGGCCCGGCAGGATATGGGGGAGCAGATGATCGATGGGCCGCCGGTCCCCGCCGTCCAGAAGAGCGCCCAGGGCGAACATGAGGCGATCCAGGCTGGCGGGACTTTGGGGCCGGTCGATGCCGGCGGCCAGTTCCCCGGCCACCCGCTCGGTCCAGGGACCGGACGCGCCTGTGCCCAGCAACGCCATTTGGAGGGTTCGCTTTTCTTCCGCAAGGCACCCTTCCAGGATGGAGGCGGTGATCTCCGGTGCTTCCTGCCGGGGCAGGCGTTTGGCCAGTTCGGCAGCGGGATGGGCGTAGACGGTATCGTCACGGATCCATTTCTCCTGCAGATCCTCTTCGGGCTGGCTGAGATCCAGACCCACGGTCTCATTCATGACCTCCAGGATCAGCTCCACCGAATCGGTGTCCGAGGCCAGGGCCAGGGATTCGGCGGCATTGCGGAATAGGCGGGTCAGGTTGGGTCGTTCCCCGCTGGTCCCCGCCTTGCGGATGGCGTGGCTCAGCGCGGTGGCCCCCATAAGGAGCACTTCTTCCAGGCTGCGCCGGCTGCGGTGGTCCTGGGCGTGCTGGTTCCGGGGGCGGCGGTCCATGCGTTCGATTGTCCGGGCCAGGAAGGCCTGGGTCTGCTGACGGAACTCTTCTTTCATCTCGTCGGACCATTCCAGGTCCTGGATTCTGTCGGCAAGATCGTCCAGCTTTCCGCCCAGATCCGAGGTCAGCATGTGCCCGCCCAGCTTGAAGCGTCCGCGGCCGAACTCCCGCTGCACCACCTTGACGCTCGGCGGCAGGTCCTGCAGGCGAAGGGTGGTCAGGGTGGCGGTGGATTCCGCCTCCAGCCTGGCCTGGTTCAGGGCCCTCACCGTCTGGTGCACATCGTCCAGGGAAAGGTCCCGGGACAGTTCCATGCGCTGCACACCCAGACTGCCCAGTAGCTTCTGGAAGAGGGCGACTCCCGGGCTCTCGGGACGCAACCGGTGGCGGTTCAGAAACAGGCCCTCGGGGCCGGAAGAGATGGTTACGCCTGGTTGGCCGCTGGCCAGATCCTCCAGGGCGTGCATCAGGGGGTCGCCCGCTTCCCGGCAGAGGGAATGATCGGCCGGATAGAACGAGGCGACGGAGAAAAAGTGTTCCAGGGCGGAAATGAACCGACCTGGGGGCTCCTGGATCACGGAACCCTGGGTAGGGGCGGGGTTCGAGGACACGTGGGCCTCCCGGCACGTTGAGGGCAAGATTATGCCCCACTATTCGGCGGGAAACCCGGGCTCTTGATGGTTATCTGGCAATCTGGTCGCGCAGCTTGGAGATGCCCTTGACGTCGCCGCCCAGGATTTCCAGCACCGCAAGTGGCCCTCCGTAGTGCTGGGCCAGCCCCACATCCACACACCACACCCGCCCGGCGCAGTTGGGAGTGATGCCCCCGTCCTGCACCGTGTGCCCGACGATCATGCGGCGCACACCCAGGCTCTCGAGCACCTCGAAGAGCTGGCCGCATTCCCGTGGGCCGGGATCATCGCTATAGGCGCGGGTCCAGACCGGGCTGTCGCTGCCGCGCAGGAATTCGGGCGCCGGGCCCTCTCCGGCCAGGTAGCGCCGGGTTTGGAGGTTCATCTCCTCGAGGCCCATTTCCAGGTGCTGAGGCAGCAAACCGCCATGCACGAAGAGGTTATCCCCGACGATGACGACCAGATTCTGCTGGGCCAGCCGGTTGGCGAAGGGGCCTCCGGGGCGGAAGGCGGCCGCGCGGGCGTGTTGCTCCGGCGGCAAGTCGGCCAGCAGGGAATCGGCGGGATCGAAGGTGACGGCGTCCTGGAAGTCCGCGAAACCACCCTCGGTCACGTAGCGGAAATCCTGGCGGGCGTTCATCAGTTCATGGTTGCCGAGCAGAAGGTGCAGGGCGCCTCCGGCGGCGGCGGCCTCCTGCTGCAGGCGGGCCAGGAAGTCCATCAACTCCTGTTCCTCGTCGCCGCGATCCAGCACATCGCCCATCTGCACCACGACCGCATCCTGGGCCGCCCACTGGTCCAGGGCGTTGGTGATGCGCGCCATGCGGAAAACGTGGCGCGTGATGTAGAGGTCACCGTGCAGATCCCCGATGGCCACGATCCTGTCGGCCGCCGGAAAAACAAAGGGGATGGGCTCGACGGCGAGGGTGCCGAGGGCAGTCAGGAAGGACAGGACCAGGACGAAACGGCCGGCGAAACGAGCGCGCATGATGATCTCCACATTCAAGATTTTCCTACCGGAGACGATACTCGATGGTAACACACCAAAAGCCTCCCTGCGCCGGAAAGCAAGTCAGGGTTGCCAAAAACCCGCATTGACCTACTTTTCAAGGCGGAAAACAGAAGAATCCAATCCAACGATACAAGGGAGATGCCCCATGGCACAGGAAGCCAAGCTGCAGGACTACAAGGTTGCGGACATCGGACTGGCCGAATACGGCCGCCGGGAAATTCAGCTGGCGGAGATGGAAATGCCGGCCCTGATGGGACTGCGCCGGAAATACCAGGACGCCAAACCCCTGGCCGGGGCCCGGATCATGGGGTGCATCCACATGACCATCCAGACGGCCGTACTCATCGAGACCCTCATCGATCTGGGTGCCGAGGTGCGCTGGTCCAGCTGCAACATCTTCTCCACCCAGGACCATGCCGCCGCCGCCATGGCCGCCGCAGGCGTGCCCGTCTTCGCCTGGAAAGGCGAGACCCTGGAAGAATTCGACTGGTGCATCGAGCAGTCCATCCTCAAGGACGGCCAGCCCTGGAACGCCAACATGATCCTGGATGACGGCGGCGACCTGACGGCCATGGTCCACGAGAAGTATCCTCAGATGCTGGACCACATCCACGGCCTGACCGAGGAGACGACCACCGGCGTGCACCGCCTGGCCGAGATGCTGAAGACCGGCGAGCTGAAGGTGCCCGCCATCAACGTCAACGACTCGGTGACCAAGAGCAAGAACGACAACAAGTACGGCTGCCGCCACAGCCTGAACGACGCCATCAAGCGCGGCACCGACATGCTGCTGGCCGGCAAGAAGGCCCTGGTCGTCGGTTACGGCGACGTGGGCAAGGGCTCGGCCCAGAGCCTGCGCCAGGAGGGCATGATCGTTCGCATCAGCGAGGTCGATCCCATCTGCGCCATGCAGGCCTGCATGGACGGCTTCGAGATCGTTTCGCCCTACATCGACGGCATCAACACCGGCACCGCCGAGGGGATCAACAAGACCCTGCTGGGGCAGACTGACCTGATCGTCACCACCACCGGCAATACCAACGTCTGCGACATCCACATGATGAGCGCCGTCAAGAGCGGGGGCGTGGTCTGCAACATCGGCCACTTCGACAACGAGATCGACACCGCCGGCCTGCGCGAGCGCTTCGAGTGGACCGAGATCAAGCCCCAGGTGCACAAGATCCAGCGCGATCCCGCCGACGAGGACAACTACATCCTGCTGCTGAGCGAGGGCCGCCTGGTGAACCTGGGCAACGCCACCGGCCATCCTTCAAGGATCATGGACGGCAGCTTCGCCAACCAGGTGCTGGCCCAGATGCACCTCTTCGAGCAGAAGTGGGCCGATGCCAAGAGCGAGCCCGTCACCCTGACCGTCCTGCCCAAGAAGCTGGACGAGGAGGTGGCCCTGGAGATGGTCAAGGGCTTCGGCGGCGTGATGACGAAGCTGACGGACGAGCAGGCCGACTACATCAACGTGCCCGTCGAAGGCCCGTACAAGACCGACGAGTACAAGTACTAGTCCCTTTCCGGACAGGTATCTGGAGCCTCCCCCACCCGGGGGAGGCTTTTTTTTGCATTTTCCGCGAGTTTTGATTGTACGGACTCCGAACAAAGTATATAATTTTCCTGTAACCGGTGGCCTTCGGGCTGCCTCTCACCACCTATTTGAAGGGATTATCGTCATGCGTCGCCCGCTGCTTCCCCTCCTGCTCCTCCTGACTTTCCTGGCTCTCCCCCTGCACGCGCAGGTGGGCTCCCTCATCTGGGAGGAGAGCTTCGACTCCCTGGACAACTGGATCATCGAGACCGGCAACGGCCAGTGGGGCTGGGGCAACGGCGAGTTGGAATGCTACCGGCCGGACAACGTGGATATTGCCGAAATTCCGGGGGAACCCGGCAACAACGCCCTGCGCATCACCGCGCGCCAGGAGAGCGGGCCCAATATTGTCGATACCTGGGGAAACCCCCTGAACCACACCAGCGGCCGCGTGAACACCAAGAGCCACGTCTCGGTGCGCTACGGCATGATCGAAGCAAGGGTGAACGTGCCGGATATCGATCTGGGCGGCTGGCCCGCCGTCTGGCTGCTGGGCACCGCCAACTACAGCTGGCCCCGCTGCGGCGAGATGGACATGATGGAGATGGGCGCCAGGCAGGCCTTCCGCGACCAGCATGACACCCACAACGGCGGCAGTGGCCAGGACGACAGCACCGTCAACGAGGTGGCCGGCGCCAACGCCATCTACTACACCGAGGCCGCCATCAACCCGGAAAACCCCAGCGGTGCCGCCAGCCTGTCCTGGGACCCGCTGGACGAGTTCTACCGTCCCTACTACAACCAGGACGAGGGGCTCAACGGGCGTTTCCTCATCTACCGCCTGTACTGGGACGAGGACAGCCTGCGCTTCACCGTGGAGGATGAGGGCGTGGAGCACGACCTGTACACCGAGCCCTTCAGCATCGACGAGGAGAGCGACGAGTTCAACCAGCCCTTCTACCTGATCGCCAACCTGGCCATCGGCGGGGCCTTCACCGACGCCTGGAACCTGGGCGATCCCGGCAGCGGCCTGCCCGTCAGCATGCCCTTCCCCGCGCAGATGTACCTGGATTATATCCGTGTCTACGAGTACAACGGCCAGGGCGAGGTCCACCTCGGACCGCCCACCTTCAACAACGGCTCCTTCGGCCTGTTCACCGATACCACGCCGGTCAACGGCAGCCTCACGCCCGACGTGGACAGCCACATCTATGTCTGGGAAGGCACCCTGGTCGACGGCAGCATCGGCCCCTACGAGGGCGAGAACGTCCTGGCCTGGCAGACCGCCGGTGTGGGCTGGTTCGGCGCGGGCATCATGGCCACGCAGCCCACCAACCTGTTCAACTTCGGCGACGGGCATCTCAAGTTCCGCATCAAGATCCCCGCGAACGTGACTTTCAAGATCGGCATCATCGACAGCTGGGGGAACCAGTCCTACGTGGAGTTCCCGGCCCACCAGGAGACCTACGGACTGGTGCGCGACGGCGAGTGGGCCCAGGCGGCCATCCCGGTGGAGGATATCCGCGGCGAATACATCGACCTGCGCATGCTCAGCTACCCCTTCGTGATCCTGGAGGAGCACGGGGCCAGCTGCAACTTCGCCATCGACGATATCTACTGGCAGACCGAAGGCACCTCCGCCGTGGACGAGACGCCGTCGGCGTCCCGGGTGACGCTGAGCGCCGCCCCGAACCCCTTCAACGCCGCCACGGACATCCGTTTCCGGATCCCGGAGGCGGGATCCTACGAGATCGCCATCTATGACCTGGCCGGGCGCCAGGTGCGCAGCTTCCGGGGCGTCGCCATCGCCGGGATGAACACCGTGCACTGGGACGGCCGCAACGAGGCCGGCGGCAACGTCGCCTCGGGCATCTACAGCTACCGGCTGCAGACCGGTCCCTGGCAGAAGTCCGGCAAGCTGAGCCTGGTGAAATGAGCCTCTGAAAGGCCCGGGCTGGGTTTGCATCTCGGGCTGTTTTTCGCTACCTTTGTGTTCCGTCGGGGAAGGCCGAGTCCTTCCCCGGCTTTGTGTCCCCTTTACCGGATCCAGGCCCGCTCTTTGACAGGAGAATAGTCTCGTGGGAAAACGCAGAAAAGGCCGTGAAATCGTCCTGCAATCAACCTATGCCTCGCTCATCAGCGGCGCGGCGCTCACCGAGACCCTGGAGGACCAGATCAGCCGCCGCGAATCGGCCGACGAGACCACCGACTTCGCCCGCGACCTGATGAACAAGATCCAGCTCCACCGCACCGAAATCGATGGCCGGGTGAAAGCCCTCGTGACCCGCACCAACTGGAGTCCCGAGCGCCTCGGTGTGCTCGAGAAGGTCATCCTGACCATGGGGGTGGCCGAGCTCGTGCACAGCCCCGACGTGCCCGTGCGCGTGGTCATCAACGAGTGCCTGGAACTGACCCGCCGCTACTGCGACGAGGGCGCCGTGGGATTCGTCAACGGGGTACTGGACAAGGCGGCGGCCGAGGTCTACCCCGACGGCATCCCCGGCAGCATCTCCGGAAGTGGGCCGGCAGGCGAAGGGCAGAACCCTTGAGAGCGTCCACGCCCGAACACTGGCAGAAATTCTGGGAAGAGGCCGACACCCTCGAGCTGGACGACGTCTACGGAACCGACGGGCGCCTGGTCCGCGAGATCAGCGGGCTTTTTGGTCCGGAAAGCGACCTGGCCGGCAAGCGGATCCTGGAAGTGGGGGCGGGCACCGGCCGCGACGCCGTGACCCTGGCCCGGGCCGGTGCGGAGGTCCTGACCCTGGACTACGTGCCCGGCAGCCTCGGGCTGACCATCAAGGCCGCGGGCACCACCGGGGTGAAGGTGGCCCCGGTTTGCGGCGACGGCACCGGCTCCCCATTTGCCGACGCTACCTTCGACGTGGTCTTCCACCAGGGCCTGCTGGAGCACTTCCGCG
>JGI12109J20283_10023309_pt1 | contig 14006 bp, 13 predicted proteins | sample ElkSlonscriptome_12_FD_20283 | JGI IMG/M metagenome (IMG submission 20283) | reverse complement strand
ACCTTGGCGCTCCCCCTTTAGGGATTTGAAGAAGTTGTTAAAGGCAACTCCTAAGTCTCTGATTGCTTGCTGCAATGGAATATTAGACACCTCGGACAACCATTGTCGTCCCTCGGTTAGTTTGGCTTGGGTGATGCAGATTTTCTGGAGGTCGCCATTTTTGGGCAGCTTCTCCGATTGTCGGCACAAGGCAAGGGCATCGTTCCAAACAACCCGACAACAACCAAACAGTTTTGCGAAGTTGGTTTGTTGTTGTTGATTTGGGTATATCCGGTAGCGATACCTTGCTTTCATCTTTTTGAAGTAAACTTGGTATGTTGACTATTATAATCTAGGTATGCAACCATTGGCAACCGAGTTAAGGAAAGGTAGGCATAGCGTTACCGACCTCAAAATACATTTGGTCTGTGTAACGAAATACCGTAAGGGTGTATTTACTTCTGAGGGATTATCTTGTATCGAGGGTTCATTCCAAACCGTCGCTCAAAAGATGGGGTTTCGTGTTTTAGAATTTAATGGGGAAACCGATCTCGTTCATGTGGTGCCTATCGTACCCACCTAAGCTATCTGTCTCTCAAATCGTGAATCATTTGAAAGGGGTTTCGAGNCGAATGTACAAAAAGGCAGGACACACCTCTCCTCACACAACTCATTTATGGAGTCCTAGTTATTTTGCGTCTTCCGTTGGTGGTGCGTCCATAGAAGTTTTAAGGCAATATATTGAGACTCAACAAAAGCTGTCCTAAAGGGACGGGGAACCTGTAACCCATTCTTTTTGGTCACCCCAAAACTGCCGACCCCAAAAGCGGGTCTGAGGTGAAGATATATCGAAAAATCCCCCTAATTTGGTACAATAGAAGAAGGGGCAATGCCCATGCTGAAGATTCTAGGGACTAACTTCCCTTAAAGAAAGAAATCCGTGGCCAAGATCGCTTTAGCAGATGTAATAATGACGGCTCTTGACTTAATCAAAGCGTTGACAATCACGGGTCAACACAAACCCATAAAACTTTAAACCCTTCTGCGGTCGGGCAGCTCGTAGAAGTAAAATAAAAATGCTTGTGGATTCGTTCTGGCTGAGGCCGTTTGATTGGTGAGACGGCCCAGTTTAAGAGGAAAAGAAGCAAGAATCTCCAGCTATAATCTTTGATTTAGCAATGGAAATGCCCATCTGTCTAACCAGCAATCAGCGTAGAAAGTAATCATTATGACCCAATCCACCCTACCGCCGATTCATGTTTCACACCTCAATCTGGACAAGCTGAATCGCCAGTTTGGTAAAGCTTACCCGAAAGAAATTCTCGCTTGGTGTGGGGTGAATCTGCCCGCGACTGGCTTGGTGCAGACAAGTGCGTTTTTCAACATCGACGATATGGTTATTACCGATCTTCTGTATCGCGAGTTGAAGCCTGCACCCCGCATTCCGATTTTGTTTCTTGATACGCTGCACCATTTCCAAGAAACACTCGACTTTGTAAGTTACGCTCGCGAGTTGTATAAACTCGATCTACGAACCTACAAACCCTTGAAGGCAAAAACCAACAAAGAGTTTGCGACTCAATACGGCGCTCAACTGTGGCAGAAAGACCTTCAAAAATACCATCAACTTACCGAAATTGAGCCTTTAGCACGGGGCTTAGAAGAGAGTGAAGCGATCGCGTGGATTACCGGACAACGACGCAAAAAAGACCACGACGGCCATCACTCCTATTTACCCGTGTTTGAATACGACGAGCAAGGACGCTTGCAGATTAATCCCCTCGTCAACTGGAGTCGTACCGAAAGTTGGGCTTACACCTACGAACACGACATGATTTATCATCCCCTCCACGACCTCGGTTACTCCGAAATTGGCGATGAACCCCTAACCCCCAAGGAAAATCTCGAACCCATCTTGTTACCTCATTAGATTAATCTTCTCTTAAAACTGAATTGAGTCAAGCTGGCGTGGAGTCACTCAAATTTCTCTCGCTGGTTGCCAATTCAGTTGAGACATGGCGAAAACATCATATTCTAAAACCAGGGGGTGCGAGCCATTCCCTGATTTTGTTGTTTCGCGATCGCCCTTTAGCCAACAACCAAGAACCAACATTCCCCTCAAAATGCTGAAAACATGACCCTAAAAATATTACACTTATCCGACATTCATCTCGGTAGCGGCTTCTCCCATGGCCGCATCAACCCCGAAACCCGCCTCAACACCCGCCTCGAAGACTTTATCAAAACCCTGAACATCTGCATCGATCGCGCCCTAGACGAACCCGTAGACCTGGTATTATTCGGGGGAGATGCTTTTCCCGATGCCACCCCACCCCCTTATATTCAAGAACAGTTTGCCGCCGCTTTTCGCCGTTTAGCCGATGCTAATATTCCCACCGTATTACTCGTTGGTAACCACGACCAACACGCCCAAGGCACTGGGGGCGCGAGTTTGTGTATTTACCGTACCCTGGCTGTACCCGGTTTTATTGTCGGAGACGCGATCGCCACTCACCGCATCACCACCCCCAACGGCGACGTACAAATCATTACCTTACCTTGGCTAACTCGTTCCCTGTCCAACCTGCTCACCCTTCCTGAGACCGAAGGACTATCCCTCGCCGAAGTCAACGATTTACTCATTCAACGCCTGCAACCCGCCCTCGAAGGCGAAATCCGGCGGCTCGACCCCGATATTCCCACCGTCTTGTTAGCTCATCTCATGGCAGACCGCGCCAACTTTGGGGCAGAGCGCTTTTTAGCCGTGGGGAAAGGCTTTACCGTCCCCGTTTCCCTGCTAATCCGCCCGGAAATCGATTATGTCGCCCTCGGTCATGTCCACAAACACCAAAACCTCAATCCCCAAAACAATCCCCCCATCATTTACCCCGGTAGCATCGAGCGAGTCGATTTTAGCGAAGAAAAAGAAGATAAAGGCTATGTTTTAATCGAACTGGCAAAAAATCAAGCCGATTGGCAATTTTGTCCCCTGCAAGTCCGCCCCTTTCGTACCATTACCGTTGATGTCTCCGCTTCGGATACCCCCCAAGAAGACATCGAAAGCGCGATCGCGAAATACGATATCCAAGACGCAGTGGTGCGTTTAATTTACAAACTGCGCTCCGAACAAATCGAAATCATCGCCCTTCCCGCCCTCCAAGAAGCCCTCCAAGCCGCCCACACCTACACCATTCGCCCCGAATTAGTCAGCCAACTGGCTCGTCCCCGCTTACCCGAATTAGGCGTAGGAAACAGCCTCGACCCCCTCGATGCCCTCAAAGCCTATCTCGACAACCGGGAAGACCTAAAAGAAATTGCTGCGGATATGATAACCGCAGCAACAGAACTTATGGATTAGGTGTTAGTCATTTGTCCTTGGTCTTTTGTCCTTTGTTGTTCGTAGCCGACTGCCCCTTAATCGCTGATGGCTGAAATTAAACCGAAGCCGCAGAACGACGGCGACGCTTCGAGACGCTGCGACTGGGGGCAGGCTGATCGGGGGTTTGTAACAGGAAGACTAACAAGGGGCGCGATCGCAACTCGCGACGAGCCAACCGTTGTAAACTGCCTTCAATATCTGCCTTGACTTTCTTCCAATTAACTTCGCTGCTTTTACCATTGCTCGAAGACGAAAGTTCCTTAGAAATATTGCTCAAGCGACGCTCAATATTACGAACCACCAACTGATGGAATAAAGAACGCTCAACCGGAGACACCACACCGCGTAAATGAATTTCGGGTTCTGCGAGCAGTCGTAAATTCCAATCCACGGCTGCGGCCACGGTAATCACGCCGTCTTCAGCCAATTGCTGCCGTTCTTTCATCACATCATGATGCACCACACCGGAACGGTCTACCAACTCAATCCCGGAGGGAACTTGGTCGCCCACGCCAATACTATCAGTCGATAGCTCGACCACATCGCCATTATTGATAATGACCATGTTTTCGGCAGGAATGCCCATATCTTGGGCCATTTGCGCGTGTTTCACCAGCATCCGGTGTTGACCGTGAACCGGAACGAAGAATTTAGGCTTGGTCAAGGCCAGCATCAATTTATGATCTTCTTGGGCACCATGACCGGAAACGTGGATACCCTGGTGGCGACCGTAAATAACTTTGGCCCCCTGCATCATCAAGCTATCGATGGTGTCTACTACCGCTAAAGTATTACCGGGAATCGGGTTAGCCGAGAAGACAATGGTATCCCCTGAACGCACTTTGATTTGACGATGTTCGCCGCGAGCAATGCGAGTTAGGGCCGCTAGGGTTTCTCCTTGAGACCCGGTGGTTAGAATCAGGGTTTTCTCATCCGGTAAGCGGTCTACCGACTTAAGCGGTTCAAAGATATCGTCGGGACATTTGATGTAACCGAGGTTGCGGGCGTGGGCGATGACGTTGAGCATCGAACGACCGACAACAGCGACTTTGCGCCCGTGTTTCTGGGCCAGTTGCAGGATAATATTAACCCGATGTACCGAGGAGGCAAAAGTCGTAACCAGCAAGCGACCTTCGGCTTGACCAAAGACGCGATCGAGGTTGGGGGTCACCGAACGCTCTGAGGGGGTGTGACCGGGAACTTCGGCGTTGGTCGAGTCGCTGAGTAGGCAGAGTACGCCTTTTTCACCGTGTTCGGCGAGGCGTTGCAAATCGAAGCATTCCCCGTCCATGGGGGTATGGTCTATTTTGAAGTCTCCGGTATGAATGACGATACCGAGGGGGGTGTGAATAGCAACCGAGAAGCTATCGGCAATGGAGTGGGTATTGCGGATATATTCGACGAGGAAATGCTTGCTAAAGCGTACCATCTGCCGGGGGCCGACGGTGTGAAGTTCGGTGCGATCGCTCACCCCCGCTTCTTCGAGTTTGTTCGACAGCAAAGACATGGCCAAGCGGGGGCCGTAGATTTTGGGGATGTCGAATTGCTTGAGGTGATAAGGAATGCCGCCAATATGGTCTTCGTGACCGTGGGTGACGATCATGCCTTTGATTTTATGGCGATTTTCCCGCACATAGGTCATATCCGGCAGTACGATGTTGACTCCGTGCATATTGTCTGAGGGAAAGCCAATCCCCGCATCTAGGAGGATCATTTCGTCGTCATACTCGAAAATGCAAGTATTTTTGCCAATTTCGTGTAAGCCACCGAGGGGAATAATTTTGAGAGTGGGTTTGGTTTTGTTTTTACTCATTTGTGTTTGTATGGGTGATCTCGTTGATAAAGTTGATGTCAAAACGTTAAAAACTCAGCCGCGATCGAGGGGGCAAAGACGGGTGTCGGTTTGCTCCTCTATCGAGTTAAATCTCTGCAATTCAATTAAGGTGTCGGTTAAATACACGAACACTTAAATTAAAGACATTTCTTGTAAAACGGTTTTGAGTTGAATTTCTAATTCTGGGCTGAGGGGATACAAGGGAGGACGCATCATACCCATGTCCCAACCTTTCAGGGAAAGGGCCGCTTTAATGGGAATGGGATTGGTCGAACAAAATAAAATTTTAAACAGGGGAAAAAGGTTTAAGTGAATTTGACAGGCTTTTTGAGGTTGTCCCCCTTCAAAGGCTTGGATCATTTGCTGGAGTTGCGTTCCGACCAAATGACTAGCAACACTGACTACTCCAGTTCCCCCTACGGCGAGTAAGGGTAAGGTTAAAGAGTCGTCTCCAGAATACAAAGAAAAGTCTGTTGGGGTTAGGGTACGAATTTGACTGGCGATATCTAAACTGCCGCTTGCTTCTTTGACCGCTACAATGTTGTCGATTTTTGCTAATCGCGCTATGGTTTCTGGTTCTAGGCGGCAACTGGTGCGTCCGGGAATGTTGTACAACATCACGGGCAAGTCGGGGCAAGCGGTCGCGATCGCCTTGAAGTGTTCGTACAGACCCGCTTGGGGGGGTTTGTTGTAGTAAGGAACCACTTGTAGCGTGCCATCTACACCTATTTTAGCAGCTTTTTGGGTGGCGTGGATCGCTTCGGCTGTAGAATTTGAGCCAGTTCCGGCAATAACTTTACCATTTTTCGGCGCGATCGCGCTTTTCACCACCCGAAACAATTCCCATTCTTCTTCTACGGTTAACGTCGGGGATTCCCCGGTTGTGCCGCACACCACAATGCCATCGCTGCCTTGTTCGACGAGGTGAGCCGCTAATCGTTCAGCCACGGCATAATTCACACTCCCATCGGCGGCAAACGGCGTGACCATTGCCGTTAAAACTCGTCCAAAACTTACCACACTTCCTAACTCTAACTCCTACTAAAAAACCAGAGGCGATCGCGACTTCTTCACAATCTTAAACAGCCAAGGGCGATCGCAACCATTGTTTCGTCACCAGCAATTCCGCAATCTGCACCGCATTCAACGCCGCGCCTTTGCGAATTTGATCGCCACAAAGCCATAATTCTAAACCATTGGGATGAGAAATATCCTGGCGAATGCGACCCACTAACACATTATCTTGACCCGTCGCTTCTAAGGGCATCGGGAAATAATTGGCTTGCCAATCTTCAACTAACGTTACCCCAGGGGCTTGAGACAGCACTTCTCTAGCTTTTGCCACCGCAAGCGGGCTTTTAAACTCTAGGTTAATCGCTTCAGAATGGGCCCGCAATACGGGAACCCGGACACAAGTGGCACTAATCCGCAAATCTGGAGTCCCAAAAATCTTGCGGGTTTCGTTGACCATTTTCATTTCTTCTTGGCAGTAGCCCTGGTCATTGAGAGGCGAGTTGTGGGGAAACAAGTTAAACGCCAAGGGATAGGGAAAAGCCTCAGTAGGGGGCGTTTCGTCGTTGAGCATCGCTTGGGCTTGCTGCTTGACCTCTGCCATCGCCCTGGCCCCCGCCCCCGACGCAGATTGATAAGTCGCCACCACAATACGCTCAATCGGCTGTATGAGGTGCAAAGGATACACCGCCATCCCCATTAAAATCGTCGTGCAGTTGGGATTGGCAATAATGCCTTGATGCTGCGCCGCCGCTTCCGGGTTAATTTCTGGCACGACTAACGGCACTTGCGCGTCCATGCGAAAGGCACTGGAGTTATCCACCGATACTGCCCCTTTTTGGGCGGCTATGGGTAGCCAAGTTTTCGAGATCGAACCCCCCGCCGAAGCCAAAACGAGATCGACATCTTGAAACGCCGCTTCGCTCACCGCTTCAACTCGCACCGACTCCCCTTTAAACTTTAGGGTTTTGCCTGCCGAGCGTTCTGAAGCCAACAGTTTCAAATCAGCGACGGGAAAGTTTCGTTCTTCTAGCAACTGGATAATTTCTGTGCCAACTGCTCCGGTTGCACCCAGAATGGCAACACGAACTGAATTAGACAAATATTTTTCCTCCGTTTTGCGGTTAATGACAATTAATAAATAAAGATTATCTGTAAATTGGGTTTTGAGAATAAAGACTTTAATATATCCGAATTATCGGGCGATCGCGTAGGATTTCGGGGGGATTTATCAAAATAAGATTTGTAGTTCTTTAAGATATCTTACCGCAGGACTGAGTTTCCTCAGCCTCAAGTCCTGATTTGAGCCACCTCGATCTAAAATTTAGCAAAATTAGCGACCTCTTTGCCAAAAATTTCTCCCAAGTTGCCCTTCCAAGGGAACAACCTTCAATGTACTATCATCGAAGCAGACCCGGCCACAACGACCCCATTGCCGCAGAAAGCCCCGAAGGAGTTAAAAGCGTTATCGTGACCCACTCCAGGCTGAAAAGCGGTAGCTGTAGCCGATCGTACAAAGGTCTGAAATTAAATTTTATTGCTTGCCGAGTGTTAGTTTAACGATGAAAGTTACCCAGGAAAAACTCCCCGAAAGTCAAATTGGTTTAGAAATTGAAATTCCCGCCGAGACTTCTAAGCAAGTCTATGAAAACATTGTCAAGCGCTTGTCTCGCTCGATTAATCTTCCTGGGTTTCGTAAGGGCAAAGTGCCTCGCCACATTTTATTGCAACGCCTCGGGCCAAAACGGGTTAAAGCCGAAGCCCTCGAAAAATTAGTGCAAGACGGTTTAGAAAATGCCCTCAAAAACGAAGAAATCGAAGCGATTGGCAACTATCAACTGGTTTCTCAATTTGAAGAACTAATTGAGGCTTACGAACCCGGCAAACCCCTGACTTTTTCTGCGTCTGTGGATGTAGAACCCGAAATCAAACTCGGTGAATACAAAGGCTTAAACGTTACCGCCGAAGAAGTCGAATACAATCCCCAGGAAGTAGACGACTTGCTGCAACAGCAACGAGAAGCCCAAGCCACCTTGGTTCCCGTCGAAGATCGTCCTGCCCAAATGGGAGATGTCGCGACCGCAGATTATTCGGGGCGCTTTGCTGAAGACGGAGAAGAAGGGGAAGTCATCGAAGGAACCGAAGCCACCGAATCGCAAATGGAACTCAGCGAGGGTAAATTCATTCCCGGTTTAGTTGAAGGCATGGTGGGAATGAATCCGGGAGACACCAAAGAAATTGCGGTGACTTTCCCTGAAGATTATCCCAGAGAAGATTTAGCCGCAAAAGACGTGGTATTTACCGTCACCCTCAAAGACATCAAAGAAAAAGAACTCCCCGAACTCGACGACGATTTTGCCGAAGAAGTCAGCGAGTTTGAAACCATGGCCGAGTTGCGCGAATCCTTAGAAAAACAAGCCCAAGAAAAAGCCCAAAAACAAACCGACAACAACATCAAAGACGCTTTGATGGCCCAACTGCTCGAAGTGGTGCAGCTTGAACCCCCCGCGACGATGATCGACCGGGAACTCGAAACCATGCTGACTCAAACCGCCATGCAGCTTCAGCAGTACGGTATGGATGTTAAAGGGATATTTACCCAAGAAAACATCCAAGCGATGAAAGAGCGATCGCGCCCCGAAGCGATCGATAATATTAAGCAAGATTTGGCGATCAAAGAAATTGCCAAACAAGAAAGTCTTGCCCCGGAAGAAGAAGAAATTGTGGCAAAAGCGGCAGAAATCGAAGCCGAATTACAAGGAGAAACCATCGACCCCGACCGCTTGCGAGCCTTTGTGGTTGACGATCTCACCAAAGAAAAAGCCCTCGACTTGCTCAAAGAACAAAGCGAAATCAACCTCGTTCCTGCCGGAACCCTGAAGTCCGAAGACGAAGAAGACACAACAGAATCTGAAGAATCTGAAGAAGCTGTAGCAGTTTCGGACACGACTGAGGAACAATAACAACACAGCCTAAAAGGGCGGGACAAATGAGTAGCTTTGCGGTTTGTCCCGTTATCGGCTTTCTGGGTTCTGGATGAAGCAACCCTTTCGCCAAGAACTTGCGGCATAATGGTCAACAAAGAGCCATAAGGGAGTAGCAGGGGAAAACAACGGCATCTTGCCCCACAAATTAAAGCGCCCCCACTTGCCGTACATCTCGAATACCGCCGAAATTTCTAACGTTAGAACGACCTATGATTCAATCTCAAAGCAATCCTCTTGTGAAAAGCCAATACGGGAAACGCATCGAATCCGTGAGTAATGTCGTCCCTATGGTCGTCGAGCAATCCGGGATGGGAGAACGCGCCTTTGACCTTTACTCTCGATTGCTCAGAGAGCGCATCATTTTTTTAGGGACAGCGATTGATGACAAAGTAGCCGACTCGGTAGTGGCTCAGTTATTGTGCCTCGATGCGGAAGACCCGGAAAAAGATATTCAGATTTATGTTAATTCTCCGGGTGGCTCGGTATATGCGGGGATGGCCATTTACGACACCATGCAGCAAATCCGCCCGGATGTAGCCACAATATGCTACGGATTAGCCGCCTCTATGGGAGCCTTTTTGTTATCCAGTGGTACGCCCGGTAAACGTATGGCGTTACCGAGTTCGCGGATTATGATTCACCAACCCCTTGGTGGGGCCCAAGGTCAAGCCGTCGATATTGAAATTCAAGCCCGTGAAATTCTTTATATCAAAGAACAACTGAATGGAATTTTAGCCCAACAAACCGGCCAAGACTTAGATAAAATCACCGTCGATACCGATCGCGATTTCTTTATGTCTTCGGCTGAAGCCGTGGAATACGGACTGATTGACCAAGTAATTTCCCGGCAGGATATTCCCCAAACCGAAGTCGCTGCTTCTGCAATGCAATAAGAGGTTTAATATGCCTAAGTATGACTCCCACCTCAAGTGTTCGTTCTGTGGCAAGTCCCAAGAACAAGTCCGCAAGCTGATTGCGGGCCCTGGAGTTTACATCTGCGATGAATGCGTTGAACTGTGTAATGAGATTTTGGACGAAGAATTGATCGATTCTTCGAGTCCGACCCCGCAACCTGTCGCTCGCTCCGAAGAACACCCCCCCAAACGACGCGATCGCGCCGATCGCCTCAGTTTGACTCAAATCCCCAAACCCGTCGAAATTAAACAATATTTAGACGAGTTTGTGATCGGTCAGGACGAAGCCAAAAAAGTGCTATCGGTGGCTGTGTACAACCACTATAAACGCTTGAGTTGTAGCCAACCGAGCGATCGCCCTAAAGGTAACGGTTTAGAAGATGCCGTGGAATTACAAAAGTCCAATATTCTCTTAATTGGGCCGACAGGTTCGGGGAAAACCCTACTGGCTCAAACCCTGGCTCAAATTCTCGATGTTCCCTTTGCTGTGGCTGACGCGACAACCCTCACCGAAGCGGGTTATGTCGGGGAAGACGTAGAGAATATTCTACTCCGGTTGCTGCAAGTGGCGGATTTAGATGTAGAAGAAGCCCAGCGCGGCATTATTTACATCGACGAAATTGATAAAATTGCCCGGAAAAGCGAGAATCCCTCGATTACCCGCGATGTCTCCGGGGAAGGGGTACAGCAAGCCCTACTGAAAATGCTCGAAGGCACAGTCGCTAACGTTCCCCCCCAAGGTGGACGGAAGCACCCCTATCAAGACTGCATCCAAATCGACACCAGCAACATCCTCTTTATTTGTGGGGGCGCATTTGTCGGTTTAGATAAAATTGTCGAGCAGCGCATTGGGAAGAAATCTATGGGCTTTGTACGCCCTACTGATAATATGTCCCGCGAACAACGGGCTGCTGACATTCTCAAGCACGTTGAACCGAGCGATCTGGTTAAATTTGGCTTAATTCCCGAATTTATCGGTCGGATGCCCATGGCCGCCGTCCTGCAACCCCTCGACGAAGAAGCCCTGATCGAGATTTTAACCACCCCCCGCAATGCCTTGGTCAAGCAATATCAAAAGCTGTTGAAAATGGACAACGTACAGCTTGAATTTGCCCCCGAAGCGGTGCGGGCGATCGCCCAAGAAGCCTATCGACGTAAAACCGGGGCCAGGGGCTTACGGGGCATTGTCGAAGAACTCATGTTAGATGTGATGTACGAACTCCCCTCCCGTAAAGATGTGGGAAGCTGTACCATTACACCCGAATTGGTGGAAAAACGCTCGACCGCCGAGCTACTTGTTCATCCCTCGACCATCCGCAAACCCGAATCAGCATAAACTGTGACTGCCAAGGCTTACGAACCCAAAACACCCTCTAGCGGCTTAATTTCCCTGCGCGGTGTCGATCATTACTACGAATGGATTGTTACTGGTCAAACAGAACGTCCTAAACCCGTTTTAGTCTTTATTCACGGCTGGGGCGGTTCGGGGCGTTATTGGCGCAGCACCGCCACCGCTTTAGCTTCGCATTTCGATTGTTTACTATACGATATGCGAGGATTTGGGCGATCGCCTCTGCCGGATACGCCCCCCCATTCGAGCTACGAATTAGAAGAATACGCCGAGGACTTAGCCGCATTATTAGAAGCTTTCAACCTCGATCGCGTGTATCTCAATGCTCACTCGATGGGGGCTTCGGTGGCAGTCTTTTTCCTGAATATGTACCCGGAAAAAGTCGAAAAAGCCATTCTGACCTGTAGCGGCATTTTTGAATATGACGAGAAAGCCTTTGCGGCCTTTTATAAGTTTGGTCGTTATGTAGTGAAGTTTCGCTACAACTGGTTTCTCAAAATTCCTTTTGCCGATCGCTTGTTTATGGCTCGATTTTTACATCGTGCCATTCCCAAACCGGAGCGACAAGCGTTTTTAGAGGATTATTTGTTAGCAAATTTTGACGCGGCCATGGGAACGATTTACACTTCTGTTAGCAAAAAAGCGACAGAAGTCATGCCGGGAGAATTTGCCCGTCTTCAAGTTCCCACATTATTAGTCGCCGGGGAAAAAGATATTATTATCCCCGCCGTCATGGGGCAAGAAGCCGCCGGATTAAATCCAGAATTTGTGGAATATTTTGAAATTCCCAAAACGGCTCACTTCCCGATGTTAGAAGACACTGAAACCTATTTACCCAAGGTGCGGGATTTTCTGGGGATTCCTGCCGAAGCAGTCTAAACTCGCGTTAATCTTTGGGGCAAATCTGTTGATCTTTTGCTGAAGTTGCCTATACTAAGGCAAGTTCCTTTACAATTCAGGGACAATGACTTCGGGTTGAAAGTAATATTCTGGGGGTCAGGCTCGATAGATAAGGGTGCGAATACTGTAGTCGCTTTCCCATGAAATAGCTTGTTTAGATTTGGAGCAGTAGATCGTCGTGAACCTGTCGGATAACTTAAACGTCAAAGATTTGCGTAAAGAGCTTTCTCGCTTGCAAGAGGAGTTACAGTTACGCGACCAACTGGTGCAACAACTATCGCAAGAGTTGTTTCGGTTGGTGAAAGGTAATGCCAACTTTATGCCGCAACCGGAAGTTTCGGAGCGCCATCAATCGGAAATGCACGTTTTACGCGAGCAGTTGCAAGAAGTTGAGCAGCAGGTTAAGTTTTACCAGCAGCAAATTGCCTCGCGGGATACGGAAGTGTATCAGTTGCGGCAGTCGGTACAAGAACTCACCGATCGCAGTCGCTTACTCGAACAAACGGTTCAGGAAATGCCCCAGATTTATCGCCGTAAGTTCGCCGAACGCATGGCCCCAGTGAGAGATAAAATTGAGCAGTTGCAACGGGAAAATCGCCAATTACACGCCGAGTTACAAAGCGTGAGCTATCGTTTGGCGGTGAAGAACCGTCGCACGAATACCAAAGTGGATTTGCCGAATTTCTCTCGTCCAATTTCCGGGCCGATTCCCGCTTTTGGCAGCTTCTAGCCTATCAAACTAAATATGTCAAGGGTTATTATTTTAACCGCAGCCGCCACCTCTCCCTCGCTCGTTATGGCGATGAAAGAGGCGATCGCGGCCTGTTCGGATAGAAAGATTGAAATTGCCAATCTACCAGGGTCAGAGGCTCTAGAAAGTGCTGCTGAGGATATTATTTGCCCCCTCACCCTGAACGTACCGGATAAATTAGCGTTTCCGGGGCGGGAGATATATGCAGCTTGCGCGGATGTGCCTCGAATGCGAGCTTCGGTGGAAAGTTGGGATTATCAGACGGGAGAGGGCGAGTATTGGCTGCCCGTGGTTTTGACGGCGAAGGGGCCGTTATATGCTGAAGTTATTGGTTGTGGATCGTCGCCTCAGAGTTATCAACAACCGATTGATTTGAAAGATGAAATTCGCCAGCCCCTTTATGCTTTGGCTTATCAAGTTTTGCGTCAGTTTCAAGCGATTCCGACTGTTTATTTTTTGCAATTTTCGGTGCGCGATCGCTCTGTTATTTTCGATCGTTTATATCCGTTTCCCATTGACGGCGCGATCGCGAGTTTAAATGTACAACAACCAGATTTACTAACTTGTCATTGGCTTTGTTTAACCCATCAACCGATTTTAGATTTAATCATTGTCGGTTGATTCCGCCAGGCCTACTGTTGTGACACACTTTATAGCAACCGCCAAATCGGTCAGGACAACATATCCATTCTTAGAAAATAAGCCCCTCTCCCGTGGGAGAGGGGTTTGGGGTGAGGGCGGACTCTAAGCAAAAACGTCCTAACTGTCAGGCTTGCTGCTATAAATGGTGGGTTACGGCGGATAGCTAGATTATAGTCATAGCGTAAGTTTTAGCCGCCTAACCCACCGAGCGTTGACAACTCCCCGTCCTAAAGGAGCGGGGATTCTCGCTTCATCGGG
>JGI12109J20283_10358974_pt1 | contig 14025 bp, 7 predicted proteins | sample ElkSlonscriptome_12_FD_20283 | JGI IMG/M metagenome (IMG submission 20283) | reverse complement strand
CAGGTCAGGCTGCCCGGACCGTCACCCAGGGCCCAGGTGCGGGGCAGGATGAAATAGGCGGTGCGCGTCTCCTGCAGGATTTCCTCCAGGGCCGCGGGGTCCGTGCCGTACAGGGCTTCCAGGAAACGCTGGTAGCGCTCCCGGATGGGGGCATTTTCGAACTGGCTGTTCAGCACGATGGGGCGGCGGCTGTAGAGCAGCACCTGCGGCGACAGGCCGATATCGGTCAGGATACCACCCGCCGGAGTGCTCCGGCCGGGGAACCCCGGTCCGGCCGTTTCCCGCCTCAGCCAGTCGAAAAGTTCGGCGCGGAAGAGGGAAGTTTGGCCGTCGTCCGTTTCCAGGCGCACGCCCTGCCCCTGGTGGACGCGCGTGGCCATCTGCACATGGGGACGCATTCCCGTGGCCAGGTTGACGGCCGCCGCCAGGACCAGCACCCCGGGCACCAGCCGGCGCCCGATTCCCCGCGGCATCACTTCCTGCGCGGCCAGACCCACCAGCACGGCGGCCACCGGCCAGAACACCACCCCCAGGCGCTCGATCAGCAACCAGGCCAGGAGATAGGCCCCCGCGATCAGGGCCAGCAGGGTCGCGGGGCGGGAAAGGCGCCGCCGTAGGCCGGCCCGGGCCAGAACCACCCCTGCTGATACCAGGACGGGCGAATGCCAGCCCAGCTTGGACCAGATCCCGGCCACGCCGGGAGAGGTGAACGGAGGGGCCCAGAAGACCCGCACCGCGAAGGGCAGGGAAGTCGGGTCCTCCGGCCTGACAAAAGCGTGCCGCAGCTTCTGCAGGAGCAGCCCGGAAACGTGATCGTAGTCACCCGCCAGGAAGGGATTGAAGTGGCCCGCCACCAGCCCCAGGGCCAAGACCCCCGCCCAGATCCCCACCGGTAAAGGCGGCCGGCAGACGGCTCCCCGCGAGCGCAGCCAGACCACAGTCCCCCAGGCCAGGGCCGCAAAGACCGGCAGTCCCAAGAAAAAACCCCGGGCCGCCAGGCTGGGCGTGAAGGCCGCCGCCAGGCAGACGGCCAGGTAGGCCGGCGGCAAATAGCGGCTCCCGAAGGGTGCGGTTTGCCCTGGATTACCCGAGGGCAGGGCGGCCAGAAGCCCCGTCAATACCAGCGGCACCAGGGCCAGGACCTGCCCCAGATGCCAGGAAACGAGAAGCAGGAACAGCCCCAGGCAGGCCACCACCAGGGAGCCCCAGGCCCGGGTGTGCAGGTGCCGGAAATGTCCGGCCAGCCAGAGCATCAGCCAGATGAGGGCAAAGTTCTCCTTCAGCAGCAGGGAGCCCGTCCAGCGGGCGTAGCCCATGGCCGCCGTGGCGTAGACCAGGACGGCCAGCAAGGCGGGCAGCGGGCGGATCCCCAGCCCCCGGGCCACCAGGAAGATGAGGGGCAGGAGCAGGGCATGGATCAGCGGAATGAGCCGCAGCAGGAAGGTGGCGGGGATCTCGCCGTCCCGGGCGAACCAGCGGTACAGCTGGGCGTAGACGGGCTCCATCAGGAGGGTGTATTCGGCCCAGGCATCGACCCCGTCGGGATACTGCTGGAAGGTGTCGTGATCCAGCTGGGCCACGGGATCGAATCCCCAGTCCCGGCCGCCGGAAAGCAGCAGGACAGTGCGGTAGTGGAAGGCGCGCTCGCTCCAGAAGAAGCCGTAGGGTCCCTGGGGAGCGCCCTCGCCCAGGCCTCGGGGGCCCAGGGAGGTGGAGGGTTCACCCAGGGGTTCGTAGCTGCGGTAGACGGCGGTGGCCACGCCGCCGGTCAGGAGCCAGACCCCCACCATCAGGACAAGCACGAGCAGGAAACCCGCCAGATCGGGGATGGGCCATTTCTTGCCTTGGGCGCGCTTTGGGGTCGGGGGCATATCGGCTCCGTGATAGGTTTCGGGGGACTCTAGCACATTGTTTCGGGCAGGGAAAGATGCAGGGTTGAAAACCCCGAACAACGGTCTCTGGTCGGTTTTTTCTGGCGATTTGCCCCGAAAACCCTCAGTTTGAGGGGGAAATCCTATTTTCCTCAAGCCTGAAATGAGGCCGGTAATGAAGATTGCGGACAATTGCGTGGTTTCCATGCATTACACCCTGACCAACGAAGAGGGCCAGGTCATCGATTCGTCCCGCCAGGGCGATCCCCTCCCGTACCTGCATGGTGGCAACAACATCGTCCCCGGACTGGAGAAGGAACTGGCGGGCATGGCCGCCGGCGAGACCGCCCAGGTCAAGGTGCAGCCGGACGAGGCCTACGGGCCCGTTTTCCCCGAGGCCATCCAGACCATCCCCCGCGAGGCCTTCGGCGAGATCGAAGAGATCCAGCCCGGCATGCAATTCCAGGCGCAGGGCCCCGAGGGTCAGGTGCAGGTCATCACCGTCAAGGATGTGCAGGAAGACGGCATCCTGGTGGACGGCAACCACCCTCTGGCCGGCCAGGTGCTGAATTTCGACATCGAGATCGTGGATGTGCGTGAGGCCTCCGACGAAGAGAAGGCTCATGGCCACCCTCATCCGGGTGGCAGTTGCGAATCCTGATTGCCAGCTTTCCCGGAAAGGTCCGCCGCGCTCCATCTGGGCGCGGCGGATTTTTTTTTACCGTCAACCGATAATTGTTTGCACTAGTATACTCCCTGCACCGCTCCTCCCGAATTCATGACAACTTTAGTCTGGTTAATGATTTACCTTATCTATTGACAATATTTACTCATATTCGACCCGTTTTCTCCTCTTTTTTGGGCCAATGGGTGGTCATTTTTTGTGATTTTTGCCCCGCTCGCCAAACAGGTAGCGGTATAGTCGCCCGCAGGGGAACTGAGATCCAAAATCAATAGCCAGGAAACCCGTGAACCGAACCCGAGAGGTGTGTCATGAAATTCATGTCCCGTTTCATTCTCGTCGTCCTCCTCTTCATGTGTGGTACCGCCATGGCCGCAGACCCCCAGGTCCAGAACGCGACCGAGGCCAAACCCGGTCAGCAGGCACCGTCTCCCGTGCTGGAGATCAACCGCGCCGAGCTGGAAGCCGGTGTCATCCTCGATGTGAACGCCGCCGACAAGAGTCTCCAGACCGAGCCCACTCTCTCGCCCATGATGATCGAGATCAGGACGGCTCTGGAAAGCAACCGCAGCCAGGTCCAGGAGTTGAGCGACCGCGCCGCCGGTGCGCCCGATTTCGAGGCCCGCCGCGCCCTGAACCAGGAAGCCGCCCAGCTGAAGCAACAGGTGGAGCTGGATATCCTGGCCATCCAGGCCCGTTACGCCCGTGAGGGTGGCAAGGAAGAGCTGGCCCAGCGCATCGAGGCCGCCATCGAGATGATCCAGAATCCCCCCGCGCCCGAGGCCCCCACGGAGACCCGCCCGGCGCCCCTGAACCGCTAACCAGGAGGTCAGCAACATGAGCAGATCGCTACGATTCCTGCTGCTGCTGATGCTGGTTTGCAGTTTCAGCAGCACCGCCTTCGCCCACATCAAACCCGATGTGGAGGTGAGACTGGTCTCGCCCTTCACGGCCCTGCAGACCGGTGACACCTACGAGGGCCAACTCGAAATCTATTGTGGTGAGCCCGGTACCCTGTCCCAGTTCGACCTGTACGGTGAGAACTGGGCCGCAAGCGTGGCCGCCGGAACCGCCACCCGGACCATGGGCAAGGGTGAGGTGATGGTGGTCGACTTCAGGATCGACCGCGCCGCCCCCGCCACGCGCCTGGAATTCAGCGTGGACTTCGATGGACACGCCATTCTCTTTCCCATCGACCTGAGCGAGCGCAACGTGCGCCGCATGACCGAAGGCGCCCCCACCAGGGACGTACCCGATTTCCTGGCCCGGCCCGGCGACAAGAGCCTGTCCGAGACCTACGAGATCCTGGCCGCCCCCCGGCCCGCTCCCGTCAAGGACGAGGACGGCCCCGGAGAGAGGGACGCGGCCGCGGACGGCTCCCGCCGCACCGTCAACGTTTCCGGTCGCTTCGGCTGCACCCAGGATGGCGGCGGTTTCTTCCCCGCCCACTCCATCCTCGTGGAGGTCTGGGACGAGGATAACCTCGGCGACGACCTTCTGGGCAGCACCTACACCAACTACGACGGCTACTACGACCTGAATATCGACAGCGGCGATGCGGGCCTCTTCGATGAGCCCGACATCTACGTGCGCTTCACCCTGAGCAACAGCCGCGTGCGGGTCTACGAACCCACCAGCGGCAACAACCACAGCTTCGTCACCGGGGTTACCGACAACTACACCGGCACCAACCTGGATTACGGCAGCCTGCAACCGGCCGACCCGGACCTGCAGACCACCGTGTACTTCCAGACCCAGGCCAGCCGCGCGTGGGTCCACGACCAGAACCTGGGTTACGACGTGCCCCAGTGCCGCATCGAGTACCCCAGTGCCGCCTGGCCCAACTGCAGCCCCGACGGCCGCATCCAGATGCGCGACGACTTCGCCTGGCGCGACGGCACCCTGTGGCACGAGTACGGCCACTGGTTCGACCACGAGATGGCCAGCTGGGAGCCGTGGGATTACTGCAACGGGGTGTGCGACAACTCGCCCACCGATTGCGGCCACTGCTTCTGGTGCGATGAGAGCGAGACCATCGCCTGGCTGGAGGGCTGGGCCCAGATCCACGCCATCGCCATCAGCCGCTGGACCCCGGGCTACTACGGGCACGATCCCTTGAACCCGGTGGACGCCGAGGACCTCGGCACCTGCGGCGGATCCTATGACGACCCCGTACTGACCGAGGGCTTCATCGCCGCCCTGGGCCAGGACATCATGGACAGCACCCAGGACAGCCACGGCGTGTACGGATCCTTCACGGATGCCCTGGCCGTGGGTGACGCCTCCATCTTCCATGTCTGCGTCCTGGACAACCCCACCGGCAGCACGGACTTCATCAACAAGTACATCGCGCGGTATCCCGCCTACCGGGAGAATTTCTGGGAGACGGCCGCCAACTGCGGTTACGACCTGGACAGCACCGACCCGCAGACGGTCACCAACCTGAACAGCACCAGCCACACCGCCGGCGTGTCCTCACCGGACCCCACGGTGACCTTCACCTGGACCCGGGCCTACGACAACCTGTCCGGCATCCAGGGTTACGGCCTGTTCATCTCCACCGGCGGCCCTGGATCCCCCTCCGCCGATCTGGACATCGGCGACGTGACCTCGTACACCACCGCGGCCCTCGGCGCCGGCACCTACTACTTCAACATCAGGACGGTGGATAACGCCGGGAACTGGGACTCCGGTTACGAGTCCTGGGGCCCCATCGTGATCCGCGATCCCGAACCCGCCGATCTGGCGCCCTATCTGCCTGCCGGATGGGACTACGAGCTGGTCCCCCGCGACGCAAACGATGCGGAGACCTCCTCGGCCATCGTATCCGGCTACCTGCCCGGCAACAGCACGGGCACCTACTGGAACATGCGGGGCATCAACCAGGGTGAGGCCGCCACCAGCGCGCCTTTCCTGGGCTCCCTGAACATCGACGGCGAGAACATCCAGAACGTGTCCTGGGGCACCGTGAATGCGGGGCAGCAATACCAGGCTCTCAACTGGGGACCGGTCTTCGTCAAGGGCGGCCGGCACAGCTTCACCTGCCGTCACGACGGAACCGACCAGGTTTTCGAGATCGACGAGGACAACAACGTCTTCGGCCGGCAGTTCATCTGGACGCCCCTCTCGGTGGCCGCGAACACCAGCCTGAGCCGTCCCGCGCCTCCGGTGCGCAACGGCGGCTGGGACGATGTCACCAGCGGCATCAAGTGGTTTAATACCGACGGTCTGCGCATGCCCACCAGCGGTGGTTGGTGGCACGCCATGGCCGTCTGGGCCGATGACGACGCCTACGACGTGGACGCCCGCCTGCACGTGGCCAGCACCGGCGCCGAGAACGGCTTCGCCGCCAACGTCGGCTACAGCAGCAACGGCGCCGGCGAGCTGGACATCGTTCTGGCCAACCGCAACATGGACAGCGATGCCAGCTGGGACGTGGGTGTGCTGGCCTTCAACCCCGGCAGCTACACCGCCCACCACGCCTCCAGCCAGGTCATATCCTTCGGGGACAGCCTGACGGTGGCCATCGCCGAGGGTGTTCCTATGCTGCTGAGGGAATTCTACATGAACGAGGCCAACTTCGGGCCCGTCAGCGTGACCGCCCAGTCCTCCAGCGGTGGCGAATTGAACGTGGTGCTCATGCACCGCGACTTCACCACCGGCACGGCCACGGCCGGAGAGATCGTGGGCTCCGCCTACTCCCTCTACGGCAACCTGGCGCGCATCAACGCCACCCTGGATGAGACCGGCTACTACGGCATCCTGGTGTACGGCGATCCTTCCGATGGTTTCCCCCAGCGGGATATCACCATCGAGGTGGGCGTCACACCGCCCGATCTGGCGGTCCGCACGCCCAGCGGCTGGCATGCCCCGATCGTGCCGCGTCCGGCCCTGGACGGCACATCCACCTACTGCCCGCTGCCGGATTCCCTGTATGCGACGCCGGACTACACCTACGTGAACGTGGCGGCCATCAACAATGGTCCCGTCGCCTCGCCCCTGCCGACCCGTGTCTTCAGAGATGACCTGTACGCCGGGTACATCAACTGGGGCAATCTCGGATCCGGTTCGGCGGTATCCTACAACTGGAACCAGCCGTTCGCCTGGAGCTCCGGTCGCCATACGCTCTCCTTCCGGGTGGATGCCCTGCAGGAGATCGAGGAGACCAACGAGTCCAATAACGTCCACGGCGAACAGTACGTCTGGGGGCCGACGGGGATGAACCCCGGCACCTACGCGGTACGGTACGCTCCTCCGGAGCGCTACGCCGGTTATGCCGACGTCTACAACAGCGGCAACCCCTTCTATATCAATTGTGACGGGCTGCGCCTGGTGGGTACCGGGGGCGGCTACTGGAAGGCCATGGCCATCCGGCCCGAGGGCACGTCGGACTTCGATCTGCGCGTGCATGACCTGGCCGAGGGCTCCCAGGACGGATACGACACCGCCCTGTTCGGTTCCTACGGCGTGGGTCAGGTGACGGAGTATGTCCTGATGGACTTCAACGGCATGGCGTTCCAGAACTTCGATGTGGGTGTGGTCCACTGGGATGGTACCGACGACTACAAGTCGCAGGCCGCCACCGCCGACTACCTCGGCAGCCCGGTTCCCTCCTACACCGGCCTGTCCATTCCGGCCAACCAGATCCTCGCCATGTACGAGTTCCAGCTCAGCGACGACGACTGGAGTGTCCAGCTGGAGAACCTTTCCGGCAGCGACCTGGGCCTTGCCGTGCACAAGAGCGGCGATTCGTTCCAGAGTCTCGACACCGCCTATGCCGGCGCCAACAGCAACGGCCCCGGTGGTGACGAGACGGTGGCCATGCCCATGGTCGATCCGGAATACTACTGCGTGGTGGTCTACCGTGCGGACGACAGTACCGCCCGCGCGGACTTCAACCTGAACTTCAACAACGGTCTGAGCGCCGTCGGGGACGAAGGCATGCCCCAGGTCACCCGCCTGGTGGGTGCCTACCCCAACCCGTTCAACCCCCAGACGCGGATCGACTTCGATCTCTCGCGTCCGGACCGCGCCCAGGTCGTGGTCTACGACGTGCAGGGTCGGGCCATCAAGCATCTGGTGGACGAGTCGCTGCCCGCGGGCAACCACTCGGCCGTCTGGATGGGTACCGACGACAGCGGTCGCAAGGTGGCCAGCGGCGTGTACTTCGCGCGGCTGGAATCGCGGAGCGGCAGCGGTCTGACGAAGCTGGTCCTTGTGAAGTAAAAGCTGGGAGACGGCTCCCGCAGAAGGAAGGCCCCGGGTGCGAACCCGGGGCCTTCTTTGTCTGGCGAGTCAGGGAGTGACAAAGTCGATCCGGGAGTGGTATACGCTCGCGCCGGGGCTCAGGAAGTACTGGGCCCAGTCGCGGCGGGTGTCCCGGATCACCGAAACGAGGGAATACCGTGTGCCCGGTCCGGCCGGAGCGAGAAGGATCTCGTCATCCAGCTCCCACATCTCCGGATCATCGCCCTCGTCGTTGCGCAGAAAGACATCCGGCGAGGTCGGCTCATCGTGCCGGTAATAGTACCAGCGCCCTTCCATCTCTTCGCTCACGATCAGCCCCAGCTCGAACGGCGCGTTGTAGTCCTGTCGCTCGTAGGATTCCACCAGGAAATAGGTCCAGTCCGGATGGAAGGGAATGGTCACCGGGAGGGCGGGGGACGCTGTTCCCAGCGGGTATTCGTGGCGACGCACGGAGGCATCCTCCAGATCCCCGGGTTCCGCATCCGCCTCCTCCAGGGCCACCACCCGGCGGCCGTTGGTGGTATTGTTGGCATTGACCTGGCTGCTGTTCAGGCGGCGGGAGTGCCGCACCGTCAGGTTGCGGGTCACGTCCACCGTGCGGTCCTCGGTCTCCATGGTGGCGCGAAAGCGCACGGCGCAGGAGAAGCGGTCCACCAGGGCCTCCTCTTCCTCCGAGAGATTCGCGGCCGGGTCCTGGGCCAGCAGCCAGGCCTCGACACCCGCGCGGGTGGGGGGATCGCCTGCCGCCGGGCCGATGACCAGCTGCGCCAGGGCCACCAGCACCGGATCGGTCAGGACATCCGGGATGGCGGAACTGATGCGGGCCACCGAATCGGGCACCGTCCAGCTGAAGCGCTGGCGCAGCATCGTGCCATCGACCAGGGTCTGCGCGTCCTGGCCCACGGGCAGGAGGCGGCGTTCGATCTCGTCGGTCTCGTACAGCCCGTTGTCGTAGTCGAGGGCCACCTGCCACTGGATATCCACCGTCTTGCTTTCCGGCACATGAGCGTAGAGCGTGACCTCCACCATCTCTCCGGGTGAAGCCTCGGGCGGATCCAACACCACGGCGTAGGGCCGGATCTTGTCCTCCAGACCCAGGTGCATCTCCTCGTCGGGGAAGCCGTCCGAGCAGGCCGTCAGTCCGAGCGGCAGCAACGGCAACAAGGCGAGCAGCATCTTCTTGTTCATGATCGCCTCCTAGAATTCTATCCGCGCGCCGAGCGCCGGCATGAAGATCCAGCCGTACTCATCGCGTTTGGAGTAGTCGTAGTTGTAGGTGTAGCCCTCGGGGCTGTTGTACAGGAAGTAGTTGGCGTTCTGCAGGTCCAGGTAGAAGGAATACACCCGGTCCTCGCGCACGATGCGCTTGTCGATGCGCAGGTCGGTGCGGAAGTAGGGCGAGACGCGCTCCGAGTTGTAGGTTCCCTCGACGGGCACGTAGTCGCCGGTGTCGGCATCGAACTCGTAGCGGTTGGAGGTGTAGCCCAGGATGGGAGTGACCGGCACGCCGGAGACGAACTGCACCCGGGATCCCAAGGACCAACCATTACCCAGGTCCCAGGAGCCGACGGCCTGCAGGTGATGCGTCTGGTCCATCTCGTAGGGCAACCATTGTCCGGGGTTCCAATCCGAGCCGTCGCCCGGGTCGCGGGCGTAGCGGCGCTCGCTGCGGCCCAGGCTGTAGGAGATCCAGCCGAAGAAACCGTCGCCGGATTCCTTGCGCAGCATGAACTCCAGGCCGTACATGCGGGCCTGCGAATCGGCCAGGAAGTTCAGGTCCGACGAGTCCGTCAGGGCCGGCACCTGCTCCTGCATGTTGTGGTAGCCTTCGATCTTGAGGGTCAGGTCGTCGCGCAGGCGCCATTCGTGGCCCAGGGTGATGTGGCGGGCCGTGGTGGGCGGCAGGTCCGGGTTGCCGTAGACCGGGTCCGTGGACTGGCCGACGGGCTGCGGCGCCTGGTTGTAGGATCCGACGGCCGCGGTGAATCGTCGACCCGCCCGGTAATCCCAGAAGGCCTGGGCGCGCAGGCTCATCTTTCCCTCGTCCAGGTGGTGGTAATAGTCGTAGCGCACACCGGGTTTCAGCGTCAGACCGGGGCGCACCTCCCAGGCCACATCGGCGTAGGCGCCCAGGTCGGAGAACTGCTTGTCATCCAGGCTGGATTCCGGGTAGCCGTTCACCTTCACGCTGTAGGTGTAGGGTGTGTAGAGAAGGTCGGCCCCCACGTGGGAGACCAGGTCCTGGCGCAGGATGATCTCCAGCTCGTTGCGCAGACTGTATATCGGCCCCTTGCCTTCGAAGCGGAACTCACCGGCCACGTGACCGGAATTGCGGTCGTGCCCCACCGAAAGGCGCATGCGGTTGTGGAAGCGGGAGCCCAGGAAGGCATCCCAGCCGAAGATGAAACGCCGGAAAGCCAGGTCGATGCCAACCGAGTCGGTGGCCTCGCTGACCTCGGGGCTGCCGCTGCTCTCCTCCGGGAAGACCAGATCCATGCGGTCCTGCCCGGCAAAGGCCGTCAGGAAGAACCGGTGGGCCCCGCCCGAGTCGTAGTCCAGGCGCAGCACCCCGTCCCAGTAGTAGGGCGCGATGGCCAGGTTGATGTCGTCGTTCTCGCGCAGGGCCAGTTCGGCCAGTTCGCCGATGAAGCTGCGCCGGCCGTTGACCAGCAGACTGAAGCTCTCGCCCAGGGGCCCTTCGGTGTGAAAGGAGGCATCCAGGAAGCTGGCGTCCAGGACGGTGCGCCAGCCGTCGCGCCGACCGCCGCGTCCTTCGAGCGTCACCACGCCACCGACGCAGCCGCCGTACTCGGCCCCGAAACCACCGGGCTGCAGCTCGATGCTACCCAGGCCCAGGCTGTTGTAGGTGCTCTTGACGCCGCCGAAGTGGAACAGGTTGGGGATGTCCACCCCGTCCAGGGTGAAGCGGGTATCATAGTTGCCGCTGCCGCGCACGATGATGGCGCCGGGATCGGTGATGGCCGGGCGCGCCACCCCGGGCATGGACTGCAGGCTCTTGACGACGTCGCCACCGAAGCCGGGCAGCATCTCCACCTCGCGGCGGGACAGCTCGTGGCGGGTGGCCTGCTGCGGCGCCGACTGGGCGCCCATGACGGTCAGGACCTCGGTGCGGCTGTCCGGCATGAGGCGGTATTCCCGCTCCAGGGTGCCGGATGTTGGAATATCCTCCGCCACCTTGAGCAGGGCGTAACCGGCGGCCAGGACCTGGATCTGGCAGGGCCCCGGTTCCAGGGTTTCCAGGCGGAAGGTGCCGAGGGAATCGGTGGCCGCGTCCACGCTCTCGGCGAAGCCACACAGCAGCCGCACGGTGGCCTCGGCCACGGGAGCTCCCGTTTCGGCGTCGAGGACCACGCCGGCCAGGACCCGCCCTGGGGACTCCTGCGCGTGCCCGGCACCGGCCAGCAGGAGGCATAGCAACAGTAGCGATCGTTTCATGGACCAAACTCCGGTCAAGGATGGGGTGTTGTCGGGTACGCGAAACCACTGGCAGTCCCCGTGCCAGCCCTGAGATTCCCTCCTGGAAAGTAAACCATTATCCAGAAACAAGTTGCAAAAAAACGGAAAAACAAGGCCAGGGCCCCGGTGTGGTGATCGCTCACAGGTCGAGGTGATCCGGCACGGCCGGAATATGGCCCCAGACCGGTTCCATGAACACGTAACCTATTATCCAGCATTCACATAATCGGGTCCATTTTCGGATCGGCTGGTGGAACGGGCCTTGCGGACCGTCCATGTCGCACTTCAAACCGGAGGTAATCTCATGATCAACCGCAACTCCCTGCGTTCCGTCACGGGCCTGCTCGCCCTCGCCAACATCCTGCTGCTGCTGGCCCTGAACCTGGCCGCCTGCGGCGAGACCGGCACCGCCCCCGAGAACGACCTGAGCGCCACCGCCCCCGTCCTGCCGGAGGCCGAACGCCTGAACTTCGATTTCCGCTTCTTCACGGAATCGGATCTGCCCGCCAAGGCCGACGGCCAGTATGACCACTTCGTGAATGCGTACCTGCGCGCGGTGGTCCTGGACGCCATGGGCCGGCTGGTGCTGGCCGCGCCCGTGTCCGCCTTCTCCGCCGCCCTGCACACCACTCCCGTGGCCGATGAGGACGGTTCCTGGGTCTGGTCCTACGACTGGACCTACGGGCAGGAGATCGCCACCATCGTGCTGCGCGGTCAGCCCGACGGCGGGCAGGTTTTCTGGACCCTGGGCCTTCAGCCGCGCGGTTCCGACCAGGTCTTCACCTGGTTCCACGGCGCCACCACCAACGAAGGCCGCAGCGGCCACTGGTTCTTCCGCGACCTGGACGATCCCGACTTGCCGGTGGTGGGCGAGATCTCCTGGGGTCTGCTGGATGGCGGCACCTTCCTGCAGTTTCTCAGCCTGGAAGAGGACAGCCACGGCGATACCCTGCGCTTCGAGAACCGGGACCCGGATTTCGGCATCCTCTTCACCGAGGGCCTCGGCGGTCAGGAAAGCCACATCCGCTGGCATGCCGACGGATCCGGCAGCCTGCGCGTGCCCGATTACAACGGCGGGTTGCCGGCCTGCTGGGATGCTTTCCAGCGGAACACCGTCTGCCCGTGATCCCTGCGGGAAAGAGGAAGGGGCCGTCCTTGCGGGCGGCCCCTTTTTCATGCCCATCGGTAGCGGGTTCAGAACCAGACGGAAAGCCCCAGACCGAAGCGCGTGCCCCAGGCCGAGCGGCGCACCTGCCAGCTGTTCTCGTCGCCGCCCAGGTTGCTGTCGGTATCGTCCTCGACCTGCAGGAAATTGGTGAAGGTGAAGACGCCCTCCACCTCGAAGCTGAAACGATGGTTGAAGAGGACCTGCAGACCGCCCCCGGCCACCGCCGAGGTGCCGAAGACGGTGAGGGCTCCATCATCCGATTGCAGGTCCAGGACCTGGCCCCCGGCGCCGAACCCACCCCTCAGGAATGGCTGCAGCGTATCGCGCTCGCGATAGAGGACTGTCCCGGTGATCAGCGCCTCCACATCGATCATCCTGTCCTCGCTGTCGGAAATGGAATGCCGGAAAGCCGTGACCTGCCCGGCCAGCAGAAAACGATCCCCGATGCGGCGCCCCACTGCAAAACCCAGACCGTCGTCCGTGGTATTTTCCACCTCGCCATCCAGGGTGTAGCGACCGAAGACGTTCCGCTCGCTGCGCCAGGTGCCGCCGGTCTGCAGGGTCAGGAACCATTTCTCCAGTTCCCCCGCGGCCTCCACATCCGTGGCCCGGACCGGCAAACCCGTCAGGCACAGAGCCAGCACCAGAAACCCGATCCACCGTCTCACGCGTCGTCCTCCCGGTTCAGGCCGTAGGTGACGATCTTCTTGTGCAGGTTGGTGCGGTCGATGCCAAGCAGCCGCGCCGCGCCCGAGACGTTGCCGCCGGATTCGTCCAGGGCGTGGCTGATGAGGTCCTTCTCGAAATGCTGCCGCGCCGCCGCCAGGCCTCCGGCCCGGCGCACCGCATCCAGGTCCCAGCCGTCGCCGGCCGCTGCGCCCTGCGCGACATGCGTTCCCGGGGCGCCATCGGTGCGCACGCCCCAGGTCTGCAGATCGTCCCGGGTGATGGACGGCCCGGTGCAGAGCACGGCCAGCCTCTCCACCACGTTGCCCAGCTCGCGAATGTTCCCGGTCCAGGGCAAACGTTCCAGTTCACCCAGGGCGTCGGCATCGAAATCGCGCTGCCCCAGGCCGTTCTCGTCCTGGTACATGGCCAGCAGGTGCTCGGCCAGCAGGGAGATATCCCCCGGGCGCTCGCGCAGGGGCGGCAGATGGATGGGCACCACGTTAAGCCGGAAAAACAGGTCCTCCCTGAAGCGGCCTGCTGCCACCTCCGCCGCCAGGTCCTTGTTGGTGGCCGCCAGCACGCGCACATTTACCGTGAGCACCTTGTTGCCGCCCACCTTCTCGATCTCTCCCTCCTGCAGGGCCCGCAGCACCTTGGCCTGGGCCTTGAGGGACATGTCCCCGATCTCGTCCAGGAAGAGGGTGCCGCCGTCCGCCACCAGGAACTTGCCGTCGCGATCGGAGGTGGAGCCGGTGTAGGCACCCTTGACGGCGCCGAAGAGCTCGCTCTCGATCAGTTCCTCGGGGATGGCCGCGCAGTTCACCTTCACGAAGGGGGCGCCGCTGCGGTCGCCGGCCTGGTGCAGAGCGCGGGCCACCAGCTCCTTGCCGGTGCCACTCTCGCCGGTGATC
>JGI12109J20283_10233459_pt1 | contig 14027 bp, 14 predicted proteins | sample ElkSlonscriptome_12_FD_20283 | JGI IMG/M metagenome (IMG submission 20283) | reverse complement strand
CCTGAACGCCCGCCGGGACGCCCGGTGGGAAGCACAGGTTGACTTCTTGGGTACGGCGCTGGAAGAGGTCGGCACGGTCGGAGACGCTGCGAAGCTGGTCGACCGGATGAACCAGCTCCTGGGCGCGAAGGACAACGACTCAGAACTGAACCTGTCACTGGCCCGAGCGATGGGCACTGAAAGCTGGGATACGGCCCTAGTAGGGCACTACATCCGCAACGGCGGTTCCACCGCCAAGGCGGCCTTGCTCCATGCGGCCGAGAACCAGCTCCCGCTGACCCATCCGGAAGTGCTCAAGAGGTTGGACTTCGGGCAGGGCGCGGATAGCCTGCCTCCGTCGCAGCGACTGAACGAGCGGTTCATCGATCTGATGGACAAGGTCAAGGAGTGGGAGGCCAACCCGGCCAACGCCCAGCTCGTGGCCCAGATTCGCAAGGAAGGCGAGACGCCCGAGGAGCGGCGTCGTCTGACCGCCGAGCAGGCCCTGATCAACTCGGCCGACGTGGCATTCTACGAGGATGAGATGGGCTCCATGCCGTCCTACGAGGCTCGCCGCCTGCAGGCCCAGTACGCTGCGAACGCGAGCGGCTGGGACCTTGCGATGACGGTTGTCGGGGCCGGACGAATCGGAGAGGTGCAGGGCATGTCTCCGGAAGAGCGCCGGACGGCCATCGCCAACGAAACATTGGCGGAGCTACGGGCGGACGAGCAGGCCATCAGGGAAGACCAGGCGAAGAGTACGGTCGGCAAGGCGAACACCGAGGCCGGACGTATCGTATCCGGCTTGAACGTCAGCTACGAAGCGGCCTCACGCACGGTGCAGCAATCCTACCAGCTTGCACGACAGCAGCTTGGTCCGGACGCTACACAGGAACAGATCGACGTGCGGGTCCAGGCTCTGGTCACCGCGTACATCAACACGTACAAGCAGTAGGGGCAACAAACAATGGCAGCCAACCGTGACACCGATCCGCGCGAGAACGCGCCGGTCGACACCGACGCGGTCGACATCAAGGGGCTCACGCCTCCTCCGGGCATGGAAGCCGATCTCGACATCAGCGGGCTGGCCCCGCCGGAACCGCAGGCACAGCCGCAGCAACAGAGTACGTTCGCACAGCAGGGCGACATGTACGAAGGCTACCCGGCAGATGTCGAGCAGGCCCTTAAGCGATCGGCCGAGTTCGTTCGGGGCGAGTTCGGCGACGAGGTGGCTGACGCCATCACGAAGCCCGGTGCCTCCCTCGACTCGCTACCTGACGGCGTGACGATCGAGGATGTATGGGACGCAGTCGAGCCAGTGATGAGCGAGGACTTGCCGGCGTGGCAAGCTGCTTCGGAGTTCCGCGCGCAGTACGCCGAGCAGGGCGGTAACCCCGATGCCCTGAACTGGAACTACCTCCGGGCGATGGCTACCTTCATGGGCGAGCAGGCGGCTGGCGACACCGAGGCTGTCTCTGCCAACCTGGCTGAAGCCCGGTCGTGGTGGGGCAAGCTGAAGGGATCGTTCGCCAACCGGGCTTCGACTGTGATGCAGCACCCAGACTTTCAGGTCGGCTTGCAGACCCTAGACTTCTTTACTTGGATAAACAAGAAGACCAAGCTAGCGTTCGTGCCGCGTTCCGAGCGTGCCGAGGTCGAGCAGCGCGTACTGCCGCACGTCACACTGGACGACGGCAGCTCCTATCAGGTCGCTACCGGCCAGGCCATCGAGAACCTTTGGGGCCGTGCCTGGGGCGCGAACACGCAGCTCAACGGATGGGCTGTCGAGAACATCGGCAAGCTCCTGGGCAGCGAGACATTGCAGGAAGTTGGCCGGGCCTCCAAGCAGCGTGGCGGAGAACAGCGGGCTCGTGCGTCCGAGAACATCAGTGAGGTGGCGTCCTTGATGGGCGATCACCTCTCGTGGACCGAGGTCGTCGAGCGTAACGACCCCGCTACCTTCGTGGACGTTGCTCGCGTCCAGATGCTAGCAGTGCCCGGCGAAGAGTGGGACCGTATTCGCGAAGAGGTGAAGGCCGCTGACTCCATCGACCCGCTGCTAGCCTTCTTGCAGCATCAGCCCGGAGGCACGGCTGTCATGCAGTCCTGGGCCATTACGGACGGTGTTGCGGAGCTGGCCCTTGACCCTTCGCTGATTGCTGGCGAGGCGCTTGCGAAGGCTCCTGCGGCGGTGCAGGCTGCGACGAGGCTGCGCAATCCGGCCAAGAACGTCGCGATCACGTCGAAGGTTGCTAGGGAGACCAGACGCTTCGAGGACGCACAGGAGGCGGTGAACGCTGCCAAGTACCACGTCAAGCGCGTGGAGCAGCAAAGCGCCGAAGTGGCGGCTCGCAACGGCGGGCAGATCACGCGCGAGCAGGCGATCAATCTCTCGAACGCTCGCCGGCAGTTGGCCAACGAAGAGTCGTGGATGGCGCGGCGGAGTCAGGATGCCGGGAAGAACGATGTGATCATCCCGCGTGCGCGTCGCACGAACCCGGATCATCCCAGCATCAACACGCGAACGACCGAGCAGTACGTCGACAGCTACCATGTGGCTGGCGGCACGACCACTCCGGAGTACACCGAGCGCTCTATCTCCAAGGTGCAGGAGACGATCGGCCAGATCCAGAAGGAGATGGCTGCTACTTCCAGTGCCAGGGACACCAAAGTTGCGGCGTCGCTAAAGAGTCAGATCGACGAGATCGCTGCTGAGATGGAGTCGATTCGTGGCCGGGCGATTGGTGTCGAGTCGCGAGGCGGCAAGCTGTACGGCTCTGCCCGCGAGAAGGTCAAGGATCTGCAGGACCTTCGCGTCAAGCTGAACAAGGTGCGCAAGCGGCTGGACGAGGCCGGACCGGAGCGCGAAGTCAACCCTGCATGGGCTCGCCTCGAACAGCGGATGGAAGACGCGATCTCCAGCTTGGAGGGGCTGCGTGCGAAAGAGGGCCTGACCATCGAGCACGGGGCACGCGTCGAGATGCCTGCTACGCGCCAGGTTGGTCGGCCCGTTGACGAGGTAGCGCGAGAGCTGCACGAGATGCGGGTCAAGGAGCTAGGCCGAGACGCAGATCGCATCATGCCTCGCACGGACCAGACAGAGGGCTTGCCGCTTTTCGGCATGGACGATACCGAGCAGGCTGGCGATGCCCTGAACCACGTCGTGCGGACAGGAGGCGTGGGTATTGACGACGTGTGGCTGCACCAACCCAACCCTCTGCACCAGACCCTTCCGGAAGGATTCGGAGGGGCTGACTCGGCGATGGGCTTGATTGACTGGCGAGCACTGGACCAGGCGAACGACATCACGAAGACGGAACGGCAGTTCATGTCCAGTGGTGCGTCGAAGCAGTACGAGATGGGCTACAGCACGCGCCGTAGCCTGCACCGGCAGCTCGACATCGCGAAGCGGAACCTGGGAGCGGCCAGGCAGCGTGGCGACAAGGTGGCCATCGAGGCTGCGGAGGGCCATGTCACGTCGGCGAAGAACGCTATCCGTGCGGTCAAGGACGACAAGACCATCATGGCTGCGGACAAGAAGTTCGACTCCGTAGCTTGGCTGGGCGGGGAGACCCCGGGGATCCAGTCCGACCCTGGCCGGTTCTCCTCCATGCTGGAGAAGTTCGGGGACATGGCGCTGGAGACGGCGTACCCGGGCGGCTTCGGCATCCGCCGCTTGCAGCAGTCACGCTTCGGACAGGCGTTCATCCCGTTCCGTGAGCCTCAGCGGTTCTACGAGACGTTTGCGCCTGACACCTGGGACCGGGTCTCTTCGGGGATGCACCGGTACCACGGGCAGACGCAGGCGTGGAACGAGCGCCTGATCCATCACGGCCAGCAGGCCGGCATTTTGAAGAAGCGGAGCAAGTGGGATCCGCGCAGCCATTTCAGTCCGTACGAGGTTGACGAGGTGAAGAACGAATTGCTCTTCGACCTGCTCGACACGCGGACTGACACCGATAAGTTCGCGGAGCTGGCAGCCAAGGCCGACCCGAAGCTGCTGGAGTTCCACGACGACCTTCGCCGGCAGATGGACCACTGGGCCGACCTCCAGGGTATCGGCAAGGGGCCTGACTCGCCGCGCTACCTGTCAGGGTACATGCGGCACGCGGTCACGGCCGACCAGTTCGCTGGCGGAGCCCGGCCGCTGGAGTACATCGGGGTTCCGAAGAACGCGGACGTCTTCGTGTCACACCTCATGCCACGGCGTGGGACCGCGAACGTCCGCAAGGATGCGATGGCCGTACTGGACCTCTACGGCAGGGCGGCTAGCCGCAAGATCCATGTCGAGCCGATCTTCGACGACATCATCGCGACCGGTACGGAGCTGGCCGAGCAGTACAAGAACCCGCAGATGGTGCAGTACGCCAACGATCTGGTGTCGGAACTGTCCGGCAAGCCGACGCCGTGGATGGCGCGGATCGACCAGTTCATGGGCTGGGCTCACGACAGTATGCCCTCGAAGCTGCGCGGCGGCAAGACCTGGGAGCCGGGCGCGATCGACCGTTCGCTGACGGGCCTGAGCGGCCTGCTGTGGGCGGGTATGCTGCCGGGCAACATGCGGTACGGGCCGATGGCTATCGCCACTGGCATCGCTACCACGAGCGGCAGGTACGGGCTGTTCCGGACGGCCCGAGGGTTGTTCGCGCAGGCTACCCGCGAAGGCCAGGCTGTCGCGCGTGCGTCCGGCACGTACGATGAGTTCCTGAACATCTTCGAGTCTGACAAGATGCGGAAGTTCAGCAAGCTCATGGCGGAGAAGGGCTACACGTTCAGCCCGATGGGCGTCATGTCGACGGGGCAGGCGGAGGAGTTCATCCGCGGGATGACCTTCCACGCTGCGGTCGATATGCACATGACGAAGATGGGGATCTCGACGTGGGCGGAGGCGGCCAAGCTTGGGTACGCCCAGCGGATTGCCTTCGAGGCGATGCGTTCCGCGACCGAGGTCAACCACATGTTCGGTGCCCTTGGGCGTTCCCCGATGCTGACTCGCGGAGTGTTCCAGTCGAAGGGCATCGCGACGTCGACGACCCAGTTCCTGAGCTTCATGCCGAAGCAGACCGAGGAGCTGTTGTCGCAGGCAAACCGGAACCCGGGCTACATCGCTCGCTACATGGCGATGTCCGGTGCCATCTGCCGGGTCGCTGCGGAAACGGGCGGTGTCGACATGACCAACTACGTCGGCCTGGCATACGGGCCGCAGGTTCCGTCCGATCTCCAGTCGCCGGCCATGAGTGCGCTCCTAGATGTGGTCGGAGTGGTCGCCTCCGTGAGCGACAACGATCGAGTCGAGACGGCACGGCATGGCCGGTCGCTTCTCGACAACCTCGACAACCTGATCCCGATGATGGTACTGGCGGAAGGCGTCACCCGTGGGGCCGAGCGCCTGACGACCGGGAAGAGCACGTCGATGGCCGGCAACCTCAACCGAGAGCTGGACATGGGCGAGTTCGACATCTCGAACATCACGCTGGAAGGCATCGGGTCAGCGATGGGGCCGGCTGGCCTCAACACCCCGGACGTCACGTTCCCTACGGCGGGCGGAGACTTCTTCCCTTCGCTGTTCGGGCAGCAGGCGATCCGGGACAAACTTCACCGCCGCGGCATGGAAGCGATCGACGACAAGATCGACCGGTACATGTTCGACGCTCAGGTGAAGATTGGCGAACTGCAAGACGCGCTGATGGCAGACGATCCTGCCACGGCGCAAGAGGTACTCGACATCTTGCGTACAGATTACGGGCTGATCATCGACCCCAAGCGGGCACTTGAAAGCCGCATCTATTCGCAGAACGTCGGGGCAGTCTTCCGAAGACTGGTAAACCGTGCATCGAAGCAGCAGAAGGCGGAAGTCTACGAAGAGGCAAAGAGGCACGGAATAGTCATTGAATGAGGTTGTGATGGCAGGTACAGAATCAACTCGCAAAGAAGTCATGAAGTGGCTGGCCATTGCAACGGCCATCGCTGGAGTCGGGGCCATGACGGCCCTGACCCAGAACTACTCATACTCCAAAGCCGAGTCAGACAGGGCCCATGACGCGATCATGGAGCTACACGAGAAGGACGTCGATCGCTTGTACGATGGCCTCGACGCAATCCAACAGAACGTGGACTGGCTAGTACGCCAGCAGGGTGGCGAGCCAGTACGCAGTGAGGAAGAGGACCGCTAGTGGCCAGCTTCGAGACTGCTATCGAACAGGTGCTCGCCCACGAGGGCGGGTACGTCAATCATCCGAACGACCCCGGGGGAGAGACCAAGTACGGCATCAGCCGGAAGGCTTACCCCGGGCTCGACATCAAGAACCTCACAGTAGAGGAAGCAGCGGAGATCTACCGCCGAGACTTCTGGGAGCCGATTCAAGGGGAAGCCGTTCAGTCGCAGGACGTGGCTGCGAACCTGCTCGACTACGCCGTCAATGCCGGTGTGAAGCGAGCGTCGCGCACGATCCAGCTACTGACAGGTGCCGCACAGGACGGACGCATCGGACCCAGGACCTTGGAAGCGATCAACTCGCAGGACGGATTGAACTTGAACCTTCGGCTGTCCCTGTCTCGTGTGGAGTTCTACACGGAACTGGCAGCGCGGCGGTCGGAGTTCCGTGCGTTCCTCGTGGGGTGGATCCGGAGGGCTCTGAGCTTCCGGTAGGACGCCAATGGACGACCTGTGGAAAGACCGTACGCCCGAGAACACGCCGTTGATCGCCGTCAACTGGAGAGACATCCGCGCCGTCAGTAGGTGGGACGACGACGAAGAAGAGGTGAGGCCGGCCCGTAAGCTGATCACTGCCGGCTTCCTTCTCTACGAAGGGCCGGACCCAGAAGAGCTGGAAGCCGACATCCTCGTCATCGCCGAGACTTGGGACGGAGAGGAAGAAGGCTGGTACGGGATCACATGCTTCCCGAAAGAGGTGATCAAGTGAGAGGATACCGCAAGCTGCTCGTTGCGGGTGTGGTTATCGCGTGCGCGACGTTCACCCCGTTGAACGAAAACCAGGCTGATGTGCTCTTGGGCGTACTCTACGCCACGATGGGAGCCAACGCAGCCGTACACGTAGGGAGTGCGATCAGTGGAGCCGCTGCTGTACGCCGTGATGGGAGCGCTGGCAGTGGCAGCGGCGCTCCTAGGATTCCAGAAGAGAAGTGATGCAAAGGATGAAGAGCGTGTCCAGCGAAAGCACTTGGCAGAGGAGACTCGGAAAGCCCGGGAAGACTCTGCCCGAAAGCGGGATGCGATTGCTTCTGAGGCTGCTGATCGGCGTGATCGCGCTGTGGCTGATCATGGCGCCAACCGTGACAGCCGGTCAGACGACCGACGCGCCGAACTCCTCAACCGCATCCGGCAACGTCGTCGAGCTGTCAAACGCGGAGGCAGATAGCCTTCTCGATCTGATCGACGATCAGGATCTACGCATCAGGCTACTGGAGGTTGACCTCTGGGAAGCTCGCGCCTTCGCTCGTAACGACAGCACGCTAGCCGCCAGGCGGTTGGAGCTGACGGAGCAGGCGTATGAGCGGATGCTCGATGCGTACAAGGAAGACAGAGACAACTGGGTCGAGCGACTGGTGAAGCAGCCGCTGGTCTGGTTCGGTCTCGGTGTCTGGCTGGCTGGCCAGGCACAGTAAAGTCCATCGGGGCCGGCGGGTCAGGGCCCTGCCACCCTCCCTGCCCGCCGTGCCTCGATGGCGCGAACTTGAACTAGAACGCCCAGCCGATGGCGAGCACGATCAACACGATCGGCACCGCACTGAGGATGGCGAACCCGAACAGCGCGGCCCAGACTCTCCAGGGCCTGACTTTCTTGATGGTCTGTTCAAGATCCTCGATGAATTCGTCTTCCTTCGTTGACATTAGTCCCTCCATGCCAAGTAGAGATCGGAACTGTGCATGACCTCGATCAGCACAGGGTCCGGTTCGTCCCCATCGTTCAGGTCCACTTCCATGATGATGGGGTTGTACTTCGTGAACGTCACACGATCGCCGATGGTCATACCGGCGACGGGATCCTCCGCGTCACCAGGGTTGCAGCCCTGCCCCACCACAACGACGCGGCCTCGAATCGGCTTCCTCCGGGCTTCATCCGGAATGATGATGCCGCTCTTGGTCTGTTCCTCTTCGGGATCCCGAATGACGCCCACCCGGTCTCCGTACAGGATGACTCCGCTCGCGATCAGGCGAGCACCGATCTTCTTGATGTCTTCTCTCTGGCTCACTTTACTCTCCCTGAAAATCCGGCCCATGGAGCAGTGCCTTCGTTGGGTCCAGCGTAGACGTGGCGTACCTCACTGGCGTTGAGATCATGAAAAGGTAGTCGTGTAGACGACCTCGCCACTCGCCAGGTACCCAGGCTATGCGCCCAGGCATCGGCAAGTGCCTCCTTCGTGGCCAACGTAGTCTTGAAGTCAGCGAAGGGCGATACCGCTGTCGGCTTTTCCTTCCTGCCGACGCCGGCCAGCGCCTTCGACGTGATCGGGTTGATCTCGGTGACCCAGCACTCATCAAGTAGCCCGGCCAGCATATGGAAGATCCCGCTCTCGATCTCTTGGAAGAGGCGGAACTGCTTCGCGTACCCCACCGGGTTTCTCTTGAGGATCGGGTACTCGATCGCAATGTCCACCTCCGTGATCTCGTAGTGCGTGACCCAGTCGATCAACTGGTTCAGGATGGTGCCGGCCAGGGCCACGACACGGGGCAGGTCCTCGTCGCCGGGCGGGCTCTTGAACGTAGCCCACGCCACAGGCACGAGGTCCCGCTGGTCGTTCTCTTGCGACAACACCAGCCCTGTCTCTGTCAGACCAGGGTCAACCCCTATGGCCCAGCGGTTAGGTGCGGCCACGGCGGATCACCTCCCGGAGTACCCAGCCCGCGATCCCCGCTACGATCGTAACGGAGATGAGCGCCAGGCCCGGCTGACTAAGCTGGATCTGGACTACGAGATCGGGGACGTATGCGAGTTGGTTAGGATTCATCGAACCTTTCCTTCTCCCGCTCCTTGATCTGCAGCACCTTCCGGAGCATGACCTCGAAGCGCCCGTCCGCATGAACACCGCGGTCATCGACGTAGGCCAATCCGATTGGCTTGCCGTTGTTCCCCGAGTCGATCGCGTGGTACGGGATGTTGTACTTGTGGAGCCAGCGTGCGACCTTCTCGATCGACGCGGCCCTCTCTTCTTCGGTGTAGACCTCCGGCGAGCAGCGACTGGTGAGGATCACCGGCTGCAGATCACGGGAGACCAGGGCCTTCATGAACTTGCGTGCGCCAGGCAGAGGCGGGCCAAGGTCCGGGTAGGAGAACCGGCAGAGCGTCCCGTCGAAGTCGACGTAGACGACCTTACCCTTCTCCCTGAACTTCTGCCACTTCTCTTGCGGCGTCAACTGGTTCCGGGTCATCGAGCAGACTCTCCTCTCCTGTGCCAGAGATCTGGCACCGGTCGAGGTCCGACTTCACGAGCACCTGCGGGCGGCCTGTGCCGTCGCGCTGCTTGAGTACGCCGATCCTCATCTGGTTGTTCTCTGCCTCGCCGCGACTCTGGTTCAGGGCGAGAATGATGTCGGGATGCTTGGCGATGTCCCAGCTCTCCGACAGGTGTTCGAGGGTGATCGTGTCGACAGCACTGCCGGCACGGTTGATCTGCCAGGCGGTCAGGATCGGGACGCCCAGCGCCACAGCAGAGGCCCGGAGTTCCTTCTCGATCTGCCCGTAGACGAACCGCATCTCACGACGTTGGTAGTTGCCGGAGCGATTCGGTACCATCAGCTCAAGGTAGTCGACGACGACGAGGTCGATGTCGATCCCTCTGCTGCGCATCTGCCGCACCAGACCCTTGATGTCAGACGGTGCCACGCCGGCATCGTTGTAGCTCCAGTCCTTGATCCAGACCCCTCCTCCAGCAGCCTGGATCTCCTTGCGTGCAGCAGCCACGGCCTTCGGCCGCTCCGCCAGTTCGCGTCGCTTGAGCCCCGTCCATGCACTGTCGTACCGGCGGTTCACCCGAGTTGCATTGACTTCGAGTGTGACGTGGAGGACTCGACGGCCTTCCTTCGCTGCTCGCGCTCCAACTGCGCAGAGGTACGAAGTCTTACCACGAGAGGGAGGCGCAACAAATACAAGCAACTCTCCCGCAGCAACACCACCGCCAAGCACACGATCGAGTTCGCTCCCAAGACCCAGAGAAGAAATAGCTGGTCGATCGTCAGCTTCTCCCGGTAGTGCTCCATGAACAGCGTCGAGGACCGACGTGTGGATTCCCTCACCGACTTCCACTGCTCTGTCAACGAGAGCCTTAGTATGTTGGACGTCAAGCGAGTCGTCCCCGAGCCGCTTCGCGATGTCCGTTGCGACCCTGGCGAGGAGTTCTCGCTGGGCGAATCGCTGGACTGAACTTCGGAGGACAGCATCCTCCACCTCCTGGGCGTTCTCGACTGCCGTCACCACGTCACACAGTTCCTGTGCTCGCTCGCTGCTCTTGCGATACGTGGACACGATGTCGAGACGCACGGCCTCCGGCGACAAGTCCCCCTCCGCCTTGCCGTGCAGATTCTTGATGTGAGCGTACACGGCCTGAACGTTCGTGTTCATCAGGACGTCTTCGCTGACGATCTCTGCGTACTCGGACCAGCCGGCCTTCGTCAGCAGGGCCCGCAGCACAAGCGCTTGCAGGCTGTCCATATCAGCTCCTCACAGGCAGGTTGAGCACCTTCTCCGTAGACTGGAGCAGGCCGAGGGTGTCGCCGCTGGCAGCCTGGACGATAGCGTCCCAGTCTGTCCAGTAGTCGAGGTCGTGCTCGCTCTGGTCGCTCCCGTGGGCCACGTCGCCCGGGTCCCCGATGCGGAAGACCTTGACCAGCTCCACCTCGTAGCGGTCCGGGTCCAGATCGCGCAGGGCGTACGCCTCGTTCTCGAAGCGCAGGTCGTCGACCACGATCCGAATGTCCCGTGTCCCGTCCTGCACCTCCCACGCGAGGCTGGTCAGGAACTCGTCGACCCAGTGGTTCTGATCGAGCGCCCTCTTCGCTTGCCCGTACTTCTGCATGAGCGCCCGCATCCAGTCGGGCTTCTGCTCGACGGCCCACTCCGGGAACCCCATCGCCCTGATGTCCTGCTTGATCGGACCGGCGAACGTGAGGTGTGTGTAGCCGTGGTGCTTGATCAAATGCTGCGCGATCGTGGACTTGCCGCTACGCATCCGCCCGCTCAGGGCCGTCACTCTCACCATCATGGTACTCCATCATCTGGGGTCCGGGGTACAGGTAGACGGGCTCCAAGCCCTTCTTCCTGCGCTCGTCTGCACCGTGGCACATCCACCGGAAGTCACAGTACGAGCACTGCTTGCTCTTGGCTGCGAACTCTGGCTTCGGCCCCTCCTCCGCACCGAGGCGAGACTTGATGAACGCGAAGCGCTGCAGCCGTTCGTGGAAGTAGGCCGGATCGAACGGGATGTAGACTCCCGTGCGCTCTCCGGTCTCCGGGTTGTGGAAGCCTAGCGTGCCAGTGGCCCTGTCCTTCACGAGCAGGTACCCGAGGTCGTAGCCGAAGATCCCCATGCTCACTTGGATCTGGGCGTAATACTCCGGCTTCTTCTCCTTGATGTACTCCAGCACGCCCTTGTGCCCGCCGTCGATGAACGCCTGGTTCATCCACTTGTAGGCCCAGGCTCCCATGCCCTTGACCTCCAAGAGCGCTCGCCCCTGCGGCGTGTTGAGTGAGCCGTCCGCTCGACCGGACAGAGTGACCTCGACCTTCTTGCCGTTGAGGTCGACGGTGAAATCCTTCTGGCCAGCCAGGGTCTCGACGCCGGGGGTGCCGTCGCCAGCGTACTTGACGTGGCCGACCTCGACGCCCGCCTGGTTCAGCAGGTCGCGCGTGATGTCGTGGTCCAGATCCCCCATGATGCCGTACATCGCGCCGACAGCGTCACGAGGCTTGGGTCTGGTACCCTTGAGCCGATACCAGATCTGCCTCATGCAGTTAGCTGACTCACTAGGGCGGAAGCGAACAGGCGGCGGAGAGAAACTCCGGGCCTCGTTCAGTTTCTGCTCCGTCATGAGATCGTACAGATGCTGGACTGGGTCCTTCTTGAGATCCATGATACCTCCAGGGGCGAGCCCGAAGGCCCGCCCCGATGCTGCAGTCTACAGGCCGAACTCGTCCTGCATCTGCTCCCAGTCGATCTCGTCAGCGTAGGTGAACTGCGCCGCCGACTTCTGCTGCTCGCGAGTGAAGACGCGCAGGTTCAGCGCACCCCACATGTCCTCGATGAAGTCGTTGTCCCAGCCGGGGTAGACTTCGTCGAGGCTGACCTGCTCGCCAGTGCGGTCGACGCGATACTTGGTGTTGACACCGGTGCCGGAGCGGGAGATCAGGATGTCCTGCCCCTTCTCGATGTCCGTGTAGTCCGGCTGCCCCATCATCTCCATGTTGGCGAGAAGCTGGGCCAGGTCCTCGTGCGCGGTCTTGGGCAGGCCGAGGATCTTCGGCTTGCCGTACTTCCACGTACCGTCGTTCTGCTTCTCGGCCACGAGCACTTGGTAGTTGTACCGGATGGACGGCTTCATGGCCTTGGCGATCTTCTTGTGAGTCTTGTCGCCGGAGCGATCGAGGCCCTTGATCAGATCGCAGATGTAGCAATCGGTGTGCCCCTCCGCACCGTGCTCTTCCAGGCAAGCCAGTGCCATGCCCTTGGAGCCGCCGTCCTCCGTCTCTTCCTTGAGCTTGAAATGAGACACCGTGGTGTAGGTCAGGATGCCTTCGGGATGGTTGGTCGGGAGGAAGCGCACGCGCATCGTGGCGTTCTCATCGACCTTGACGAAGATGTCCTTGGACTTGGTCGCGCTCAGGTTGGCCTGAACGTTCGGCTTCTGCAGGGTACTGCGGTCGAGTCCCATGTGTGGTCTCCTTGGCTATGCGGGCGTGTACTCTTGTACGTCTGCCCAGTTGTCGCCGATCTCCACGTCGGAGTGCAGCGGTACGTTCATGTCCTTGACTCCGTAGTCTCGGACCAGCAAGCACGCACTCTCCATCGAGCGTCGTGCCAGTTCAGCGATGATGTCGATCTCGTCCGGATGGACATCGAACACCATCGAGTCATGCACCTGCTTGATCAGCTTGGACTTGAGCCCCTGCTTGATCAGCTCACGATGCACGAAGATCATCGAAGCGTACGTCACACAGACAGCCGTGCTCTGTACGTTGGTGTTAAAGGACTGTCGCTGGACAGTCCAACCCTCCGGCGAGTCCCATTGATCGGGCTTGGTGAATCGTCGGACGAATCCGAACGGGGTCTTCACCCGAAGGTCGGCACGCACATCGGCGTGCGTCTTCTGGATGTAGTCCCGCAGACCAGTGAAGGTCTCGAAGTAGTCGTCGATCATGATCTGCGCTGCCCGCTTGGAGATCTTGAGATCCTGGGCCAGCTTCTTCGCTCCACCTCCGTAGAGAATCAGGAAGGTCCTGTGCTTGCAGGACTGTCGCTCTTCCTTGGTCACCTCATCCTTGCTGAGCAGGATCTTCGCCATCGAGGTGTGGATGTCCTCACCCGAAGCGATAGCTGCCAGCATCTTCTCATCTTGACTCAGCCACGCCGCAATGCGGATCTCAATCTGTGACTGATCTGCCTCAATGATCTTCCCGCCAGGGAAGCGGCTAACGACCTGCTTCTTGATCGAAAGCTCTGGATCATCGTTGTCTTTGCGAGGTGCATTCTGATCATTAGGAGCTTGCGATGAAAGACGATACGTCTCCACCACGTCAGGTCGGTACGTGGGATGTACATAGGACTTGCCTCCGTGTACAACAGCATACTTTTCCCTGACCCCCTTGATGAACGTAGAATGGCGCGTCCGATACTTTCGGAACTCCAAGATGTGCGGGATGACGGGGTGCTTGTCTTTCTCCCGCTCCAGCACTGCCCGGCTGGTGTTCGCTTCTTCGTCTTCTTCATCGCCAACTGCCCTAGTCCAATCGCGTTTGGTCAGCTTGATGTTAGGCACCGCTTCCTTGAGGGCCTTGGCCAACTGCGTCGGCGAGTTTGGGTTGATAGGCCCAAGG
>JGI12109J20283_10771849_pt1 | contig 14037 bp, 10 predicted proteins | sample ElkSlonscriptome_12_FD_20283 | JGI IMG/M metagenome (IMG submission 20283) | reverse complement strand
CGTCGGGTACGTTAACAAAGCAGACACACCAATGATGGGGGTACAGGTGCGTTACGCTATCGCTAACGCACCCTACAAACCCTACAAACCCTACAAATAGATCTCATCGGTGGTATTTTAAAATAAACAACTCACCCCAGAATACTTATGCCTAACTACCGCCGAACTAAACATCCTGGTGGTACTTATTTTCTCACCCAAGTCACACATCATCGTCAACCTTGGCTAATCAGCGATATCGCACGACTTGCACTCCGCACGGCAATTACCCATGTACGTCAAAACTATCCTTTCACTATCAATGCCTTTGTACTTTTACCCAATCATTTCCATTGTTTATGGACATTACCAGAAGGAGATGGCGATTTATCAATTCGACTGCGATTAATTAAAACCTTTGTGACGAAACGATACGGCAATCAATTGGAAGTTTATGCCGATATTTTTCCCTCTAGACAAAAACGACAAGAACGCAATCTATGGCAAAGACGATTTTGGGAACATCTAATTCGGGATGATAGAGATTTTGCTAATCATTGCGATTATATCCATTACAATCCGGTGCGACATCAATTATGCCAGAGTCCGCAGGATTGGCAATTTTCAACGATTCATCGATTTATTAATCAAGGTATTTATCCGCCCAATTGGGGGATGAGTGAAATTCCAGAGATGTTTAACAGTATTTGGGATATATAGTTAGTCGTAGGGTGCGTTAACGAAGTAACGCACCGAACCAACCATCAGAACCCGTCGAGTACGTTAACGAAGTAACGCACCCAACCAATTATCAGAACTCGTCGGGTACGTTAATGAAGCAGATACACCGATGATGAGGGTAAAGGTTAAAGGTGTCTTACGCTGTCGAAAGGTGCGTTACGCTGTCGCTAACGCACCCTACGAATGACGAATTACGAATTACGAATGACAAATGACGAATTACGAACTCTTCTCTATCCTAATCTCTCCAGCACGGGCAATATTCCCGAAATTTACATTACCTGAACCTGAACTATCAACGGTTTGAGTTCCTGAGGCTATAGCCACATCTCTACCTGCGATAACTCTCCCCATTGTCTCAGCCACATCTGCTTCTACCGCTTCCCATCCCTTCTCCGGTAAACCCTTCCCTCCCCGCAATAATGACACGGCAAAATCTTCCGTGGCTAAATCAAAGAAGGGGATTTGTGCTTGCTGATATTCGTGCTGCACTGTTTCGGGAACCACTTTTCCCAGATAATTCATTAAATTCGACACTCGCACCACTGTATCTCCCGGTTGATTCCCCGCCCCTTGCAGCGCTTCGATTAAATGATAGGTGTAGACACTCATCGCCCTATCCCCACGAATCCAAGACGATTGTGTGCCTCTTGAGGAGGTAAAAACAACCCGCCCTTCACCCTGTTTCAGTTCCTCAATAAACTGTTTCGGTAACGCCGTCTGAGCAAAATCTGTGGGTAGTTTAATCGCGACAATTTTATCCTTTGCTGTTGCCATTCCTTGAGCATGACAACTATCAATAATCACCAGCAATCGTTTGGCACAAATCTGGCGTATTGCTTCGGTAAAGGCTTGAGCCGACACTGCCGAATCTGGGATATCCACGGCTTCAATATCATGTTGAATCAAATAGTATTTACCTGTAGACTGATCTAGCCAGCCGTGACCAGAATAATAGATAATAATTGTCGCCTCAGTATCCGCCGCCGCTTGTGCTTTCAGCCAGGTTAATCCATCAACTATCGCCTGACGGGTTGCCCCAGCATCATACAATAAACGGATATGCTGTTCATCATTCAGATAACCACAAAGATTTGGATCAGTGAGAATTGACTGAATGGCTTGCATATCCTTTACCGTCACCGGAAGTGACCATTTCGGGTAAGCGGATTCACCCACACCAATGAGTAAAGCGTAACCATGAGAGAATGTAGTGGTCAAAGGCTTATTGAGCGTACCATTGATGTTAAGTATACACCCATACTGATATAGAGGCGAGGAGAGTGAACCAATGAGTTTAGTGATTCCCGATGATTGTTGTCAGTAATACCTCGCCTATTTTTTATCTTTCTACTATTGGTCAGCTTGATTTGCTGCGTCAACTCTACAATGAAGTCGTGATTCCCACAGCAGTAAAAATGGTGCGTTACGCTTCGCTAACGCACCCTACGATTAAGTGCGATTAAGGTAGAATTAAGCGCTGAAATATTTGGCTACGGGATGATAGGTAACGATCGCGGTGGTGGATTGTTCGGGATACAGTTGTTCACTTTCATCCATGTACAGGTTGATGCGATCGCACTTCAACAACTCCAGTTGCTTGTACTGATCCTGGATATTCGGACAAGCGGGATAACCAAAGCTGTAGCGCGAACCTTGATACCGTTGCGCTAAGACATCCCGAATCGTGTCTGGTTCCTCCCCAGCCAAGCCTAACTCCCGGCGAATTCGGGCGTGTGTCCATTCGGCTAAGGCTTCTGCCATTTGTACCGCGAAACCGTGATAGTAGAGATAATCGGTATATTGATCTGATTCAAATAGCTGCTTGGCGTATCGGGTAGCAACTTCCCCCACGGTTACCGCCTGCATCGGGAAAACATCGATAATTCCGGAGTCTTTCGGTGCAAAGAAATCGGCAATACATAGACGCCGCCCTGATTTTTGGCGCGGGAATTTAAATGTGGCAATCGGTTCCCATTTCTCTGGATTCTTCTCACCCCCTTGATTCATCAGATCCGGATCGAATAGATGCAGCGAGTTTCCTTCCGATTGACAGGGGAAATAACCATAAATGATTTGCGGATGCAACAAGTTCTCCGCTACAACTCGCTTTTTCCAGTCGTCGAGAATCGGATGAACGGTCTCTTCTAGAAACTGATTATACTCCTCACGGGATTGGTCTTTCGGTTTGCGGAATTGCCATTGTCCAGCAATCAGCGCCTGTAAGTCTAGATACCACAATACCTCATCGAGGGGAATATCTTCCGGTTGCAGAATCTGAGTTCCCCAGAAGGGTGGGGTTGGGCGATTAAGGTCTAAGGTAATATGTTCAGAACGGCGGGTATCTTCTACCTCTGGAACCGCTTGTTTTGCCGATGACTTCTGCTTCTCTTTCTTCTGATCAGATTTACCGTTGTCCGAGGGCTGATTGCTGCCATTGGGACTGTCATCCACTTCATCTAAGAAGCCTTTTAAATCATCCCACTCTTCGGCAGCTTTAGCGGGCATGAGTTTATCCATGAAGTGTAAGTCGGAAAACGCATCTTTGCCATACACGACTTTCCCTTTATAAGCAGATTGACAATCCTGATAGACAAACTTCGGCGTCAAGGCTGCACCGCCTAAAATGACAGGAACCGTGATTCCCTTTTCGTTAAACGTCTCCAGGTTATCTTTCATAAATGCCGTGGATTTCACCAAGAGTCCACTCATGGCAATACAATCGGCATTATGTTCTTTGTACGCCTCAATAATATTGTCTACGGGCTGCTTAATTCCCAGATTTACCACCTTATACCCATTATTGGTGAGGATGATATCCACCAGGTTTTTACCAATATCGTGAACATCCCCTTTCACTGTGGCAATTACCATGATTCCCTTAGCGTTATTATCCCCGTCTTCTTTTTCCATATACGGTTCTAAATACGCCACCGCCGCTTTCATGGTTTCGGCGGATTGTAAGACAAAGGGGAGTTGCATTTGTCCGGAACCAAAGAGTTCCCCGACAACTTTCATCCCATCTAAGAGGAAGGTGTTGATAATGTCCAAAGGTTGATAGGTTTCTAAGGCTTTTGCCAGACTATCATCTAAGCCAATCCGTTCCCCATCGATGATATGGCGCTTGAGGCGTTCCTCAATTGGCAGATTTTCATCCACCGTGCGATCGCGCTTGGTGGTTTTGCCTTCAAATAGTTGAGTAATCTCCCCTAACGGATCATAGGTGCAGATATCGCCATCAAATTCCCGTTGATCATAAATCAGTTTCCGGCAAATCTCTTGATGATCGGGTTCAATTTTGGCCAGGGGTAATATCTTACTGGCGCTAACAATCGCTGCATCTAACCCCACCGCCATGGCTTCGTGGAGGAACATGGAGTTTAAGACTACCCTGGCGGCGGGATTGAGTCCAAAGGAGATATTAGAAACCCCTAAAATAATATGACATCCGGGTAATTCGTCCCGCATCCGGCGGATGGATTCAACCGTCGCTTTCCCATTGCTTCTGTCTTCTTCAATTCCGGTAGAAATCGGTAAAGCCAGGGGGTCAAAAAAGATTTCATGGGCGGGAATCCCATACTCTATAGCTTGGTGATAAGCCCGTTGTGCGATCGCGAATTTTCGGTCAGCGGTTCGCGCCATCCCCTCTTCGTCAATTGTCCCCACAATTACACCCGCGCCATACCGTTTCGCTAACTCTAAAACTTTGAGGAACCGTTCCTCCCCATCCTCATAGTTAGTGGAATTGAGGATGCATTTCCCCCCGGCGACTTTTAACCCCGCCTCCATCTTTTGCCATTCCGTGGAGTCTAGCACCAGGGGTAAGGTAACATTGGTGACTAAACGGGAGACCAATTCATGCATATCCTGTTCCCCATCCCGTCCTACATAGTCCACATTCACATCGAGGACATGGGCACCTTCGCGGACTTGCGCCCTAGCTAAGGCGACTAATCCATCCCAGTCTTCATTATTCAATAAAGTACGGCATTTTTTCGACCCACTGGCATTTAACCGTTCACCGACAATCAGGAATGAGTTATCCTGCTCATAAGGTTGGGTGGAATAAATCGAAGCGGCGGCGGGTTCGTATTCTGGATGACGTTCTTTTGGCGTCAGGGTTTGGGCAATTTCGGCTAATTGTTGAATATGTTCGGGGCGGGTTCCACAACAACCGCCAATCACCTGGACACCCAAGTCTTCGATAAAATGCATTAACGCCATTCTGAGTTCCATCGGCGTTAACTTGTAATGGGCTTTCCCGCCCACATTTTCCGGTAACCCTGCATTGGGGATACAAGACACCACAAAGGGTGAATGCTGGGACAAATATTTGATATGATCCTTCATGCGATCGGGTCCCGTGGCGCAGTTAAGACCGAGAATATCGATGGGATAGCGTTCCAAAATTGCCAGGGCTGCGCCAATTTCGGTTCCCACCAGCATGGTTCCCTGAACTTCCACCGTTACCGATACCATAATCGGGCGGCGTTCCCCTTTCTTCCGAAACACCTCTTCCACCCCATTCAGTGCGGCTTTAATTTGCAGCACATCCTGACAGGTTTCAATAATCATTAAATCGACACCGCCATCGTAGAGTCCTTCGGCTTGTTCAGCAAAGGCGGCTTGGATTGTGTCAAAATCAATATGCCCCAATGTGGGGAGTTTCGTCGTGGGTCCGATGGAACCCGCGACAAATCGGGGTTTTTCGGGTGTGGAGAATTCCGCTGCAACCTTTTTAGCGAGTTCGGCTGCGGCTTTATTCAGGGAATAGGCTTGGTCGGCTAAATCATATTCTGCCAGAACAATCGACGCCCCCCCAAAGGTATCCGTCTCAATCACATCCGCCCCGGCTTCCAGGAAACGACGATGTACCGTCGCCACGGCTTCCGGTTTGGTATGAACCAGATACTCATTACATCCTTCATACTTCGCCCCACCAAAGTCTTCAGCGGTGAGGTTTTGGATTTGCAGGTTGGTTCCCATCGCGCCATCGAAGACGAGAACCGGGCGTTGGGGACTATGAAGGCGAGTTAGGAAGGCACTGTTCATAACTGTCTTGGCAATCTGGGTGTAGATAAATATTAGTGTAGGCGCAATGTATGACTACACACAACCTGAGGTGAGGGGGTGAGGGGTGATTGGCAGGTTAGAATTTCGACAGTTATCCCACCGTTTTCTTTCATCTATGCAATGTTTGTTTATTCTAGACCATTAACCCATGCCTCTGGAGCGATCGCGATCGTTCTGAATCTTACCCTGATCCTGGGCGCGTGTAGTGCTTCAACCTCCGAACCGGAAGCCACTCGAATCCCTGAGTCCACGGGAAATGCAACGATCTCCGATGCTACCCAAACTGATGCAATACTCTCCACCCCCCAATTTGCCACCCCCAGTGGTAAGATTCAGTGTTTGGCAATGGATGAACACTTACGGTGTGAACTGACTACAGGTAAGCCTATCCAGCCTCTACCCCCGCAACCTGACGATTGTCCCCTCGATTGGGGAAACGGCTTAGTGTTAAATGCTGCGGATGAGGTAGAAATCCTTTGTGCTGGAGACACGATTCAGTTACCGCCGGAGGAGATCTCGACCTTACCCTACGTCAAACTTGGGCGTATGGTGGGTTTCACTGCACCGTAGAACCGATCGGTCTAACCTGTTTTAATCAGCGTCAGCAAGGCTTTTTCTTAAGTACGCAAAAATGGAAAGCGATCGCCAATACCAATAGGTGAGTAAACACGTAAAGAGTTCAAAAGTTTGCCATTAAAGTTCAATCTGTTGAGTTAAAGTATTTCAAAAAAATCAGAAATACGTCGGTATTGAATTTTACAAATGCGGCAATCATTTTACCCTTTTTTAGCTACATTTTTGGTTTGATGACGGCTAAATCAGAGGAAGACAAAAGGACAAAAGATAAGTCGCTCTTGTAGGGTGAGGAGAGCGAAGCGTAACCGATGCAAATTGACTTGGTGAATTTTTATTCTCATCCTAACTCGTTATTGGTGGGTTACGGCGGACATCAAATTAAAGGGTAACCATTGAAATGGCATAACCGCCTAACCCACCCTACTAGCGTGGTACACCTTATTTGGTCGATTAGCCTTAGTTCGTAGTGAGGGCTTCAGCCCTCTCCAGATAGGCGTTAGAGAACTAAAGTTCTCACGACAAACAAAGTCCTATTTTTAGTTGGGTCACGCCACTACCTGTTTGAGAAAGAGGGCGGATGAGGAAGACAAAAGGACGAAAGATAAGGCAGAATGAACAGATAAGGTAAATTCTCCTCTCTCAAATCATCCAACATTAAACTATGTGGGCAGACGGTCAACTCTTACACAATGGACTACATCGCATCAAGTCAACCTTGGGACGAGGTGCGTTCGACTGGACTAATATCCCAATCGTTAAATTTGAGTGTTTCAGAACATGAAGTTACCCAATGGATACAGAGCCAAACTGGGAGATAAACTGGAGCGGTATTCACTGAATATGCAGCATCCGAAGGGTAAAGACAAAGCTAACCTATTTAGAAATAGATTAGGGATTACGCTAGAAAACAAAGAGTTATTAGAAACGGCTCTATTAGAATCTGCTGTCAATAATGAGGCAACCCTTCACAAAACGGATGAGTATGGAACCCAGTATGACGTAAAATTTTTGATGACGACGGACGTGGGAAGCTCTTTGGTACTTGGATGTTGGATCATTCGCACAGGTGAAGAGTTTCCAAGACTAACAAATACCTATCCTGTAGATCAGTGAGGATACAACCATGAATTTTAAAGAATATGATGTTGTGGCATTAACCGAAGAAATTCAGGCACTCCATAAAGAAACTCAACAGCCAATCCGACTAATACCTGGGCAAGTCGGCACTATTCTGATGGATTTTGAGGGTCGAGCCTATCTTGTTGATTTTGCTGATGCTCACGGCAAAACCTATGCTATGGAAACCATCCCCGGTGAAAGGCTGATGCTCCTTGTCTATGAACCCCTTCTAGCTGTTGCCTAATATTGAAATGAACCTAAGTAGAATGTCACTGACTTAAGTCACCCTACAGCATATCAAAGGTTTTGGCGATCTCACAATGCTTATTTCAGTACCATTGAACCTAAGTAGGTGGACACAATGCAAGTTAAAGGTGGAGATAGTCATTAGTCATTTGTCCTTTGTCAGGGTTTGAGGTAAGTTGACAGTCACGCTACTACTGAGCCTTGAGCCTTATTTTTTGAGGTTTTGGCAACGAATGAGGCACAATAAACAAATAAGGGAAAATCTCCTCTTTCAAATCATCCAAATTTCAATATGTGGGCAGCAGGTCAACTCTTACACAATAGAACATACCGCATCGAGTCAACCTTGGGACGGGGTGCGTTCGGGATTACCTACAAAGCTTTACACACGAAATTGGATCAATATGTGGTGATTAAAACGCCCGATGAAACACTGAAATTTGATCCCAATTATCCTAAATTTGTCAGGCGGTTTATAAAAGAAGCCAGGTTGCTGGCGAAATTATGCGCTGAACCTCATCCCCATATTGTCAGAGTAACTGACTTGTTTACAGAAGGAGATATTCATTGTTTTGTAATGAATTTTATTCCAGGGGAGAGTTTATGGCAATGGGTGCAGCGTCATGGTAGGTTATCAGAGGCGCAGGCGGTAGAGTATATTTGCCAAATTGGGTCAGCATTGAGGGTGGTTCATGAAGCGGGAATGGTGCATCTGGATGTGACGCCGCCGAATATTATGTTGAAAGACAATGGCTTGGCGGTGTTAATTGATTTTGGTATTGCGGGAGAAATGGCACCGCCAAGTAATTTTTCTCGCAGTTTTGGCAATAAGGCATTTGCTCCCTATGAGTTATATCGAAAAGGAAGTCGTCAGCCGACGGTGGATGTTTATTGTTTGGCGGCGTCGCTGTATTATGCGGTAACAGGTGAATGTCCAACAAAATCATTTGACCGCAAGTATGATGGTGAGGAATTGGTGTCACCTCAGCAATGGTTTGGAGGGATTAGTGATTCGTTGAATCAGGCAATTTTACAAGGGATGGCGTTGGAGGCAAAAAACCGTCCCCAGTCTATTGAGGCGTGGTTAGAGTTATTGACTCTATCTAAATCTGATATGGATGATTTGAGTTCAGAGGTAGGGGTAGATTATCAAAGGTTGCGGGATTTATTGAAAGCTGGGAAGTGGAAAGAGGCGGATAAGGAAACGGCTGTGGTTATGTTGAAGGCGGCGAACAGGGAAGAGAAAGGTTGGCTGAAAATTGAAGACATTGAAAAATTTCCTTGTACAGATCTCTGCACGATTGACAGGCTTTGGGTAAAATATAGCAATGGTCGCTTCGGCTTTTCTGTACAAAAGCGTATTTGGGAAAGTGTCGGGGGAAACCCTGACGCTGATTCAAAAACGTACAATCGTTTTGGAGATAGAGTTGGATGGCGTCTTGGCTGTGTTTTCTGGCTAAAGTATAATCAAATTTATTTCAATGCCCAAAATGCCCCGCTAGGGCATCTCCCCGTTCGGATGGCGGTTGGTTTTGTTGCGTATGGATTGTGGGGATGGGGTTGGAGTTGGAAGGAAGTTATCCGGTGGCGTCATGAGCGCGTGGTTCTCTTCTCTCGCGTGGAGACTTGTAGAGTGTAACATTTAAAGGTTTCAGCAAACTGTAAAGAATTGTTTTGCCATCAATTCCCACGAAACCACGCGGCTTCTAGGTTTCCGCATACCTGGCACTGGGAAAGGGCGACGCCAGCCGCCTGTGGATTGTAGCAATTTGCGAAGACCAACTTATCTGCTACCTCTGTCACTTCTGAGTTAGGCATCTCCCACTCCAACCAAGGCAATCTCATCTGTCCGGGTGGTGATTTTTTAGCTTTTCCCTTCACGACTAACCCCGCTAACAACCGACTTCCCAAATAATTTTTTGATGCAGGTTTTGGTGAGGGCTTATATTTTTTACTGTATAAGTTGTATAAGTAGGTTGGCTTGACGTAGGAAACCCAATGTATTAGCAATAGAATTGGAATATCACTTAAGGCGAAAACTAATACAGTGGTAGCGTTTCACCCTCATCCCCTAACCCCTTCTCCCATCAAGGGAGAAGGGGAATTGGATCAATTAATAGTGAAAAATGTAGGTGGCTACGCCTGCAATATAATACCTTTCTTGCTCCTCTCTCCCGTACAAAAAAAGCGAAGCATCCGCTGGCTTCCCCCTTTTTAAGGGGGACGGGAGGGGGATCTAAAAGGGGGACGGGAGGGGTTTCTAGCTTAAGTTGACACGGATGTACGTAAAATTTATCCCGCAATTTTAACTCAGTCAATTCAGTTTTGTGATTGGTGGGTTACGGCGTATCTCAAATTAAAGGGTCACAATTGAAAGGGTATAACCGCCTAACCCACCCTACTTGTTTGAGAAAGAGGGCGGATGAGGAAGACACAAGGGCAACGAATGAGGCACAATAAACCAATAAGGGAAAATCTACTCTCTCAAATTATCCAACATTAAACTATGTGGGCAGACGGTCAACTCTTACATAATGGAATATATCGCATCGAGTCAACCTTGGGACGCGGTGGGTTTGGGATTACCTACAAAGCCTTACACATTAACCTGAATCAATATGTGGTGATTAAAACACCAGATGAAACCCTGAAACTTGACCCCAATTATGCCAAGTTTGTGGAACGATTTAGAAAAGAAGCCCGGTTGCTGGCGAAATTATGCGCTGAACCCCATCTTCATATTGTTAGAGTGATTGACTTGTTTGCAGAAGGGGATACTCATTGTTTGGTGATGGATTTTATTCCAGGGGAAAGTTTATGGCAATGGGTGCAGCATCATGGTAAGTTATCAGAACCAGAGGCGCTATTGTATATTCGCCAAATTGGGTCAGCCTTGCAGGTAATCCATGAAGCCGGAATGGTGCATCTGGATGTGACGCCGCCGAATATTATGCTAAAGGAAAATGGTAAGGCGGTATTAATTGATTTTGGGATTGCCGCAGAAATGGCACCACCGAGTAGTTTTTCTAGGGAGTTTGGCAACAAGACATTTTCCCCTTATGAATTATCTCGCAAAGGCAGTCGCCATCCTACCGTAGATGTTTATGCTTTGGCAGCATCACTCTATTATGCGGTAACGGGTCAATGTCCGACAAAATCTTTTGACCGCAAGTATGATGGTGAGGAATTAGTGTCACCTCATGACTGGAGTTCTGGGATTAGTTATCAGTTGAATCAGGCGATTTTACAAGGGATGGCATTGGAGGCAAAGGATCGTCCCCAATCTATTGACGCATGGTTGGCGTTATTACCTGCGTCTGATAGTGATGATTTATTGACTCCATCTGAATCTGATACGGATGATTTGAGTTCAGAGATGGGAGTAGATTATCGAATGTTGCGGGATTTATTGAAAGCAGGAAAGTGGAAAGAGGCGGATAACAAAACGGCTGTGGTTATGCTGAAAGCGGCAAATAGGGAAAGGGCAGGTTGGCTGAGAATTGAAGACATTGAAAATTTTCCTTGTACAGACCTCCGCACGATTAACACGCTTTGGGTAAAATATAGCCATGGTCGCTTTGGCTTTTCTGTACAAAAGCGTATCTGGGAAAGTGTTGGGGGTAATCCTGACGCTGATTATGAAACGTGCTATCGCTTTGGTGGAATAGTAGGATGGCGAGTGAAAGATGAATGGCTAGATTATAGTGACATGACCTTTAACGAAAATGCTCCTAAAGGACATCTCCCTTTTGGTGGGGAGGGATGGGATGGTATGGAGGTGATTGTCTCTTCTCTTGCGTCAAGACTTGTAGAGTGTAACATTAACACTCCAGAGGAACCGCCAATAACCAAAGAACCAGCCGCCGCCTTCGAGAAAGAAATTTTTATCTCTTATGCCTGGAGAGGGGAAAGTGAGGAGTTTGTCAACCGTTTGGATCAAGTCTTTCAATCCCAGGGAATCTCCATTGTGCGGGATAAGCGAGATTTAGGCTATAAAGGGCTAATCAAGGAATTCATGGAACGCATCGGTAGAGGGAAATGCGTGATTGTTGTGATTAGCGATCGCTATCTCAAATCCCCTAACTGTATGTATGAATTAGTCCAGATTGCCAAAAGTGGCGAATTCTACAACCGAATATTCCCCATTGTTCTAGCTTATGCTAAGATTTATGACCCTGTGGATCGGGCTGATTATATTATTCATTGGGAAGAAGAAATCGATAAGCTACAAGCCAAAATTAAACAAATCAAATCCTTTGCCAATCTCCCCAGTTTACAACGTTCGATCAACGAATATACAGAAATTCGCGCCACTATTGACGGATTAACCGACACGTTGCAAAATATGAATACCCTCACCCCAGATATTCACAGTGAATCCGATTTTAATGTTTTAATTAATGCAATTCAGCAGCAAGTTGATACATGAGTAGCTGGACACAATTAAAGTTAACGGTTGAGATTAGGGAACACCTCGACTTACCTCGACTCCGCTCGGTAACACGCTCGGTGTCTCACAGGGAACAGTAAGGCTTTGAGGGCTATTTATAAAACTTAATACAGTGCCGTTTTCTTTTGTCTGACTACTTAATACCTGGTTAATATTTACTCAAGCTTGGTTGTTGGTGGGTTACGGCGGATATTAAAATTAAAGGGTAACAATTGAGATGGTATGACCGCCTAACCCACCCTACTTACTGGTGATTGTTTTTGAGGAGTTTAGGTTGGGTTTGTTAGCGTTCGTGTCGCATTTCCAACGGTAGCGTAATGTATTCTGTCGTCAAACGTTAGACATCGGCAAGTTATCACACCGCTGCAAACTCAGCAAACACTTGCTCAATTACCTTTTGCGCCTTAGTATCCAGAGAATGCCAATCTACTTCACCGTCTTCATCAATTAGGCTGGTATCAATGTCAACCTCTTGGCTTTCTATTTCCGCATGAACTGGGGCGTACTCGCGAAAACAGACTTGAAAACATAACTCCCACAAGTTAATACAGATTGAATGATCGGGTTTTTCTAAACATACCGCATGACCCGGTATCGGTGTCTGTACATCCTTATACGTGGCTTTCCAGGTGGTTGGTTCAAGCTGCTGGCGAATATGATCAACGATACGGATTAACGCGGGTTGCATTAATAGTCCCGCTTGTTCCCACGCCTGAGTTGTTTTAAATTTGGGTTTCATTCTAAATGTCCAGAGGGAGGAATTCAGCAAGCAACAATGTTAAGACTACTGAGTGGATTTGGATTCGTGACGGGAGCCACTTACCCGTTGCGCGTGTTGGCAGTTTTCCGACGCACGCCACGTCTGTGGGGATACATGATTACTCCGATTCTGGTGAATGTGTTCATCGGGATTGCTTTGTATGCCGGATTACTGCTGTTGGGTTGGCAACAGGTTGACCGGATTACGCTTAGTTTATCGCAATGGTTGAATAATGCGATCGCGAGTCTTCCCCCTTGGCTGAGTTTCCTGGATGTCTTAGCGACGGGGATCAATTGGCTGCTGGATGTCGTCTTGGTGATTGGCTTACTGCTGATTACCGGATTTTTGCTCGTTCAGTTTGGCGTTTTACTGGGTGCGCCGTGGTATGGTCAACTCTCGGAACAGTTAGAAGAAATTCGCACGGGTCAAATTCACACGGTAGAGGTGGGATTTATTCAGGATATTTGGCGGGCGATTGTATTTGAGTTGAAGAAGTTAGTCCTAGGAATCAGCGTGGGCATTTTCTTATTAATGCTGAATATTCTACCCGGAATTGGCACTTTAGCCGCCGCCATCGGTGGGATTATCCTCACCGCCACAGTAACTTGTCTGGACTTTCTCGACGCGCCCTTAGAACGTCGCCGTTTACGATTTCGCTATAAGTTAGGAATTGTGTTTAAAAGTTTACCTGCCAGTGCGGGGTTTAGTTTAGTCTGTATGGCGTTGATTACGGTGCCATTAGTAAATCTTTTTACCATTCCTTTATGTGTCGCCTCTGGGACGTTGTTTTTTTGCGATCGCGTCTTACCTAAGTTACCGCAATCTTTGAGGTTCGAGCATTAGTCTAAATCTCAATTATGACTGGGCTGCGTTTACGATATCTAGTTATATTGACACTCCCCGGTCTAAAGACGCGGGGATTCTGCTGACAGAGTAGATTGTGGTAATTCCCACAATCTAACTCTCGCTACGGTAGTCAAACACCGTCTACCCAGTCGGTTTAGGTCAATGCCTAACTTTCTGGCTACTTTTCTTAAAATATTGGCACTACCATTTAAATCGGCATTTACAATCGAGCCATTCCTATTACGAT
>JGI12109J20283_11363716_pt1 | contig 14040 bp, 13 predicted proteins | sample ElkSlonscriptome_12_FD_20283 | JGI IMG/M metagenome (IMG submission 20283) | reverse complement strand
GCCGGCTAGCAGGATCCTGGACACCGATTGGCTGCCGGACTAACGATCATGGGGCGAGCCGAGCCACCCCGGACGATGAAATGTCGTCTCGCCCCTGATCGTTCCCTCACCCCAACCCCTCTCCCGGAGGGCGAGGGAGCGAACGCGCTGCGCGATTTTCATCGTAAGGAAAGATCTGCTCGGCATCGAAGACCGGCCCGTCGACGCAGACGCGCTTCATCGAGGGCCCCTCGGGCGTCTGCACCTCGACGACGCAGCCGGCACAGCCACCAACGCCGCAGGCCATGAACTCCTCGAGCGAGACCTGGCACGGCAACCCCCAGGTCTTGGCCAGGCGCGCGACGGCGGCGAGCATCGCGTGCGGACCGCAGGCGAAGACCTCGACCTGCTGGCGGGCATCGGCGTCCAGACCCCGGAGCCAAAGGTCGGCAAGGTCGGTCACATAGCCCTCGAAGCAATCGGCGTAACCTTGCAGACTCGCCAGCCGGCATGGGATCCCCTGCTCGTCAAGACAGGCCGGCGTCGCGGTGATCGTCTCCGGCACCCCGGCTAAGACCTCCTCGGTCCGGACCAGCTCAAAGGGAAAGGGCACTTCCGAGCCCAGGATGACAAAGGGCTGGCAGCCGCCCACCCGGCGCAGGCGCTCGGCGAGGAAGATCAACGGCGGCATCCCGACCCCGCCGCCGATCAGCAGCGCCCGTGGGCGTTCTGGATGCCACTCGAACGGGCGTCCGATCGGCCCGAGGACGCTCAGGGTGTCGCCGGGCCGCCGCTGGGCCAGCAGACGTGTCCCCTCGCCGACCACCTTGTAGAGTATCTCGATCGTGCCGCTGACCGGATCGGCCCGCAGCAGCGACAGGGGGCGCCGCATCGGCAGCGCCGGATCGCAGCGCAGGTGCACGAAGCTACCGGGCGCGGCCGTGCGCGCGCAGTCCGGCGCAGCAAGCCGCAGGATATGCTGTGCGCCCGGATGCGTCTCCTGGGACAGCACCACGGCGTCCTCGAGGAAGATGCTCGCGCGATGGGAGCGATCGCTCATCGGGGCTGCGCCGCGCGTTCGTAGACGATCCGCCCGCCGAGCAGCGTCCAGCTGACCCGCCCCTTGAGCTCCTGCCCGATAAAGGGGGTATTGCGCCCGAGGCTGACCATCCGGTCCGCCTCGAGGACCCAGCGCGCCTGCGGGTCGAAGACGCAGATGTCGGCGCTGTGGTCCTCATCGAACCGCCCAAGCAACGGCTTGCCGAGGATCTGGGCGGGGCCGCAGGTCAGGCGGGCGATGACGGTCGGCAGATCGGCGACGCCCTCGTCGACCAGGCGCAGTGACAGCGGCAGCAGGGTCTCCAGTGCCGAGAGGCCGGGTGCGGTCGCCGGGAAGGGCACCAGCTTGGCATCGGCATCGTGCGGTTGATGATCCGAGCAGATGGCCCCGATCAGACCGCTGGCGACCGCCGCGCGCAGGGCCTCCCGGTCGCGCGCGGTACGCAGAGGCGGACGCAGGTGGTAATTGCTATCGAAGGAGCGCACGGCGTCCTCGGTCAGCACGAGCTGGATGGCGCTGACATCGGCCGTGGCCGCGATGCCGCGACCTTGCGCCTCGAGCAGCATCTCGGTGGCGCGCGCGCTCGACAACCCACGGAAGTGCACGCGGGCCCCGGCCTGCTCGGCCAGGGCCAGGTCCCGGGCCACGGCGACGGTCTCGGCCGCCTCCGGGATGCCGGGCAGTCCCAGGCGCGTGCTGACCGCCCCCTCGTGCATGCAGCCGGCACCGCGCAGATCGGCATCTTCCGGGTGCAGGAAGACCGTCAGGTCGAAGGTCGCCGCATACTCCATCGCACGACGCAGCACCAAGGTATTGCGGATCGGTCTCAGGGCGTGACTCATGACCGGGCAGCCAGCCTGCTTCAGCGCCGCCATCTCGCTGATCTGGCTACCGGCCAGGCCCTGCGTCAGGGCGCCGGCGGGCAGGACACGGGCAAAGCGGTGACGGTGCGCGGTGTGCCGCACGAGCTCCGCCACGGCCGGGGTATCGATGATCGGATTGGTGTCCGGCGGACAGCAGAGTGCGGTGATCCCGGCAGCGGCCGCGGCGCGCGTCTCGCTGGCGATCGTCGCCTTCTGCTCCGACCCCGGCTCGCGCAGGCGCGCGCAGAGATCGACAAACCCTGGACAGACGATCTGCCCGGTGGCATCGAGCACGCGGGTCGGCACGAAGCCATCCGGGGCGGGCCCGATCGCCAGCACCCGGCCGGCGGCGACGTGCAGGTCGAGAAGGCCGTCGATCCCGTTGGCCGGATCGATCAGCCGGCCGTTGCGGATGCTGAGCGCCTCGCGGTCAGACATCGCCGGTCGCCTGACTGCGCCGGTTCTGGGTGCCGATGCACAACGACATGATCGCCATGCGCACGGCAATGCCGTTGCTGACCTGTTCGAGAATCACCGAGCGCGGGCCATCGGCGACCTGGGAGTCCATCTCGACGCCACGGTTGATCGGACCCGGGTGCATGACGATCGCATCCGGCTTGGCCGTGCTGAGGCGCTCCTCGGTGAGGCCGTAGAGCTGGAAGTACTCCCGCGCACTCGGCAGCAGGGCGCCGCTCATACGCTCGCGCTGCAGGCGCAGCATCATGATCACATCGGCATCGCGTACCCCCTCGCGGAGGCCGTGAAAGACCCGCACACCCAGGTCTTCCACGCGGGCCGGGATCAGCGTCCGCGGGCTGATCACCCGCACCTCGCGGGCGCCGAGGGCCGTCAGCGCGAGGATCTGCGACCGGGCCACGCGCGAATGCAGGATATCGCCAACGATCGCGACTCGCAGATCCCGGAACTCGCCCTTGTGGCGGCGGATCGTCAGCATGTCGAGCATCCCCTGCGTCGGGTGCGAGTGGCTCCCGTCGCCGGCGTTGATGACGCTGATGTGTGGCGCCGTGTGCTGGGCGAAGAAGTGGGCGGCCCCGCTGTCGCCGTGGCGCACGACGAACATATCGACGTGCATGGCCTCGAGGTTGCGCAATGTATCGAGCAGGGTCTCGCCCTTGGAAGCCGATGAAGTGCCGATATTGAGGTTCAGGACATCGGCCGAGAGGCGCTTGGCGGCAAGCTCGAAGGTGGTGCGCGTGCGGGTGCTGTTCTCGAAAAACAGATTCGCGATGATCTTGCCGCGGCACAGGGGCACCTTTTTGATCGCCTGCTGGGCGACGCCGATGAACCCTTCAGCACTCTCGAGGATCTGGTTGAGGCGCTCGCGGCCCAGGCCATCGATGGTCAGGAAGTGCTTGAGGCGACCATCGCCATCGAGCTGCAGCTCGTCGGCACTCATGCGTTTGCCGGCGGCACGCCGCCATCCCGCTTGGCGCGCCGCTCGGGTGTCTTGGCGAGCACCAGCTCGAGCGGCTGAGGGCCAGTCAGCTTGATCTGCTCCCCCGGCTGCAGTCGGGCTTGCAGTCCCACTAGATCCGGCGCGATGGGCAGCTCGCGCCCGTCGCGCTCAACGAGCGTGGCCAACAGCACCGATGCGGGCCGTCCATAATCGAAGAGCACATTCAGCGCCGCGCGGATGGTGCGCCCGGTTTGCAAGACGTCGTCGACCAGGACCAGGTGCCGGTCGTCGACCGGGACCGGCAAGTGCGAGGGTCGCACCTGGGGATGCAGCCCGATGCGTGTGAAGTCGTCGCGATAGAAGGAGATGTCGAGGTGGCCGAGCGGCTCATTGAGCCCGAGCAGGGCGTGTAGCCGCTCGGCGACCCAAACGCCACCGGTATGGATCCCGACCATCAGTGGGCGGGTGATGCCGCGTTGGGCGAGGACATCGCCCAGCTCCCTGGTCATTTGCCCGACAACGGCCTCGACGGCGGCACGGTCCCGCCAGAGGTCAGTGCTGCTCACCGAGCCAGGTCTCCAGGATCAATCGCGCCGCCATGGCGTCCACCACGGCCAGCGAATCGGCGCCACGGCCGAGCTGGCGCCGCGCCTCGATCGAGGTCAGGCGCTCGTCGACCAGGTGCACCGCAAGCCCGAAACGCGCCTGCAACTGCCGCGCGAAACGCCGCGCCGCGGCGGCCCATTCGGCCTCGGTGTCGTCCATGTTGTACGGCAGGCCAACGACCAGGGCACTGGGCTGCCAGTCGCGGACCAGCGTCTCGATAAGGTGCCAGTCGGGGCGCCGCTCGCGGCTACGCAAGGTCGTGAGCGGCGAGGCGGAACCGGTGATCGTCTGGCCGACGGCCACGCCGATCTTGCGCGGACCAAAGTCAAAGCCGAGCAGGGTCGCCATTCAGGCGTGCCCGGCATCGCCGCTCAGTAGGTTCAGGTCGACGCCGAGCAAACCGGCCGCCGCCTGCCAGCGGGCCTCGACCGGCGAGGTGAAGATAATCGCTTGATCCGCTGGCCCGCTCAGCCAGGCATTGGAGCTCATCTCCTCTTCGAGCTGCCCGTTGCCCCAACCGGCATAGCCGAGCGCCACCAGGTGCCGCGCCGGGCCACGCCCTTCGGCGATGGCCTCCAGGACGTCGCGGGAGGTCGTGATGCTGATGTCGTCGGCGACGTTCAGCGTCGAGTCGAAGCGCTCCTCCGTCGAATGCAGGACGAAGCCCCGATCCGGCTGCACCGGCCCGCCGAGGAAGACGAGGGCCTCGGTGACCACCGGATTGGCGGACAGGATGTCGAGCTGCGAGAGCACCATGCCGAGACGGATGTCCATCGGCCGGTTGATGACGATCCCCATGGCCCCTTGCTCGGTGTGCTCGCAGACATAGGTCACGGTTCGCGAGAAGTTCGGATCCTTGAGACCCGGCATCGCGATCAGGAAGTGATTCCGCAGTGAGGTGGCAAAGCCCATGACGATAGTATCCGGCGCGAACGGGGACCTAAGCAAGTGCTGCGGCGAGAATAAAAGCACAGGAACGCAAACGGACAAGGGCACGCGCCAAGCTCGGGTCTAAGCAACGGCCTCAATCCTCCCAGCCGAGCCGGTTTCCGTCGAGAAACTGCCAGGTTCGTGTAATGTCGAGCATGTCCACCTCGGCGCGAATGTTCGGCGGAAAGGGCGAAAAGGGCGCGGCCAGCTCGACGATGTGGACAGCCGCCTCGTCGAGCTCCGCGTGCCCTGAAGAGCGCAACACGCGGATCGACTCGACATGCCCATCGGAGCGCACTGCGACATGCAAGATCAGGTCGCCGTGGAGCTTGCGCTGCTTGGCGACCTCCGGGTAGTTGAGGTTGCCGATGCGCTCGACCTTGCGTCGCCATGCCTCGAGGTAATTGGCGTACTTGTACTCGCGGGTGCTGGCGCTGATCGCCTTGCGCCGCGGCATGTTCGCATAGGCCGCGGAGCGTTCCCGCACCTCGCGCGCGAGACGGGCGATCTCGGCATTGCGGCTGTCGAGTATCGCGCCGGCATCGACCGGCAGCTGCGGACGCTCGACAGCGACATCCTTCCCCGATAGGCCCAGGAGCGACTGCGCGCGGGACGGCCCGGCCGTGCCCTGCAGCGCCGTCCCGCTCTCCGCTCCCGGCGCCTCGGGCGGGGCCTGCGGCTCGGGCTTGGCGGCCGGGACAGGCGCCGGCGGCTGCGGTTGCGCCTCCGAAGGCGCGGCCTGGGGCCGGTTCCCGTCGCCGCGCCGATCGACCTGGGCGAGGGCCTCGGGCTGCTCCGGCACGGCGCGCGGCGCGGCCTGGCGCAAGACCAGGATCTCCAGTGCGCGGGCCGCCGACCGCTCGGCCTTGGGCAGCTCGAAGCGAATGCCGAAGACGAACGTGACGTGCAGCACGACAGCCACCATCAGGGCTACCAGGAAGGCCGAATTCTTACTATGAAATTCGCGCAGCACGTTCACTTCCTCGCCCTCTGGTAGAAAGCTGGGGTGAGGGAAGGCTCAGGGGCGAGGCGCGATTTCATCATCCGGGGTGGCTCGGCTCGCCCTATGATCCTCAGCCCGGACCATCCGTCGCCTCGGCGGCCAGAATCGGCGGGCTGATGATCACCTCCTCTTCGTCGAGCCGCTCGATGCGTTTCGCCATGGCCGGCGACATATGGACCGCGCCAGCCTTGTCGAACAACAAGACGTGATCGACGCCCATGCTGGCGGCAACCACCCGCCAACGCTCCGGCCCGGCGACGAAGAGGGCGCGTGCCGCCGCGTCGGCGGTCGCCGCCTCCCGATGGACGACGGTCACCGCACGGCTCCTGTCACCGGGATAGCCAGTACGGGGGTCAATCAAATAGTGAAAGGTTCTGCCCTCATGGAGAAAGTTGCATTCGTAGTCGCCGACTGTGAAGACGCTCTCATCGCCGCCGATCTCGATGATGCCGTAGACGGCCGAGCCAGACGGCCGGCGCACCGCAATACGCCAAGGCTTGCCGGCGCGATCACCGATAGCGCGCTGGTCGTCGCCGATACGCAACATCGCGTCGCGCACGCCCTGCTCGCGCAACGCCTCGATGGCGACATCGATGGCATAGCCCTTGGCGATGCCGGCGAGGTTGATCCGCACTGCAGGATTGGCGCAGACGACCTCTAAGCCGTCGATGCGGATGTCCGCCATACACGGTGCCGCATCGAGCAGGCGGGTAATCTGTTGTGGCTTCGGGGGCGGGCCGCAGGTGCTCTTGTCACCGTCAAAGCCCCAGAGCTTGACCAGACCACCCTGCGCCGGATTGAACAGCCCGCCGCTGCGATCCGCGAGCTGCTGGCTCAGAAGCAGCAGCGGCAGGAGCGAGGGCGGTGCGACGAAAGGCTCACCGCTCGCGAGTCCCGCGTTGAGACGCGCCAGCGGGAGCGACCGGGGCGAGTACCAAGCCTCCTGCATCAGCTCGAGCTGGCGCCGGATCTCGCCGCTGACCACTTCGGCAACATCCCTTTCGACCCCAAGGAGGCGCAGATCCGCCGAGTCACCAAAGGCTTGAAAGGGCACGGTGTAGATTGGCGACTCGTTGCGACAGCCGGCAAGCGACACGAGCAGCAGACCGAGGAGGATTACGATGAAACTCGCGGAGCACGTTCGCTCCCTCGCCCTCTGGGAGAGGGTTGGGGTGAGGGAATGCTCAGGGGCGAGGCGACATTTCATCATCTGGGGTGTCTCGGCTCGCCCCACGGTCGTTAGCCGCGGGACAATACGCCTAGCCATCACTCAGCCCTCGCTCGATCACGGCCAGCAGGTCCCCCGCGATGTCCAGACCGAAGGCAGCGTCTAGCTCGCGAATGCAGGTCGGGCTGGTGATATTGATCTCCGTCAGATAGTCGCCGATGACGTCAAGTCCCGCGAACAGAACGCCGCGGCGGCGCAATTCTGGCCCGACTTGGCTTGCGATCCAGCGATCGCGCTCGGCCAAAGGGCGTCCCTCGGCCCGAGCCCCGACTGCCAGATTGCCGCGCGTCTCGCCGGGCCGCGGGATACGTGCAAGAAGGTAGGGCACCGGCTCACCAGCGATCAGCAGGATGCGCTTATCGCCGGCGGATATCTCGGGGATAAAACGCTGTGCCATACAGTAGCGCGCGCCCTTATCGGTCAGGGTTTCGATGATGACGTTGAGATTCGGGTCCTCACGGCGCACGCGAAAGACCGATGCCCCACCCATCCCGCCGAGCGGTTTGAGAATGATATCGCCCTCGGCATCGAGGAAATCGACGATGTCCTCAGGGTACCGCGTGATCCGCGTCGGCGGCACACAGTGCGGAAACCGCGTGGTAAAGACCTTCTCGTTGGCGTCGCGTAGCGTCCGCGGATCGTTCACGACCCAGGTGCCATCTTGCGCGGCGAGCTCGAGCAGATAGGTGGCGTAGATATACTCCATGTCGAACGGCGGATCCTTGCGCATCAGCACGACTGGCAATGCTGCCACGCGCGTCGTCCGCGGCTCGTGAAAGCGGTACCAAGGGTCTCGATCGTCCCAGACTTCGAGGCGCCGCATGCGCGCCAGCACGGCGCCATCGGCATAGTGGAGGTCGCCGAGCTCCATGTACCACACCGCCCAGCCGCGGCGTTGCGCTGCCAGCAACATCGCGAAGGTACTGTCTTTGCGGACGTCGATGGACCCGATCGGATCCATCACCACCCCAATCGCATCGCTCATTGCGGCATCTTACCCCCAGCGGCGTCGGCGATGACAGTTTCCCGAGACAACCACGGCACTGTGATTTAACGCACCCAATTACCAGCCCTGCTATGCTCAAATACCACTGCAACGATCGGCCTTGGGCGCACGCGCGCCCGTGCCAAACACGCAGCGGAGATCAGCCCCTTGTCACAACGCTCGGCCGCAGGCGATTTCTGGCGCATCGCGCAGCGACTCACTCCCTGCGCGGCCCGCCGACGATTGGCCGCGGATCATTTCTCAGGCTTGCCATTCCAGGCAATCGGATGACGGTATCCGGAATGAACGACGATATCAGTCAGACAGAACTGCTCGGCACCAAGGTGCTCGTGATCGACGACAGCCAGATCATCCGACGCACCGCCGAACAGCTCTTGACCAAGGCCGGCTGTGATGTCCTCACGGCCTCAGACGGGTTCGAAGCACTCAGCAAGCTGCTCGACTTTCGGCCAGATCTCGTCTTCGTCGACGTCATGATGCCGCGCCTCGACGGCTACCGCACCTGCGCCCTCATCAAAGCCAACGAGACGCTGCAAGAGACGCCGGTGATCATGCTCTCGAACCAGGATGGGCTGTTCGACCGCGCCAAGGGGCGGCTGGTCGGGGCGGCACAATACCTGTCGAAGCCCTTCACGCGTGACGAACTGCTCGGAGCGGTGCGCCGCCATGCGCAGCCAGCCGACTAGGGGCGGTCGTCGCGGCCCGCAAGCGCGGCCCGGCGCCGGGATACCCCGCGAAGCTCCGTTGCGTTTCCCTGCAGGAGGAGGTGACCATGCCGACCGATTGGCGTACCGCATCGACCGATAGCCCCCGTGGCGACGCCGGTCCGCTCGCTCCGCCAGAAACGGGCATGCCAGCGGGTGAGGCGATCCTGGTGGCCTGCGGCGATCGCACATGCTTGGTGCCCCTTGCCGGGATCAGCGAGGTGATTGCGCCGCCACGGGAGATCACGCCGGTGCCCTTCGCGGCTTCCTGGCTACTCGGGATCACCCACTATCGAGGCAATCTGCTGCCCGTCTTCGATCTGGCCGGCTTTTTCACATCGCTCGGCACCGAGCTCGTACCGCAGCGCGGCGAGGAGCCCAAGGTCCTCGTCGTGCAACACTTGGCATTGCCCTTCGGGTGTCTGGTCACGAGGATCATCGGCAAGCGCCGCCCCGCTGGCCGATCAGAACCCATCGAGGGGGAAACAACCCTGCCCGGCGCGCTCGTATCGGGCGTCGATGTCCAGGACGGTCGGCATCACCCAATCTTGGACCTTGAGGCCCTGGCCGATGGGTTACAAAACGAGCTATCCGCGACCGAAGCTGGTCTCGCCGCGCGCTAGCCGATTGGCAGACGGGGCATCACCGGCGAGGAGCATCATTCGTTGAACGCTTTCCGCTACGCGCAGCGCACCTGGACCCGACTGGACCTGTCCCTACTTCTGGCAGCGACGCTGTTGCTCGTGCCTGTACCCGTCCTCCTGTTCCTCGCCGATCCAGGCGCGAACGAGGCCCACCGACCGGGCCCTGCACGGCTTGAGAATCTCGCCGAACAGCAGGCCGCGATGCGGCGGCTTGCCGCCATCGCGCCGCCGCGTTTGACGGCGAATCCCGCAGCGCTCGAGGGGCTCCGCCGGTGGCACGCCGAAGGCCTGCCCGAGATGGAACGAATCGCTGACTTTGGCTCGAGCGCCAACCCGGCAGCCCTGAAAGACACTTTCGCACGGATCACGCGCCATCAGGCGCAACTCCTCACGGCCGTTGAGCGGATCCTTGGGGCCGAGCCAGAGATCCTCGCCCTTCACGCCGCCGCCAACAAGGCCAACGCCAGGGTCGACAAGCTCGAGACCAGCCTCGCGAGGCTGCTCGAGCGGCGACCCGCGCAGGGCGAGGCGGCGGAATTCACCGCCAGAGTCTTGCGCTCGCTGCAGGAGACGCAGGGCCTCACGCAATCCCTCGAGCAACTGCGCACCCGTGGGGTCGCGGCCTTGTCGGCAACGACCCAGTTCACCGCTGGCACCGACCGCCTCGCCTTCAACCTCGCGCGTCTCAACGAGGCGCCGGTGGCAACGGATATCGCAAGGCCGCCCGGGGGCCAGTCCGGAGCCCAGGCCTTGGACCCGCTGATCGGGGCCATTGAGCGCTCCAGCGCGACTTTGCTCGGCCTCTCCGAGCAGCTGGCACCCGCCGCGGCCGCCCTTGAGCAGTTGAACTCGCTACAGACCGCCCTCGGGAACGACTTGGTCGAGCTCCTACAAACCTATGGCAAGTCGGCGCGGCGCGATGCCGACGGCGCCTCGGTCCTCGCCTGGGTCGGTCTGTCGTGCCTTGTGGCGGCCCTCCTGGCGTTGCTGTGGCTCGCCTATCGCGTCCTCTTGCGCGCGCGCCGGGCAAGCACGCCGGACGCGGCGGCGCGGGGCGCCGAGCAAGGGGCGATACTGCGCCTGCTCGACGAGATCGGCGGCATCGCAGAGGGCGACCTGACCGTGGCCGCGACACCGGGCGACGACCTCACCGGCGCGATCGCCGACGCCTTCAACCAAACGGTCGGCGAGCTGCGGAAGATGGTGCACTGGGGCGCCGAAGCCGTTCAGGCACTCGCCCAGTCCACTGCCCAGATCCGCGAGCTCAGCGGTCGCCTCGACGCAACCCGCGAGGCCCAGGGCGAGAGTCTGGCGCGCGCCGAGGCCGCGCTCACCGACGCACGCGAACAGATTGCCGAGATCGCGCAACGCAATGGCGAATCGGCAGAGGTCTCCGGGCGCCTCGTCGAGGTCGCCAAACGCGGTGCCGGATCGCTGCGCGACGCGCTGCGCGACTTCGATGGCGCGACCGAGCAGACACGGGCGAATACCGCCCGGCTCGAGCGACTCGGCAGCGACGTGCAGAAGCTCGGCGAGATCGGCGCTCGGATCGACGACTTGGCCGATCAGACCGATATCCTGGCGGTGAACGGCGCCATGCAGGCGGCCAACGCCGGGGAGGCCGGACGCGGCCTGGTCGGACTGATCGATGAGGTGCGTACGCTGGCGGGACATACACGGGACGCTGCCAAGGAGATCCAGAACCTGCTGCGCGGCGTGGCAGCCGATACGGCCGAGGTCGCCAACCTGATCGAGACGAACGACGGCGCCCTGCAGAAGGGGACGCAGTTGGTCGAGGAGGCGGGTGACGGGCTCGATGAAGTGCAGACGGTCGCCGACTATGTCGATGGGCTGATGCGCACCGGCACCCGGGCGAACGAGTCGCTGAACGCCGCGTTCGAGGTGATGCAGCAACAGGTGCTGCGACTGCAGGAGTCCTCGGCACAGCTCGAAGGAAATGCCGAACAGGCCAACGCGGTCGTCGCGGCACTTAGCCAACCGGTGCAGGCGCTCCACCGGGCCGTATCCGGGTTTCGGCTCGCCGACTGAGGCGAGCAGGCTGCCGATCATGACTAACCCATCACAACGAGCAATTCGATGCTAGGTCCACAGCCCGATTCACAGTTCCTCGGCGGACTGAAATGGGTCAAAGGCGAGATCGTGACGAGCCTCGAGCGGATCCGCGATCAGGTCGAGCGGTGCGGCCAAGACCCAAGCCCCGAGCCAGCCCTGAGCGTGGCCATCACTGGCCTCACCGAAACCCGCGGAGTCTTGCTCGCGCTGCAACTCCACGGCGCTGCGCGCCTCGTCGACGAGCTGCGGCAATCCTGCGAACAGCTCGCCGCCGGCTCGATCGACAGCTCGGGCGACGCGGTCGAGGCGCTGGCCCTGGCGTTGATCCAGCTGCCCGATCACTTGGACCGGATCGATAGCAAGAAGGGAGAGTCTACGCTCTCGCTCTTGCCGGCCATCAACGACGTGCGTGCCAGTCGCGGCGACCCGCTTCTGTCGGCAGCCGAGCTACTGGTACCCCGATCCGTGCTGGCGATCGACCAAGCGCCCTCTGCCGAGAGCCTCGAGCAAACCGCACTGCTCGTCCGCAAAGCCCGCCCGCACCTCTACCAGCACCTGCTCGAGTGGCTGCGCGGCCAAGACCCAAATGTCGGCCTTCGCCACCTTGCGCGCCTCTTCAACCAGCTCCACCGTTTTCTTGGCGAAGGACCGCTCAGCGACCTCTTTCGCGGGGCCGAGCAACTGGTCAACGGCCTGCTCGGCGGCGCGGTGGCCACCCGCCCCAACCACCGAAAACTGATCGGCGAGTTGGATGAGGTGCTCAAGCCGCTCACCCGGGATCCGCCTCTATGGCCAGCGCAGCAGATCGAGCGCATCCTGTGCGAGTTGATCGCTTGTCTCGCCGAGGACGACCTGGACCCGTCTCTCGCCGCCGAGCTCAGCGCCGCCTACGGGGGGGCCGCGGACCTCGGCGCGGCGCAGCCGGCGACATCCCCCGAACCTGAGGCCCCGGGCGGAGACGTCCTAGCCACGCTCGCTGCACGCATCCGCGAGGCCCTCGACCCGATCGAGGCGCGATTGGATCAGTTCGTGCGCCTGGGTCGCTTCCAAAGCACCGCCTGGATGGCCGACTTCCACCCCCAACTGGTCGCACTTGCCGACGAGCTCGACACGGTCAATTGCGCGGAGCTGGCCCGGTGCCTAGCGCAGCAGGGCGAAACGCTGGCCGCGATTGGCCGCGGCGAGCTGCCCCCGGAAGAAGACCGTTTGTTGGCGCTTGCCGCCGACATGCTGGCCGTCCAGGCCGCCGTCGCGACCCTCGAGGCGACCCGCAACCCGGTGCGCGCCCAGGCCGCCCTGAAAGGCGTCGACCGCGACGAGCTTGCCGCGACGACATTGCGCGAGGCCACCACAGAGCTCAACCGGGCCAAGCAAGCCATTGATGACGGCACAGAAAAGGAGGGTGGCGATCTCCAGCGCCTCAGCGAGGTCCCTGCGCTGCTCCTCGGCACGGCCGGCGCCCTGAAGATCCTCGGCCAGCCCGCCGCAGCGGAGCTACTGGACAACTTGGTCAATCAGTGGGACCAGCGCTACCTGGAGCCGGCGTTGATCCCAACGCAGGCCGAGCTCGGGCCGCTTGCCGAGGCCCTTTCGAGCATCGAGCTCTTCATCGACGGGCTGCTCGAAGAGGCCCCCTACAGGACCGATCTCCTCGCTCAGGGCCGCGATGCCTTGGAGCGCCTCAGCGCCATGACGCCCGAGCAGCGCGAGCGCAGCGCGCCGGCGCAAGCAACTGCCGACATGCCGGACGGTGCCTCGGCGGCGACCGTCGACGCTGACCTACGCGACATCTTCTTCGAAGAAGCGCACGAGGAAGGGAAGGTGCTCGCCGAGCAATTCGCCCGTTGGCGCCAGGATCACAACGACGAGATCGCACTCGGCAACCTGCGCCGGTCTTTTCACACCCTCAAGGGTAGCGGCCGCTTGGTCGGCGCGACCCAGGTCGCCGAGCTGGCGCGCGCCAGCGAGGCGGTGCTCAACCGCGTCATCGACCAAGGATTGGGGACCAGTGAAGAGCTCATCGAAGCCGTCGGCGAGGCGGCGGCGCTGGTGCCAGAGCTCATCACGGCCGAGGCGGACGCGCGTCAGGTCGCCAGCGCGCCGCTGCTCGATCGGCTGGCCAGCTTGATCGATCCCCGGCCGGTCGAGCCGGCACGACGCTGCGCCCACCACCGAGGTCGCAGCGCACCCGCCCGAGGCCGCCACCACATCTGTCCCGGCAGAGGCAGCCGACAGCGCCTCGCCACCGAGCAAGACGGTCTCTGTCGCCGTGGACCCGGAACTGGCCGAGCTGTTCCTCGAGGACGCGCGCGAGCTCATGGAGCGCCTCGANGAGGGCTTCCGTGGTTGGCGTGACGAACCCGACGAACCCACGCTGCTCGCCGAGATCCAGCGCCAGCTCCACACGCTCAAGGGCGCTGCGCGCCTGGCCGAGCTCAAGCCGATCGCGGACCTCAGCCACGGCTTGGAGACCTTCTTCATCGAGCTCGCCACGCAGGAGGCGATTGGTACGACGCAGATCGATGTT
>JGI12109J20283_11277598_pt1 | contig 14050 bp, 10 predicted proteins | sample ElkSlonscriptome_12_FD_20283 | JGI IMG/M metagenome (IMG submission 20283) | reverse complement strand
TACCGTTTCCAGTGGAGCGAGGCGGCAGATTTTGCCGTCATCGGCGCCGACAGCGGTCCGGTGACCGGTCCCGGCCACACCTTCACGGGCCTGGTCGACGGCACGACCTACTTCTTCCGCGCCGCGGCCCTCGACAGCCTGGGCAACAGTTCCGGCTGGTCCAACGTGGTCAACAGCACCCAGGACACCTCGGCGCCCGTCTCCAGCGCCCAGGATCCCGGGGACCAGTCCCAGACCACCTTCGATGTGCCCTTCACCGCCACGGACGCCGGCAGCGGCGTGGCCGGCGTGCAGTTGCACGCCAACTTCGCGGGCGGCGTTTTCAGCAACGCCGGCAGCACCACCAGCAGCCCCATCAGCTTCACCGCCGCCGAGGGCGAGGGCCTGTACGGTTTTTTCACCGTGGCCGTGGATAGCCTGGGCAACCTCGAGGCCTCGCCCGGCAGCGCCCAGGTCTTCTGCCTGCTGGATCTGACGGCTCCGACATCTGCCGTGGACTCTCTGGACGCCTTCCAGGCCAATCCCACCTTCACCCTGACGGCCACCGCCGAGGACAACCTCTCCGGGTTGGCCCTTATCGAGTGGTTCTTCCAGGTGGACGGCGGCGTGTGGACCAGCGCGGGCACCAGCGAACTGCCCAGCTTCGATTTCACCGCACCCCAGGACGGAGCCTTCGGCTTCTACTGCGTGGCCACCGACAGCGTCGGAAACAGCGAGGCGGCCCCTGCCGAACCCGATGCCCAGACCCTGGTGGACACGACCGGCCCGACGGGCCACTTCGTCATCAACGGCGACTCCCCGGCCACCAACGATACCGGCGTGACCCTCAGCATCGCCGTCGGCGGGGCCGCGGAGATGCGTTTCAGCAACGACGACACCGTCTTCCCCCTGGGCTGGGTCCCGATTGACACCACCGCCGCCTGGACCCTCCCGGCCCAGACCGGGACGGCCACGGTCTACGGGGAGTTCCGCGACACGGTGGGCAATACCACCCAGCTGACGGACACCATCCTCTTCGACCAGGACGCCCCCGGCGTGGCCACCTTCCTGGAGACGACCCCTCGCCACCAGGGCGTGGATCTGGTCTGGCACGATCCGGACGACGCCGATCTGGAATACGTGGAAATCTGGCGCGGCCTGCGCCATGACGGGTCCGGGGAATCGGCCTACCCGCTCTACCAGGGAGTGACCGTGCCCACACCGCCTGCGGACCGGGCCGCGGCCGTGGCCAGTAGCGAGTGGGTCCTGGCGGGTACCGCCCCGGCCGCCGCCCAGGTCTTCAGCGATACTCTCGATACGCGCGGCATCTACCACTACGAACTGTTCGCCGTGGACGCCGCCGGCAATTCCAGCGCCCCCTGCGCACAGCTCCCGGCCAGCACCAACTACATCCTGGGCGACATGGCCGTGCCTTTCGATGGGGTCGTCAACGGCGCCGATCTGACCTACCTGGGCTCCACCTACGGACTACCGGCCGGGGAGCAGGACTTCTACCCCGATGCGGATGTGGGGCCCACCGACGACCTCAGCGGCACCGGCCTGCCCCTGCCCGATGCGGTCATCAACTTCGAAGACCTGATGAGCACCACCAACAACTACGGCCTGGCCGCCAAGGCCGGCACCGGAGCCGGCGTCGAAAAGGTCGGCGGCAACGAGCCCGTGGCCATCTCCTGGTTGGTCACCGGTCCGAGCAGCTACACCCTCTTCCTAGAGGACATGGCCGGGGACCTGAAGGGCCTGAACCTGCAGGCCGATCTGCCCGCGGGTGTGCAGGCCGTCGTCACGGCCGGAGCCCTCTGCGCCGAGCAGTTCGCCCCGGTCTTCCTGCAGAACATTCCCCGCAACGGTGTGGACGTGGGCCTCAGCATCCTCGGGCCGGGAGCCACTTTCCAGGGCACGGGCGCGCTGTTCACGGTCACCCTGCAGGGTTCCCAGGACCTGGAACTGCTGGATCTGGGTGTCATCCACCTGGATCTGCGGAATAGCCGGAACGGACCGGTGGAATTCGCCTTCGACCAGGCCAGCGCCGCCGAGGTGCCGACGGTCTTCTCCCTGGACGGGAACTATCCGAACCCCTTCAACCCCAGCACCACCATCCGCTTCAGCCTGCCCCAGCAGGAGAACGTGCGGCTGGAGATCTTCGGCGTGGACGGGCGCCTGGCCCGGGTCCTGCTGGACGAGCCCATGGGCGCCGGCCGGCACGAGATCATCTGGTCCGGCCGGGACGGGTCCGGACACATGGCCGCATCTGGTGTATACTTCTACAGGATTCGCGCAGGCGGTTTCCACGCCGTCCAGAAGATGACCTTGATGAAATAGGAGATGGGCATGTATCGCAAAAATCACATGATCATGGCCACCTTCGTCCTGACGTTCGGGCTGGTGGCGATGGGTTTCGGGGCCGCGGCAGCCGAGGTGAACCTGCGCTGGAGTCCCACGGACACCACCCTGGCTCCCGGGGACACCGCCCGCGTGGGCGTGTACCTGGATGAGCCCCTCAGCATCCGTACCATCGAGATCTGGGCCACCTACGACACAACCGTGGTGGCCCGTCTGGACGGAGGACCCGGCCGGCTTTTCACCGACAGCGGTTACTTCATCTTCGAGGATTTCGCGAGCGAACCCGGCCAGTGGCACGGCCTGGCCGTGGTCATGGGCGCGGGGCTCTACCTCACGGGCCCCGGCGAACTCGTCTTCTGGGATGTCGAGGCCCTTGCCGAGGGGGTCTGCCCCATCGAGACCCTGGCCGTGGTGCTCTATGACGAGCAGGCCCCGCCGGAACTTGTCCCGGACGTTTACCTGGACAGCGGCAGCATCGTCGTCCAGGATCCTCTCAGCGCGGCCGGCGATGTGCCCGCCGTAGCGGGCCGGTTGTCCCTGTATCCGAACCCGTTCAACCCCAGCCTGCAGGTGGGCTTCCATCTGGAAGCGGATACCGACGCCAGGCTGACCGTGCACGACGCCCGCGGCCGGCAGGTCTCGGTCCTGGGTTCCGGCCTCATGAGCGCCGGCGAGCAGGTCTTCCGCTGGAACGGGAAAGACGACACGGGGCGTGTGCTGCCGGCCGGTGTGTACGTCTTCCGCCTGGAGGCGGGCGACATCAGCGAGCAGGCCAAGGCCGTCCTCATCAAGTAACACCCTGAAGGAGCCTGGGTGCAGGATCAGGATTCGAAAAGGAAGGGGCGCCTCGGCTTCGGGGCCCTGCGTCCCTATTTCCGGCTCCTGCGGGACCAGCGGCTGGACCTGGCACTGGTCCTTCTGCTCATGCTCGTCAGCACCGGCGTGAGCCTGGCCATTCCCGTCATCGCCGGGCGCTTCGTGGACACGGTCAATGGTGTGCTGAAGACCGTGCCCGGCCACGACCAGCTTCTCCTGCTGGCCGGACTGCTGGTCCTGCAGCTGCTGGGCTCGTTCTTCTTCAACATCACCAGCGCCCGCCTGGGGCTGCGCACCGTCACCCGCCTGCGGCACCGTCTCTTCGCCCACCTGCTGGAATTGCCGTCGCTGTACTTCAGCGGCCAGAAGGCGGGCGACCTGTCCAGCCGGGTCACCAGCGATGTGGGCAGCATCCAGTACATCCTGACCAGCGGTATCGTCACCTTCCTGCGGTCGGTGCTGACCATCCTGGGTGCCCTGGTGCTGATGTTCAGTCTGAACCCGCGTCTGACCACCGTGGTGCTGCTGTTGATCCCGGCCACCATCGGGCTGGTAAGGCTCTTCGGCTGGCGTCTGCAAAAGCTCTACCGCCGCCTGTACGATGAGCTGGGACGCATCAGCAGCCACGTGCAGGAGACCGCCGGCGGCATCCGCGCCCTGAAGGTCTACAACGCCCAGGACCACCAGCTCTCCCGCTTCGACGGCATGATCCACCAGTACCTTCAGGCCGGACTACGCCGGGCCTGGTTGCAGGCGGCCCTGGAGTCCAGTATCCAGATCAGCCTGTGGGTGTGCCTGCTGGCGGTCGTCATCTACGGATTCACCCTGACCGCCCGCGGCGTCACCACCGCCGGCGAGCTGGTGGCCTTCCTCCTGCTGGCTTTCCGGGTGGCCATGCCCCTGGGCAGCCTGACCAATCTCTACTCCAGCGCCCAGGGCGCCGTGGCGGCGGCGGGTCGGCTGGACGACATATTCGCCATGGAACCGGAGCGGGAACCCGGCTCGCCCACCATCCGGCCCGACCCCCAGCCGGCCTCCGTCCGGCTGCAGGATGTTTCTTTCCGCTACCCAGGGCACGACGACAATCCCCCTGTGCTGCAGGACATCGACCTGGAGATCCCTGCCGGCAGCTGGGTGGGCATCGTGGGGCCCAGCGGGGCGGGCAAGAGCACCCTGGCCCATCTCATTCTGGGCCTGCTGCCACCCGATGCGGGGCGGCTTTCCCTGGACGATTGCCCCTACGCTGAATACGAGCTGACCCAGCTGCGATCGCGCATGGCCTGGGTTGGCCAGGAACCGCTGCTGTACGATGCCAGCCTGCGGGAGAACATACTCTTCGGTCTGAAGGACGTGGACGAGACCCAGCTGGCCCGCGCGGTGCAGCTTTCCGGGGTGGAGGATTTCGCCCGGGACTTTCCCGCCGGCATGGAGACCACCTGTGGTGAGCAGGGGTCCCGCCTGAGCGGCGGCCAGCGCCAGAAAGTGGCCCTGGCGCGGGCCTTCCTGCGCCTGCCCGGGCTGCTGGTGCTGGACGAGCCCACCAGCGCCCTGGACGCGGAATCGGAGGAAAGCATTCGGCAGGCCATGCGCAACCTCATGCGCGGCCGGACCGCGCTGGTCATCGCCCACCGTCTTTCCCTGGTGCGGGACCTGGACCGGATCCTGGTGCTGGCCCAGGGCAGGATCGTGGAATCCGGCACCCACGCCTCGCTGATGGAGGCCGGCGGTCTCTACAAGACCCTCTACGACCTCCAGCACGGCCCCCAGGTCTGATTATACATATGGTGCCCCCGTTCTTACCTGAAAAGTGAATATCCGGATTCCATCCCACAGCAAACCCTTGGCCCCATTTCACTTCTTAGTTGCCGGTTAAAACACCGACAGGAAGGAACTTGAGGGCCAAATCCCCCTGCCAGGGCCCTAAAAAATCCATTCTCCCCCTGTTGACACAGGATAGTTTTTGCGCTATAATATCAGTCTATTGAGGGAGTAGAGTACCCTTGACAACAACCGGCCCTTATTTCCAAGGCCCAAGGAAAGGGTGAAAGGCAGGATCATGAAGAAGAATTACAAGAAGCCTGAATTGAAGACCCGCAAGATCGAACTGGGTGTTTTCGGTGATTACGGTAACAGCGAAGGTGGTCGCGTGGACCCCTCCCCTGTGAACGTCATTGACGATTTGAACCTCCGCATGGAGTAGAGCCCACCGTTCCGAGCCTCGCTTTCGGAACCGTGGACAGAGCATTGAGGACCAGGGGGTTTCCCCTGGTCCTTTTTGCTGGGCATAGGTGGGGAAAGCCCTGTCTCGCCAATGGGAATCAGGCTTCGGCGGCCAGGGGGTCCGGTCTGTCCAGGGTGTTTTCCAGGCTGATCCGGTGCTGGCGGCGATGCTTCAGGGTGATCCGCAGATCAAACCGCTCCCGAGGCGTGAGCTCTGCCCAGTGACCATTCAGGAATCGGGTCAGCGCGCCGGTGGATTCCAGATACCGGGCCAGAACCTCACCGAAGGGCCAGGTCGCGGCCGCCGCCAGGGCCTGGCGATTGTATTCCTCGAAATCCAGGGGAGGCTGGGGATTCAGGCTCTTGCGATCCAGCTTGCGGGTGAAGAAATCCACGGTGAAGTTGTCCCAGAAGGCGATGTGCGCCAGGGTTTCCTTGAAGCTGAGAGACTGCCCGGGACCGCGCCCATCGCGCAGTTCCTGGGGACAGGCCGCCAGGCAGCACCGCAAAAGGCGATCCTCTTCGAGGAGGGCATCCACGAGCAATTGCGGGTTGTTCAAGGGAGGGCCCTTTCACTGAAAACGCGCTTCCGGTTATAATGTTTTCTTTATTAAACCACATTATGCCGCCGCTGGCAAGGACTCTTGCATATATTCCTGCAAGGGCCTAGGATCTGGCTGAGTTTCAGGAGGATACGACCCGAACCGCCGGGGCGGCTTCCTCCCATCATGAACCGAACCCCTATCCCCCCACCGCGCCTGGCGCGGCGATGGCCGGAGGCCCTCATGTCCCCCAGAACCCGGATTCTTCCGCTCCTTCTCGTTGTTTGTCTGTCCGTCGGCCTGGCCGGTGGTTCCGCCGCCGGTGATACCAAGGGCCGCTGGGGCCTGGGCCTCGAGGGCGGCGTCATGAAGCTGACGGAAGGCTACTGGGATTATTCCAACCTGGACCAGTTCGGCGCCCTGACCGTTGAGCGGGGCCTGGGCACCCACTGGAATCTGCAGCTGGCCCTGAAGTACGGCCACATCCGGCCCGGACCCGAGTACCGCGGCGAAGAAGTGGGCCTGGACGGCAAGAGTGGCGCCCCCCTGCACAACGTCATGTGGCAGCCCATGACCCACCTGCAGTACCGCTTCTCACCAGAAAGCAGGATCAGCCCCTGGTTCGGCCTGGGGCTCGGGCTGACCAGCTGGAAGATCCTGGATCTGCAGGGCGAGGACGCGGGCCTCTTTCCCGGCGGGGATGTCAGCGAGGGTTACGATACCGCGGGCAACCGCGTCACCCTCGAAGGGACGGACTTCACCTTCGGCATCTCCCTGGGCACGGATCTGTTCGTGACGGAGAAGCTGGCCTTCCGCTTCGGGGGCCGCTATTACCTGATGCCCGGCAACGAGGTGGACAACGCCGGCATGAGCCGTTTCTGGGGTCCCGGCCACGTGGACGCCAACACCGGCATGATGGAAGCCATGGTGGGGCTGACCTGGTGGTTCGGCGCCGCGGACAGGGACCACGACGGCATCCCCGACGATCGGGACAGCTGCCCCGACCAGCCCGAGGATATGGACGGCTACAACGATCTGGACGGCTGCCCCGAGCCGGATAACGATCGCGACGGCATCCTGGACGAGCAGGACAACTGCCCCTCAAAGGCCGAGGATCTGGATGGCTTCCAGGATGAGGACGGATGCCCGGATCCGGACAACGACGGCGACGGTATCGTTGACGGCCGCGACCGTTGCCCGGACGAGGCCGAGGACATGGACGGCTTCCAGGATGAGGACGGATGCCCGGATCCGGACAACGACGGCGACGGTGTTCTTGACGACGCCGACCAATGCCCCGAGACGCCCGCCGGTGTGCAGGTGGACGATACGGGCTGCCCCGTGGAAGAGGAGATCGATGATACCCTGGTGCTGAAGGGCGTGTCCTTCCGCCTGGGCAGCGCCGAGCTGACGCCCGGCAGCATCACCGTGCTGGCCGAGGTGGCCGCCAGCCTGCGTGCCTGGCCGGACAAGAAGATCGAGATCCGCGGGCACACCGACAGCAGCGGCGACGCCGAGATGAACCGGGAGCTCTCCCAGCGACGCGCCCTGAGCGTGCGGGACAGTCTGGTCCAGATGGGCATCGCCCCCGGCCGCATCACCGCGGTGGGCTACGGCGAGGATTTCCCCATCGCCGACAACGGCACCCGGGAGGGCCGGGCCGCGAACCGCCGGGTCGAGGTGCATGTCGTCGAGTAGGATTCTCCGCAGGGATGAAAAAAGCGCGGCCCCCCCGAGGGTCCGCGCTTTTTCGTTTCCCGGCCGGGACGGGGGCGCTACTTGCCGAATCCACCCTTGCGGAAGGCGGAGCGCAGCTGCGCCTCGCTCTGCACGCCGATCATGTGGGCCCGGATGATGCCGTCCTTGTCGATCACGAAGCCGGCGGGGATGCTGCTGACCTTGTACTTGGAGCGCTCCAGATTGTCCACCAGCACGATGGGGAAGTTGTAGCTGTTTTTCTTGAGGAATCCCTCGACCGCGCCCTGTTCCTCGTTGCTCGCGCCGATGATGGCGAGGCCGGGGTCATCCTTGAATTCCTGGTAGAGGCTTTCGATGTGCGGCATCTCCACCTTGCAGGGACCGCACCAGGTGGCCCAGAAATCGATGAAGACCACCTTGCCGCGCAGCTCTTTCAGCTCCAGGGTGGTGCCGTCCAGGCGCTGGAAGGTGATGTCGGGGGCGGGCATGCCGACCATGGAGTCGGGATTCATGACCCGTTCGAGGGTGTCGACCACCTTCACGCCGCCGGGCGCCGTGAAGGTGAAGACATCGTCATTGATGACGGGGTTCAGCTGGTAATCCTGGACGGTGGTGGTCAGCACCCGTTCGACGACCATGCCGCGATCGGTGACCTCGGAAGCCAGCCGCGCCTTGAGGATCAGGCCCACGGCGGGGTCGAACCAGAAGCGGCTGGAGCCCGCCTCGGTGGCGAAATCGAAGACCTGGCAGTTCACCTCACGGTCCCCCACGCGGATGGTCTCGTGGGCGATCTCGCCCAGGGGCGTGCGGTCCTCGATGAAAAGGAAATCACCCAGGCCGGTGTAGAAGTTGAAGAGGCTTTCTTCACTCAGTTCCGTCTCCGAGGAGGAATCCAGATCCCGGGTCAGGGTGACGGGCTGCCCCACATAGCAGGCGCCCGCGCCGGAGACCAGGAACCAGCTCTCGGACGGGCCGGTGCCCAGCTGCTGGTTCACCATGCTGCTCTCGATGGCCACCTTCAGGCGGTCAGGCATGCTGGCGCGGGCCTTCTGGGTGGCCTCCAGCTTCATGCCGTCGGTCTGGCCCTTCACGTTGTTTTCCATGACCAGGTCGCTGGTGATGGAGTAGGACTGGAGCGACTGCGCCAGTTCACGGCTCTTGGCCTGGGCCCGGGCGTAATCGGCCGCCGGATCCGCCAGGGCGGGACCGTGGACGGCGCAGATCGCCAGGAGCATGAACAGGGTGCTGGCCCAGATGATGGGTTGCCGCATGGGGACTATCCTTTCGAACCGGGATTGCGAGGTCGAGTGTGCTTGGCAGTCTATACCGGGTCCCAATATAAGTTCCCGGCCCACTTTTCGCACGGGTCCGGACCCAGGGAGAGTCAGAGGCCGGGACCGAGAGCCAGGGATAGGATATTCCGGTTGGCGGAAGAAATCCTGCCCGCCAGGTTGGCGATGGATTCCTGGGGCAGGGCGCAGCCGCTGAAGCTCTTTTCCACCCATTGTTCCACGGCGCTGCTGCCGGCCTTCAGGTTGATGGCGAAGTGTCCCACCTCGTTGGCCACGCTGACGGCCATGACCAGGCGTTTGTCCTGGTCGGCCCGGAGGGGATCGTGGTGCCAGCGCACGGCGTGCACGACCTGCGCGGGAACATCCCAGCTTTCGAGCAGGGCGGCACCCGCCTCGGCGTGATCGAAACCTGTGGTCTGCTTCTCGATGCTCCGGGTGATCTGTCCGGTGCCTCCGGCGCCGGCCTCGTCCAGACCGTGAGCCAGGACCAGCTTGCCGATGTCGTGCAGCAGGCCTGCGGTGAAGGCGCGATCGCGCAGATCCGCGCGGCCGATGGCCTTGGTCAGGAAGGCCGAGCCGTAGGCCGTGGCCAGGCTGTGCTGCCACAGGTCGTCCAGATCCAGGTTGTAGCCTGGCATGTCGTTGTGCAGGACGGGTTCCAGGCTGAGCGTGAAGCAGAGGCGGGCGAAGGTCAGGTTGCCGACCAGCACGAGGGCGTCACGCGGGCTGCCGATTCTGCGCTTGAAGTTGTACAAGGGCGAGTTGCACAGCTTCAGCAGGCCCGCGGTCAGTCCCGGATCCTGTTCCACGATGGGCAGGAGCTTCTCCACATCCACCACCGGATCTTCGATGATCTCCAGCAGGGAAATGACCGAATCCGGTCGGGCGCTGAGCCCCGGCGCGGCTGTGATGAGCTCCTTGAGTGAAGACATGGGCGAGACTCCCCCGGTCGAGTAACAGGACCTGACACCGTCCCTCCCCGCGGCGCCAGATAAGGGTTCGGCCAATGCGCCGGGGAACTGAATAAGGGGAATCTTCAAATCCATGAGGGCTCCCCGCAAGGGAGCGGGGAGCCTCTTCAGGGGGATCAGACCAGGTTGATGTGGTGGTGCCTCTTCTTGCCCACCTGCAGGGCGATCTTGCCGTCCCGGGCCAGCTCTTCGGTGAGCATGAACATTTCATCGCTGACCTGTTCGCCTTCCACGCGCACGGCGTTCTGGCGGATCATGCGCCGGGCCTCGCCCTTGCTCTTGAGCAGGCCGCTGTCCACCAGGGCATCCAGCAGGCTGAGACCGTCGCCGGCAAAATCGGCGGCGGGGCGTTCGCTGCTGGGCACGGTGCTCGCATCCCCGGCGCCGGCAAAGAGGGCGGCCGCGGCCTTCTCCGCCTTGAGGGCCTCCTGCGGCCCGTGCACCTGGGCGGTGACCTCGTGGGCCAGGACCTTCTTGGCCTCTCGGATCTGGGCCCCCTCCAGTTTCTCCAGCTCCTCGATGTGCGCGCGATCGAGCAGGGTGTACAGGCGCAGGAAGCGCGACACGTCACGATCATCCACGTTCACCCAGTACTGGTAGAAGTCGTAGGGCGGGGTGCGATCGGCATCCAGCCAGACGGCGCCGTCGGCGGTCTTGCCCATCTTGGCGCCCGTGGCCGTGCTCAGCAGGGGGAAGGTCAGGCCGTAGACCTCGGACTGGTTGAAGCGCCGGCACAGATCGATGCCCGAGCAGATGTTGCCCCACTGGTCGTTGCCGCCCACCTGCAGCCGGCAGCCGTGGTCCCGGTTCAGGACCATGAAGTCGTAGGCCTGCAGGATCATGTAGTTGAACTCGATGAAGCTGAGGCCTTTTTCCATGCGGCTCTTGACCGAATCGCGGGCCAGCATCTGGTTCACGCTGAAGTGGCGCCCCACGTCGCGCAGGAACTCGATGTAGCCGTAGTCCTTCAGCCAGTCCGCGTTGTTCAGCAGCAGGCCCGCGTCGTCCCCGAATTCGATGAAGTGGGAAAGCTGCGTGCGGATGCCTTCCAGGTTGATCTCGATCTGGTCGAGGGTGAGCATCTGGCGCAGCTCGGTCTTGCCGCTGGGATCGCCCACCATGGCGGTGCCGCCGCCGACGATGCCGATGGGCCGATGGCCGTGCCGCTGGATGTGCACCAGGCCCATGATGGGCAGCAGGCTGCCCACGTGCAGGCTGTCCGCGGTGGGATCGAAACCGGCGTAGGCGGTGACTCTTTCTGAGGCCAGCAGCTTGCGCAGGCCTTCCTCGTCGGTGCATTGCTCGAAGAAACCGCGCCACTTCATCTCGTCTATGAGATTGTCGAAATCACGCGGGGTCCCGGTTGCGCTCATGATCTGATCCTTTGCTTCTCTAGCTCTCAAGGTCCCGGAAGCGGCGCAGCATGGTCTTCATGTCCGCCGCTCCCAGGAAGGTGGTCAATTCGCTAGCCAGCCGCCAGGCCACCACGGCCTCACCCACGATGCCGGCGGCGGGCACCACGCAGGTGTCGCTGCGCACCCAGGCGGCCAGGTCGGCCTTGCCGGTCTTCAGGTTCACGCTGCGCAGCTTCTGGCGCTGGCTGCTGATGGGTTTGACGAAGCCGCGCACCACCACGGGCTCGCCGTTGGTGATGCCACCCTCCAGGCCACCCGCCCGGTTGGTGGTCCGGACAATTCCAGGTGCGGTGGTGGACTTGCCCGCGGCAGACTGGCGCCCCCCGGAGCGGCCCTCACCGGGGAAGATCTCGTCGTGGGCGTTCTGGCCGTCCTCGCCGGCCACCTCCAGGCCCAGGCCCAGGGCCACGGCCTTGACCGCAGGGATGGCCATGACGTCGCCGGCCAGCTGAGCGTCCAGGCGCCGGTCCGGGTGGGCGTAGGTGCCCAGCCCCATCGGCACACCGAAGGCGATGACCTCGAACTCGCCGCCCAGGGTGATGCCGTCGGCCATGGCGGCGTCGATGAGGGCCACCATCTCCTTTTCCAGCGGCGCCTCCAGGCAGCGCAGGGGCCGGCCCTTGCGGATGCGCCGCAGGCGGGCCAGGGTGGGTTCCATCTCCAGGGCCTCGATGCCGCCCACGCTGCGCGTGTGGGAGAGCACCGTGATACCGAATGTCGCGAGCAGAGCCTTGGCGCAGGCCCCGGCGGCGACCACGGCGGCGGTGCTGCGGGCGCTGGCCCGCTCCGCCACGGGGGCGCAGTCCTCGTAGCCGTAGCGCGCGACACCGGGCAGGTCGGCGTGGCCCGGACGTGGCACCTGCCAGCGCTGGGCCTTGATGCCCCGCTTGCGGCGCAGCTCGTAATCCAGGTTGGGGATCTGGAAAGCGATGGGCGAGCCCAGCGTCCGTTCCTGCCAGAAACCCGACAGGAAAGTGACCTGGTCCTTCTCGATGCTCTGCATGCGCGGACCGCGGCCATATCCCTGCTGCCGCAGGGCCAGCTCCTGGTCCACCAGGCTCTTCTTGATCACGAGCCCGGCGGGGAATCCTTCCAGGATGCCCACCAGGGCGGGGCCGTGGCTCTCGCCGGCCAGGAGGTATCTCAGCATATCCGTTCCCCGGGCCCGGTTCAGGACCCTTCCAGCAGTTGGTCGAGGGTGACGAAGAATTCCGGATAGGATACCCCCACACAGGCGTCATCGTCCAGTATGGTTGTGCCCTCGGCCACCAGGGCGGCCACCGAAGCGGCCATGGCGATGCGGTGGTCATCCATCGTCTCGATGAAGATGGGAGCCGCCGGCTCGCCTCCCTCCAGGGGGGTGGGCCCGATGATGCGCCAGCCGTCCTCCAGCTCCTCGATGTCCGCACCCATGCGGTACAGGAAGCGCGCCGTGGCGGCGATGCGGTCCGACTCCTTGACCCGCAATTCGGCCGCGCCGGTGATGAAGGTCTCGCCGTCGGCCTGGGTGGCCAGGACAGCCAGGATGGGCAGTTCGTCGATGAGGGGAGGCACCTCGTCGGCCGTGATGGTGAAGGCGCGCAGGGCGCGGGCCGTGATCTCCACATCGCCCATCTCCTCGCCCGGCGCGCCGCGGCGGTTGGTGATCTTCACCCCGGCGCCGGCCCGCTGCAGCACCTCCAGGGCGCCGGCGCGGCCGGGGTTCAGGCTCTGGTTGGGCACGAGGATCCGGGAACCCTGCAGGATGGCCGCGCCCACCTGGAAGAAAGCCGCGCTGGAGGGATCGGCCGGCACGGTGATGCCGTAGGCCCGGCCCCGGACGGGGCCCACCACTTCCAGGTCGCCCTCTCCCGGAAAGCCCGCCACGGAAATCCCCATGGTGGCCAGCAGACGTTCGGTGTGATCCCGGCTGGACCCGGCGCCGCGCACGACGGTGCGGCCGTCCGCGAAGAGGCCCGCCAGCAGCAGGGCGCTCTTGACCTGGGCGCTGGGCACCTTCAGGTCGCACACGCCGCCCATCAGGATCGATGGTTCGATGCGCAGGGGCAGGCGCCCTTCCTGCTCGAGATAGGTGATGCGCGCGCCCATCCGGCGCAGGGGATCCACCACCCGGGCCATGGGGCGGGAGGAAAGAGAGGCATCACCGGTGAGGGTGACCGGGGGGGCGCCGGCGGGCAGCCAGCCGGCCAGCAAACCGCAGAGTAGACGCGTGGTGGTGCCGCTGTTGCCGCAATCCAGGGTGATGGGATCGGGGCCCAGGCTGTCCGGATCGGGCGGGGTGACCTCGATGCGATGCCCCCGCAGGCGGGCCCGGCCGCCCAAGGCGACGAGGACCTCGAGGCTGCGCATGGTATCATCGCTCTCGAGCCACCCCTCGGCCCGGCAGGGGCCGTCGGCAAGCAGTGCGAAGAGCGCGGCGCGATGGGAAATGCTCTTGTCTCCGGGAACCGGAACCCGGCCCCGCAGAGGGCCGAAGGCGGCAGGCAGTATGCGTTTCAGAACAGGCCTCCCTGGCCGAGGTGGACCGCCAACGCTAGAAGATGGGCGGGATGATCAGTCCAATGTGTCGGGATCGCCTGGAGATGTTGTCATCATATGCTATTTTTTCCTGCTGTTGGAGGCATGGGTGCCGAGTCGCCCATGAAGGTAGCCCATGATTCCGGAAGGGGAAAGTCCCGTGTCGCTGAGTGCCCACATGCGTCCGCCCGGCGGACCGGGTGTGCTGCGCGTGCGGCACGGCCGGGAGATCATGGCCC
>JGI12109J20283_10325548_pt1 | contig 14055 bp, 11 predicted proteins | sample ElkSlonscriptome_12_FD_20283 | JGI IMG/M metagenome (IMG submission 20283) | reverse complement strand
CTCCAGCACCCCGCGGGGCGGATCGGCGCCGGGATCCTCCGGACTGATCCGCACCCTGTCCCCCACCACGGCCACGGTCTGGCTCTGGCGCTTGCCCTTCTTCAGGCGGCCGCGCATCTGGCAAAGCCAGGTCTGCCCCTCGACCACCACCAGCAGATGCCCGGAACCGGAGCGGATGACCACCCCTTCCAGGTTCGATTCACGGTTCTTTCGGGCTTCTCCGGCTATGGTCCCAACCTCCGTATCGCGGCCCCTGCGGACGAAATGTCCGACTTTTTGCCCCTTGAGATTCAGGGTATCATGATATACGTTTAGTCAGGCAGTCCCAATACAATCTGGCGGCATTATCAAGGCGGTGCGTCCCCATGGATATTTCCGAGGTTCTCAAACACACCTCACCCCAGCTCTTCCTCCCCAACATCCAGGCCACCGACAAGAACAGCGCCCTGACCGAACTGGTCAAGGGTTTGATCGATGGTACCGAGATCAACAACGCCGACAACATCATGCAGATGCTGCAGAGCCGGGAGAACCTGGGCAGCACCGCCGTCGGCCCCGGTATCGCCTTCCCTCACGGCCGCACTCTCTCGGTCCAACGTCTGACCATCCTGATCGGCCGCTGCCCCGAGGGCGTCGATTTCGATTCCGAGGACGGCGATCCCACCCACCTGTTCTTCGTTCTCATCGCCCCGCCCCAGGACAGTGGACACCAGTACATCAAGAGCCTCGCCACCCTGATCGATCGCGTCCAGGATGCGGACCTGCGGGATGCCCTGATGGCTGCCGAGGACTACGACGCCTTCTGCGCCGCCATGAAGGGGGACGAGTGATGAATCCCCAGCTGCAACTCCTGGTCGCCCTGCAGGACATGGAAGGCATGATCAAGGAATCCGAGACCCAGGGCACCGAGCTCGAGGGCATGGGTTTCAGCCAGGACGGCCTGGAAAACCTGAGGGCCGCCCGGGACGAGCTGGTCGCCAAGGTGGACCCCCGCCACATCAGCTGGTACCGCCGCCTGACCGAGAGATTCGGCCACGCCGTGGTGCCGGTGGTCAGCAACCTGTGCACGGGCTGCTTCGCCAACATCCCCTCGCAGTTCGTCAGCAAATCCAACGCCAACAAGGTGCAACGCTGCGAGAGCTGCGGACGCATTCTCTACTGGCCCTAGAACAAAGCGCGGTCAGCGCAATTTCAACAGGCGCCCCCGCACCTTCGATACGAGAGCTCCGGCCTTCCGGTCGGGGCTTTTTTCCGCTCCGCCCACGGCGAAGTACAGGCCCGCGGGCGCCTCCCGGCCGCGGCTGTCGCGCCCGTCCCAGTGGTAAAGGCCCTGCGGATCCTCCGGAGCAAGCCGGCGCACCTCGCGGCCCCGCAGATCCAGGATCCTCACCGTCCCCGCCTCTGCTCCCGTATCCGCGGCCGCCTTTTCCCACTGCAGGGTCACCTCCGCGGCGAAGGGATTGGGCCAGACTTCCAGGGAGTAGCCAGTGACGGCGGAGGGCACGTCGGTCGTCGGTTCGGGAGGCAGATGGCAGAGGTAATCCTCCACTCTTTCTTCGTAGTCCGTCATGCCGCTGACGCCATGCCCGGCCAGGGGGTAGCGGTAGAAATCGTACTCGGGCGGACCGGCACCCAGCCCGGTAAGGACCGAGTCCACCAGTTCGGCATGGGCGATGGGGATGTTCTCGTCCTGCTCGCCGTGGTGGACCTGCAGGCTGAGGGGTTCCTCCAGGTGGTAATAGCTGGACCAGCCGATCAGCAGCAGGCGCGCCTCGGCCAGGGTCATCTCCCCGGCGAGCCAGGGGGAGACGATATCGTCCATGACCTTGCGGCTGAGGGTATTGGTGGCCGGGAAGCCATGGTTCACCTCGGCGTCGCAATCGGCCTGGATATCGGGTTGGCGAAAATCACTGGCCCCGAACATGATCACCGAGCGCCGCACACGCCCATCCCGCAGGGCCATGTGGTAGGCCACCCCCGCGCCGCGGCTGCGGCCCAGGCTGGTGATGCGTTCGGGATCCGCTTCGGGGGTGGCATCCAGAAAGGCGGTGAGCATGGCCATGGCGTCGTCGCAATCCCGGTCCCAGAGGGAGACCTCCCCCTCGCTGAACCGGTTGCCCAGCACATCGCCGCCGGCAAACCCCTCGCCGCGGTAGGTGGGCACCAGCACGAAGGCGCTGTCCCCGACACAGCCGGAGGGGAACCCCTCGTCAAAGGAAATGTAGCTCAGGTAGAAGAAACCCTCGATCCCGCCGTGATGCATGACCATGACCGGGTAGGATCCGCCTGGCGTGTGATCGCGAGGGAAGCGCACCAGACCGTACTGGGTGAGGCCGTCATGGACGAAGGAAGCCCGGCTGACAGCATACCCATCCACCACGGCGTTGGTTTCCAGCGCGAAGCCGGAGGCCTCGGTGGGACGCGAGGTCCAGTCCGCCTGGACGGTGGCGATCTCCGCCGGTGACGGTTCGGCGAAGAGAGGCCCCAGGTCGGTCTGTGCCGGAGCGGAAACGGCGGCAACGAGCAACACCGACAGCAGGATGTCGTGAAATCGATGGCTGGGCAACATGGCAATCCTTTGCGACGGACACGGAACGACGGGCACATCCTATCACGGATGAGCCCGCCCGTCGAGTTCGTCGGTCCCAAGCCCCTGTCAGGGAAGATCTTCCTGGAGCACCAGGTCCGTGATGTAGGCGGAATGGTTGTTGAAGCTGACCAGCCCCTCGGTATCGATGATCACCGCGTTGGGCACCGTGAAGGCGTCATAGGCCGTCTGCATGTCGGCGGTGGCCACCAGGCAGGGGAAGGTCATCCCGTATTGCGTGCGCACGGCGTTGATGGTGGCCGGCGAATCTCCCAGGTTCACTCCCAGCACGATCATCTGATCGCCGAACTGCTCCTGGATCGCCTGGATGTGGGCATATTCCTCCGGACAGTAGGGGCAGGCCTCGTACCAGAAGAAGAGCAGGACGGGCTGACCGGAAAAGTCAGCCAGGCTGATGGAGTCCCCGTAGGAATCGGCCAGAGTGAAATCGGGGGCCTCGTTGCCCACGTTCACGCCGGTGACGATGATGGGGTTGTACTCCTGATCGTCATCTTGCGTATTGCCACCATAGGCGGGGGCGGTGGTATCGGTGGGGGCCGCACAGCCGGCCATCCAAATGGCTGCGATCAAGGTAATTACAAGGAAAATGGGGGTATTGCGACGCATGATGGACCTGCCCTGGTAATGCAAATTTCACGGGTTGAGCGGCTTCCAGGGAGAATCCTTCAAGATGCGGGCCGGACGAACCGGGCCCCACCCCGGGGCGCGGAATTCAGCCGCCGTCGGGCAGGCGGAACCCCAGGCCGGGCCCCTCACCCGGCTCGAGCCAGCCATCTTTCAGCCGCACCGCCCCCGACGTCGGATCATCCAGCAGATCAAGGTGGCCGTCCAGATCCGCGAAGTGGACGTTGCCGCTGGCCAGGGCGAAGTGCAGGCCGGCCGCAATGCCGAGGGCGGCCTCGTCCATGCACCCGACCATCACCTCCAGTCCGGCGGCGTGGGCCACGGCATCGATCTGTCGGGCCACGGTCAGGCCCCCCACCTTCATCAGCTTCACGTTGACCATATCGGCCAGATTCCGGCGCGCCAGACGGAAAGCGTCGCGCAGGGTCATGAGGCTTTCGTCTGCCATGACCGGCAGGGCCGCCCCGGCCACCACCTCGCCCATCAGACCCGGTTCGGACTTCGGGGTGGGTTGCTCCAGGAGTTCCAGGCGGGCCGACCTCACCGCCGCCACGAAAGACAGGCTCTGGGCCACCGTGTAACCCTGGTTGGCGTCGAAACGCAGCCCGACCCGCGGTCCAACGATCTCCCGGATCTTGAGGATCCTCACCGCGTCATCTTCCCAGTCCAGCCCGCCCTTGATCTTGAGGCAGCGGAAACCCTGCTTCAGGAAATCCCGGGCCCGGGCGACTGTCTCGTCCTCGGGAAGGATGCCGATGGTCACACTGGTGCGGATGCGCGTGCGGAAGCCGCCGAAAAGACGCCACAGGGGTAGCCCCGCGGCCTGCCCCACCAGATCCCAGAGGGCCATGTCCACGGCAGCGCGGGCTGCGGGCCGGTTCTGTAACAGGCTCTCCAGGTGCTTGAGGGCCGCCGCCGGGCGCAACCCGTCCAGACCGCCCAGGGCCTCGGCCACGGGACCGGCCAGCAGGTTCAGGGTCTCGGCGGGGGATTCCCCGGTGACCGGAAGATCCGGCGCGGCGCAGCCACTTCCGACGTGCGTGCCCGTGTCCAGGCGCAGCAGGATGTTGCAGGCCGAGTCCACGGTCTCGTAGGCGATCGTGTAGGGTTGGGCCAGGGGCATGGTCACGGACCAGGCCTCGACTCCACGGATCTTCATCTCAGTACCGCCGTTGATGGATCTCCTCGAGACTCAGGCTCTTGAGGTCCTCCACGAATTCCACAAGGTTGCGGATCATGACCGCCCACATGCGGCGGCCCTTCTCCTTGTCGGCCACGGTGGCGTCGCCCATGACGCCGCTGTCGCTGATGCGTTCGGTGTAGGCGTTCCAGTTCACGGACCGCTGATTGGAAAAATCCAGGAAACGGCTGGAGAAGCCGGGCACTTCCGTGGGCGCCCGGTCCATGCGCACCAGGTGCGGACGCAGGGCCAGGGTGGTGCTGGTCTCGATCTCGCCGGCGTGCACGTCGTTGGCCGTGCGCGCCATGGCCTCGATGTCCACGTCACTGGTCTCCCCCGACTCCACGCAGGTGAAGATGTGCGCCTCGCGGTTGATCATCTGGGCGGCGAAATGCAGGGCCGGGCCGTTGCCGCCGTGTCCGTTGACGATGACCAGCTTCGTCGTCCCGTTGCGCGCCAGGCCCATGCCCACATCGTAGACGAGCTGGGCCATGGTCTCGTTGCGCAGGCTGATGGTCCCGGCGAAACCCTCGTGGTGGTAACTCACCCCGTAGGGGATCACCGGCAGCACCAGGGGTTTCGGGTGGCTGCACACCTCGGCCACCCGGCGGCAGAGGTACTCCGCATCGAAGGTGTCCACATCCAGGGGCAGGTGGGGCCCGTGCTGCTCGATGGCGCCCACCGGCAGCAGCGCCACGTCCACCTCGCGGAATCGCTCGGCGGCCTCGGGCCAAGTCAGTTCCCCCAGCAACCAGGTCCGCCGGGCCGCTTTTCCCCGGGGCGCGGTGTGCTGAGCGCGATTCTCGAAAGCGGACGGCGCCGTGAGCTCGGGCAGGGTGAAGGGATCGCAGCGCAACCAGACCCGCCCGCTACGCGTGACCGCCCCGTTCGCATGGGCCAGCATGATCTCCAGCAAGGGGCCGCGAATGTCCGAAGGCACGGTGGTCAGCGGGGCGTGCTCCGCGTCGATGCGCAACTGAAGGACCTCCGGATGGGCCCTCGGCACCGAGCTGTCGGCCGGCCACTTGCCCATCGCCTCCAGCAGCAGGGCCGTGTGCTCGGCGCAGGCGCTCTCCTGGTGCACCCCTTCGGTGACCAGGCGCGCCAGGCCACCGGCGATCTGTTCGTCGTTGTAGCCGCAGACCCGGGGATCAGCCTTCAGGGCGGTGAGCATGCCCACGATGCGGCGGCACTTCTCGCACTTGCCGCATGGACGCACCCGGCCCGATGCGGGGTCCTTGTGGGCCGCGTGGCAGCTGACCTGGTTCTTTTGCAGCTCCGGGTAGCGCTCCACCAGGATCTTGAGGATGAGAAGCTCCGACAGGTGGCGCAGCACGGAGAACTGCTGCACCGCCCAGCCCTTGCGGTGGAAGTAGCGGCTGAGAGCCTGGTCGAACCAGCGGCTCTGGTCGTAGAGGCCGTCGTAGTGCGGGATGCCATGGTGGCGGGCGCGCACGCTGGTATCATACTCGTCGCCGATGACCAGGCGATCCACTCCCCGCTGGCGCAATACGGGCAGGGAACCGAAGAGGAAGACCGCCACCGTCCACAGACGGACCGGGTAGATGTCGGCGCGCACACCGGCGAAATCCTTCCGGATGAAGGGCATCTGCCGCAGCATCCAGCTGAAGATGCGATCGCAGTTGGTCCAGACCCGGGCCGTGAGGGGATCGGTATCCTCCATGGCCCGATAGGAGTTCAGGGCGGTGAACCAGTGGCGCCCCGACTCGTTGACGAAGATCGGATGGGCGGCCACGCCCGCCTCGCGCAGGAGACCGTAGGACAGCAGGCTGTCCTTGCCCCCGCTGGACAGAACGGCGCAGCCCCCCGTCCCGTCCCCCCACGGGGACAAGGTCGGGGCGTCGGCCTTGCGCAGGTCCGGAAAAACCAGCTCGGCCTGGAGGTAATCGTCCAGCTTGGAGGGTTCCAGTTCCGACGCCTCCCCGCGCAAAAAGGGGTTGGGCTGCAGGAACTTCAGCACGTAGATCTCGCGCGCCGTATTGCGGGCCATGTCCGTCAGGAAGCGGACATCCCGCTCGTCGAACGGACCGTGGAATACCAGTTTCCGGCAGAATAGGCCATAGTTCAGGGCCACCTGGGCGGTGATCATGGCCGCCAGGTTGGCGGCCACCGGATCGTCCGGGTCCAGCACGTCCTCGTCCCAGGTATAGGCCAGCTCGTTGGTGACCGTCTGATCACCACGCACGACGGTGTATGCCGCCGTGGCCCGGCGTTTCTCCACCTTGACCGGGCCCACCTCCAGGCGGTCCCAGACCAGGAGCGGGGCCAGGGGATTCCCGGCCGCCGCCGATGGACTTTTGCGGGGAGCCATGGCGCCTCCTCAGCCCGCGACCCGGCGCAGATCCGCCGCGGCCAGGTGTTCTTCCAGGATCGTAAGCAACGGCCCGGCACCGTCCACCAGGACATCGCAGGCGGGAAGCCCGGTCTCGGCGGTGATGGCGGCGCAGGCGGCGGGAATCTCCGCCGTCTCCATGTCCTCGTGGTTGACGGTGACGGCCACCACCGGTCGGCCGCCGATCAGCTCCACGGCCTTGATCTGCGTGGGCAGGTCGTGCAGGACATGGCCGGGGAAACCATCGTACTCCATGCGCCGGGGGGCGTGCTGCATGAGCACCACGTCCGGTCGGCCGGCGGCCAGGAGTTCAAACCCTCCGGGGTAGGCCGGATTCATGAGGCTGCCCTGTCCCTCCAGGACGATGACGTCGGGCTGTTGCTCCTGCCAGGCCGTCCAGACGGCGTGCTCGATCTCGCCGGCCACGAAGTCGTTGATCAGCGAGTCCAGCACCATGCTGTATCGGGCCCCCTGCAACCAGGCCGTCTGCCCGGTGCCGATGAGTTCGGTCCTGCGCCCGGACGCCCGCAGGGCGTCCACCAGCAACCACGCGGTGGTGCGCTTGCCCACGGCGGAATCCGTGCCCAGCACGGCCACCTTCAGGGACTTCACCTTCTCGATGACACCCGTGAAGAAATGCAGGTCCTCGCGGTCCGGCGGCCTGCGGATGTCGGCGATGGTCACGCCGTGCTCCGCGGCCAGGGCCGCCAGTTCGGGATCTTCGCCCAGGAAGTCGTGCAGACCGCTGACCACGTGCAGACCGCTGCGCAGGGCCGCGGCCACATCGGCCCTGGCGGCGAACGGCAGCCGCCCTCCGTCCGGCGCCAGGCCCATGATGAAATGGGTCAGGGGAAGCCCCTGGTCTGCGGCGCCTTCCAGGGCCTCGGTCAGGGAACCGACCACCGGGATGCCGCACCCGTGACCATCCAGCACCTCCCCGGCATCCCGTCCGGAATAGGCGGCATCGATGAGCGAGGCCACCGTGTAGCGTTCGCAGCGGCGGACCAACCCGTGGGCCGTCTTGCCGTTGGTGGTAGTGAAGGCGCCCTGGCAGTAGACCACAGCACGCTCTTCGGGCCAGTGGGACATCGTTACTTCCTTCCGGTCAGAACAACCACGTAGCGATCCCCGGGCAGGGGATCCTCCTGATGCCGGGCCAGCAGGACCAGCAACCCGGCGGTGGACGCCGGCAGCACCTGCATGCCCTCCTTCTCCCGCAAGCGGCGCGCCTCGGCCAGCATGGCCTTGTCGCTGACGTCCGCCGCCCATCCCCTGGAACTGCGGATGGCCAGCAGGGCCAGATCGCCGTCGATGGAGTGCCAGTTGATGAGGGGCTCGTTGACGGCCGTCTCCCTGATCTTGCCCGGCTCCAGATCCCGGCATCGGGGCAGTTCCTTGCGCCAGGCCTGCACGATGGGATTCTTGCCGAAGCTGGAGCCACAGACGATGCGGGGAATGCGCGAGGTCTTGCCTCGCCGGTACAGACTCCGGAAACCGTGATGGATGCCGGCCAGGGTGGTGCCGTTGCTGGCGGGCACGGCCACCACGGCCGGGGCGTCGCGCAGTTCGTCGTAGATCTCGTAGGCGATCTCACCGTAGGCCCGCAACTGCAACAGGGTATTGGCGCCGCCGGGGTTGGCGTCGTAGATCTCCTGCTCGGTGGCCGCCTGCCGGGAGACCAGGACGGCGTTCTCGTAGTCGCCGGGCACCCGGATGATACGGGCGCCGAGGTCGGTCATCTCCTGCATGCGGCCACTGTGGTAACCCTCGGGAATGTAGATATCGCAGCGCAGTCCTGCGGCCGAGGCGGCAAGGGCCGTGGCCACACCGTAATTGCCGCAGGTGGCCACGGTCATGGCGTCATAACCGTGCCGCAGGGCATCCAGCGCCTGGGCGAAGGCGATGCGGTCTTTCTGGGTTCCAGTCGGGTTGCCCCCCTCGAACTTGAGGAAGAGCTGCCGGAAGCCGGCCGCCCGCTCGATGTTGCGCGCCCGGTAGAGGGTGGTATCGCCCACTTCGCATTCCAGCAGATCCTCGAAGGCGGCAAGGCGCTCCGCGCGGGGGCGTGCGGTGTCCGAGGCAATGGCCGCCTGGCCGGCGAAGTCCTGGGGAATTTCCGTGAGAGCCGGGCTGACCCCATCGAGCATGATGAGACCGTCGGCGGAAGGGGAGGCACCCAACCTGGGTTCCTGATCGGGAGGGGGGATGTGGTTCGTTTCGGGGCTCCTCCGGTTCTTCACCAGCCTGGTTGTTCGCGAAGCGGCGGAATCTTAGGTCCGGTTTGCCCCTTTGTCCAGCCGACGGACCAAAATATATCCCCCCGGCACAAAAAATATCGGGGCCGTCAGATGACGGCCCCGCAGGGTCGGGAACCCGGATTGCAGCCGCGAGATCAGTCCTCGCTGCCGGTCATGGTCGCGGTGGCGGCCACCACCTGGGTGATCTCCTCGACGATCTGCTTCTTCTCGCCACCGTCGTCCTTCACACCCAGATCCTCCTTGGCCCACTGCTCCTCGGGGAAGGGGCCCAGGCTCTCCAGCTCTTCCCAGCTGGTGACGCCGGTTTCCTTGCGGAAGATCAGGCTCTCGCCGTCGATGTCCACGGTGATCAGGTCGCCCTTGCGGATCTGGTCGCTGCAGATGTAATGGCTGATGGGAGTGACGATTTCCTTCTCCACGACCCGTTTGAGAGGCCGCGCGCCGTACTGGATGTCCCTGCCCGCCTGCACCAGGTGGGTCTTGGCCTCCTGGGTGATCTCCAGCAGGAAGGGTTCGGCGCACATGAGGCTGCGGTGGTGCACCTGGGCGATCAGGATATCCAGGATGCTGTAGAGGTGCGTTTCCTTCAGCGTGTGGTAGGTGATGATGTCGTCGAAGCGGTTGAGGAACTCGAAGGGGAAGACCTTCTTGGCGGCGCGAATGGCGGCCTCTTCGATATCCCGATCCATCTTCTCGTCCGACATGCCGGTGCTGAAGCCGATGTTGTTCTGGGCCAGATGGGCGCCCATGGCCTCGCTGCCCACGTTGGTCGTCAGGATGATGATGGACTGGCGGAAGTCCACCTCCTCGTTGTTGCCCAGCACGACGGTGCCGTCCTCCAGCACGCCCAGCAGCAGGTTCCACAGCTTGGGGTGCGCCTTCTCGATCTCATCGAAGAGGATGATGGAGAGCGACTTCTCGCTCTCGGGAGGATACATGGCGTTCAGCTTGCTGCCCGGCTCGCTGACCAGGCCCGACTGGTTCTCGATGGCCTTGCGGTGGTGCCGATCGATGTTCTCCTGGGCCAGAAGGGGGCGGATCTCCCCGCCCACGTAACCCGGAGGACTGCCCAGCAGCTTGCTGATGTTGTAGTGGGCGCTGTATTCCTGGCAGTTGACCCGTGTGAAGGCCCGCTTGTTGCCGAAGATGGTCTCGGCCAGGGCCCGCACCGTCTCGGTCTTGCCCACGCCGGTGGGCCCCATGAACATCATCGTCAGCAGCGGCGAGTCGGGATCGTGGACCCCGGCGATCAGCCGCGAGAAGCTGTCGGTGAGCTTGTCGATGGCCATGGGCTGGCCGACGACCATCTTGTTCATGTGGGTGGTGAAACGAAGGAGCTGTTCGTTCCGCTTGTCTTTTTTGAGAATTTTCACGTCCGTGTCCGCCTTGTTACGGCGCCCTCCTGGCGCCCGCCTCTGGCCTTTTTTTCGGAAGACCAGAGGCCGGCTTGAGCGTGAAAATCTGGAAAGTGGCAGGAGTTAACTGACCAAACGGCAAGTTAACGCACTATTGCAGATAATCCACCGACAGATACGGTGCCTGGGGCTGGCCGGTGGCCTCGACCCAGCGGTCATCGGCCCGCGGACGGACGGGAGAATGCCGCTCCAGGTAGCGTTCCACCGCCTCGGCGGTGATGATCCCGGTGGGTGCCACCTTGTTGCCCGGGATGGCCGTCAGGAAGTCCAGCCCGCTGTTGCCCTCCATCAGGAAGCTGGTGCAGACCACCTTGTAGGTGCGGTCGGGATCCCAGGGTTCACCGGCCACCTCCAGCTTGACGATGCGGTCATAATCCTCGCGCGTCTTGTCGAAGGACATTTCCGCCCCGCCGATACAAAGACCACCGCTGCGGCCGGCCAGCTTGCGCTCGATGACCCGGCGCAGCATGCTGCCGTCCATGTCCACGACCACCAGCTCGTTGCCGAAGGGCAGGACGCTGAAGATGTCGCGGGTCGTCAGGTCGCCGGCCGGCAGGTCGGCGCGCAGACCGCCCAGGTTCTGGAAGCTGAAATCGGCATCGAAATAGTCGATCATCGCGTCGGTCACCAGGTTGCCCACCAGGTTGGAGCCCGGGCCGCCCCGGCCCAGGGGAATGGCGCTGCTGCCCACGACACGGCTCATGGCCGCCTCGGTCGCCTCCACGTGGGGCGCGATGACGTCGGTGGTTTCCTCGTCGGGCCAGATCTCATCCTCGAAGAGGGTGACCAGGGTGCCCCGGTCGTGGGCGCCCTCGTAGCCCATGAGGGTCTTGCTCTCGCGGTCGATCAGCAGGATGACGTGGCCGATGCTGCTGCCGTTGCCGAAGGTCTCGAAGCACATGGTGTGGTTCTTGGGGTCGATCCACGGGTGGTGGTAACCCCGGTGCGTGTGGCCGCCCACGGCGAAATCGATGCCGGGCACCTCGTGCACCAGCTCCATCAGGTTCATGCCGTGGTTGGAGTAGTTGCTGCCGAAGGTGCCGTGCTGCTCACCCGCGGTGGCGGCCGCGTCGGCACCGGCGATGCGCTTCCAGCCCTCATCCGGGTCGTAGGGCAGTCCCTCGTGGATGGCCAGGAAGATGAGGTCGGCGCCGTCGCTGAGCAGACGGTCCCGGTACTCGGAAACCTTCTCCGGCATGGGGGCGAACTCCAGGCCTTCCACGTTCTGCGGAAAGCTCATGCTCTCGGTGGCGGGCGTCACGATGCCCACCACACCGATCTTCACGCCCTGCACGTCCAGCATCAACTGGGGCTGGAGGTAGTCCACCACCTCGCCCGTCTTCTCGTCCAGCAGGTTGGCGCACACCCACGGGAAATCCGACATCTCGACCAGGCGCTTCATGTTGGCCTCGCCCTTGTCGAAATCGTGGTTGCCCGGCACGGCGAAGTCGTAGCCGATGCTGTTGAAGTACTCGATGACGGAGGTGCCCTCGGTCATGGTGCCGATGGGCGTGCCCTGCCACATGTCCCCCACGTCCACCAGGAGGACGGATTCGCCGGCTTCCTCGGCCTGCCGACGCACCTCCTTGATGTAGCGGGCCGCCGACGGGGCGCCCCCCAGGGGCGGCGGGAAGGCGGGATTCATGAAGCGGGCGGGCTCCGGGGCGATGTGGCCGTGCAGATCGTTGGTCCACAGCAGGTGCAATCGCATCAGGCCGTCATCCTGCTTGTCACCCGCCAGGGCCGTCACCGCCAGCAGCAGGCCGGCCATGAGCAGCAGGGTGGTCACGCTTTTGCGCATCATCTCTATCTCGCTTTCGGCCGCCGTGGCGGCCCGATTCGGCTAGAAGTACTGGGTGTATCCCACACCCACGCGGAACCGGGTGTCCTCCACCCGCGCCTGGGGATCGACCACGTAGTTGTCGCCCAGGTAGTTCGTCGGGTAGTCGAACTGGTGGTCCCGGATACTGGTAATTTTGCCCAATTCCACCGAAACCGCCACCCGGCCGGGGCCCACGCCGAAATCGGTGCCGGCGGTGAAAACGCTGCAGCCGGCCTCGGGGTCCCGGTAGCTGTCGAAGCGCCGGAAACCGAAGCGCAGGGGCGTGCCGTTGTAGAACAGGTGCTCCACGCCGATGCGCACGTCCGTGACGTCCTGCAGGTTCTGGGGATTGTCGTAGCCGGGGTTCTCGCTGTCGGCCAGCTCGCTGAAGGCCAGGTACTCGATCTCGGCGGTGAAGATGGTGCGCGGGTCCGTGCGCGGCCGCAGGGTCAGGCCGCCGCGGTAGATGTTGGGGTAGCGCAGGGCGCCGTCCCAGGCCTCTTCCACGCTGCTCATGTCCGCGGCGGTGAAGGTGCTGCGGGTGTAGTCCCCGGTGGTGTACATCTGGCTTTCCCAGGCCAGACCGACCTCCACCCGCGGGCTGATCTTGCCGTGCACGCCCAGGCTGAAGTTGACGCCGTCCATGTCGTACTCGGTGGTGGTGGTGTAGCTGGCGTCGCCGTCGTCGGTGAAGTAGTCCCGGGACAGGCGCGAATCCTCGCGCTTGCCGAAGCCGTAATGCACGGCCATCCCGATGGCGAGCTCGTCGTCCAGGTCCGCGCCCACACCCAGGCTGAGGGTGCGCAGGGTGCCGCGCACCTCGTGCTCCCGCATCTCGATGATCTGGTCGCGGGCCGGCTCACCGCTGCCGGGAGGGAAGCTGTTGGGATTACGCAGCTCCTCGCGGAAGGTGTAGTTGTAGGGATAGCGGTCCACCAGGGACAGCCCCACCCGCACCGGCGTGCGCTGGCCCAGGGGGGAGCCGACGAGGCCGAATCCACTCTGCCAGTAGTGCTCCCGGTTGCTGGCGATGGCTGCATCCGTGACGTAGCTGTCGAAGCTGTCGAACAGCGGCTGGAAGCGGTCCTCGTGCTCCTGGTCGAAGCTCAGGCTCAGATCCAGGCGGCCCTTCTGCGGGCCGGCGGTGAGCATGGCGGGATTGAACACGTTGTTCAGGGCGCCGCGATACACCGCCACACCCGTGCCGCCCATGGCGTTGATATCGGCGCCGCGCCAGGCCATCTGGTCGCCGTAGTCGGCCATCATCTCGGGCACCGCGGCGGCGGGACGGACACCGACCAGCAGGACCAGGATTCCCAGCAGTCCCGCCAAGGCCTTGTAGTTCAGAGTCGTTTTCATCTTCCCAGTCTCCTCGAATCTATCAGAACGTGTAGTCCATCTGCAGACGGACAATGGTGTCATCCTTCGGCGCGTAGTTGGCGTCAGGCTCGTTGCCTGAAGAATCACCAAACTGGCGCACGTCGACATAGGTCTTGGGCAGGTTGTGGTCGCGGGTGATCTTCAGCTGGAAGAGCAGCCGCTCCGAGACCCGGCTCTCGATCTTGAACCAGTTGCGGAAACCGTTGCCGTCCAGCAGCACGAACTCGTTGCCCTCGAAGTTCCAGAGGAACCCGTCGTAGACGGAGGACGCGAAGGTCAGCTTGATGCCGTCGGTCAGGTTGTGCTCGTAGCGGGCCTCGAAGGCATGCGCCGGCATGCCCGCGGTGCCCACGGCGGGTGAACCCTCGTCGGCCTCGTCGGTGCCGCCGAGGCGGGGACGGGCCGGGAACATCAC
>JGI12109J20283_10123964_pt1 | contig 14057 bp, 12 predicted proteins | sample ElkSlonscriptome_12_FD_20283 | JGI IMG/M metagenome (IMG submission 20283) | reverse complement strand
AAGCCGGGCGCGCTCCGCTGCCTTCAGCGATCAGGCCCTGGCCGCGCCTGCGCCCGCCGCCGACGCCCGAAGCCCTGCACCGGCCAGGGACGAGGTCGATGGCGCCAGCGAGTCGGCCGAGGCATCGCTGCAGGCTTCACCCTCGAGCGCGGGTGTCAACGCGCTGGCCGAGACTGAATCAACGCTCTGGCTTGCGCTCGAGGCGGCCATCGACGCTGGCGATCGGCAGCGGGCGAACGACCTCCTCGAGCAGCTGCGCAAACGATTCCCCGACGATACGCGCCTGGAGGATCTTGAGGCTCGGGTGCGCAAGATCGAGCCGCCGCCCTGAGTCCATCGAGTCGCTCAGTCCAAGTGGGGAAGGCGCCCGGCGCAAACACAGCGAGCATCGAAAAGGGTTGAAATACGTTCCGCCGATCGCTGTCGGAGGAGTCCCCATTTAATGAATCAATTGGCGCGCTGATCAAACTCGATCGCCTGCGATTCAGGGGTCTAGCGCCAGCCCGGGCGCCAGTGCGCTTCGTCTTTGAGCTCGCGCCAGTCGATCGAGGATTCTCGCCGGCTCATCACCGCCTCGAGGCGGCAGTCGATGACCCGGCCATCCTCATCAAAGCTGACCTCGGTAATCAGGAAGTGCTTTTCCTTCTGGCGGGGCTGGACGGCGGTCCACTTGCTCATCTTGAGCTTGCGTGGATTGATCTGATTCATCGAAGAAACTTATCGATGCTTGTACTGCGTCGGGCAATAGCCGCGATCGACGCCCTTGGGCCGCAGCTTGCGATGCTTGGTCTTGCGGCCGGACACACGCTTGCGCCAGAGCCGGAAGCTGCTGCCTTTGAGCTCACGACGCATCAGCTCGATGACTTCTTTCTCACTCAGGCCATACACCGACTCGATGGCCTCGAAGGGCGTACGATCCTCCCAGGCCATTTCGATGACGCGGGAGTGGTCGCTCGCGGAAAGCGCTTGTCGTTCGCTGGGCATCCTCCAAGTCTGGCCTCACTAGGATCAAGAAAACGCAAATAAGCGAGCTGTTTTGCGATCTCGCAGCCGTTCGGTTTGGCAAACATCGAACGCTAACGTATTCTCGGTGGCTCTGGCGCGCCGTCGAGCGCCAGGATCAGGACTGCCAGCATCCAGCGGAGGATAGAGAGCTTGAGCCAACCGGAAAATCAGCACTCGAATGCCGAGCAAGTGCCCGGACCGGGTTCGCGCGAGTTGCGGCGCCGCGATGGCTTTCTGCTGCTCCGACGCCTGCTGATCTATCACCTGATTCTTGCTTCGGTCATCGTCGTCGGCCTGATCCTCTATCCGCCCCTGGCCGACCTGCTGCCTGTCGGCGGTGTGGAAGAGCTTGCCGAGAGCGGCGGTATGGCGGCCGAGTTGTCACCAGCAAGCATCGCGTCCAACGATGGAGAAATCGTTCGGACGGTGCTGGATGCCACCGGCGAGCTGGACCAACTGGGCTACGCGCGGCGCCTGGCCATTGCGCTGGTCGGCCTGTGGCTGTTGATGCTGCCGGTCGCCTGGGTGCACAAGCGCATGTATCGCGCACAAACCTTCGATCATTCGCTCGACGAGACCGCTCTGGTCCTGCCGGGCGTTGTCGCGGCCATCGTCCTCGTGGTCCAGCACAGCCTGGCGCTAGCTTTCAGCCTGGCCGGCATCGTTGCCGGCGTGCAGTTCCGGCGGGCCCTGCAGGACACCTTCGATGCGCTGTTCATTCTGGTCGCGATTGGTGCCGGCATCGCCGCTGGCGTGGAAGCGCTGGAAATCGCCGCTGTCCTGTCGGTGTTCTTCTGCTACGCAACGCTTTACGTCTGCTGCTTCGGCGACGGCCTCGAGTCCGACTTCATCGCTCACCGCAAGCGGGAGAAGCAGCGACGCAAGGCGCTGGAGAAACAAGCGTCTACCGATCCTCCGTCGACCGATCAGGACTCCTGATCATGCCTTCCAGCTCAACCCGACTTGCCGTCGTCGGCGCGCTGATTGGCTTGGTGCTGCTGGTTGCCATGGCGCCCGCCCTTGGTGAGACGCCGGACCCGCCGGTGCCCCTCTTTGATGAGTCTCGTCTGCACGACGAGCCGCTGGCGCTGGAGATCAGCGCGCCCTGGCGTCAGCTTCGCCGACGGCCGGACGACGAAGGCCCGTTTCCGGCCACCCTGCAGATGGATGGACTGGCCTCTCCTCTGGCCTTGAGCGTCGAAAAGCGCGGCGTATCGCGTCAGCAGGTATGTTCCATGCCGCCGATCCGCCTGCGCTTCGACGAGGAGCAGGTCGAGGGAACACGCTTCGAGGGCAATCGTTCGATCAAGGTCGTGACTCACTGTCAGCGCGGCGGGCGCTACGAGCAGTACGTCGTGCTCGAATTTCTGGCGTACCGTCTCTACAGCGTCCTGACGGACGTCAGTTTTCGCGTCCGACCCGTGACCATCGTGTATTCAGACAGCGAGCGCGGTCGATCAGACGGACCGCGCATTGCTTTTCTGATCGAAGACGACCGACTCGTCGGCAATCGCCACGGGCTCGACAAGGTCGATATCGACGAGATCGGCCCCTCGGACCTGCCCAGCGTCGAAACCAGCCTGTTCATGCTCTACCAGTACATGATCGGCAACGTCGACTTTTCTCCCCTGAGCGCCACCGATGGCGAGTGCTGCCACAACGCAAAGCTGATCGGCGACGAATCCACGCTGGAGCCGCTCTATGCCGTGCCCTATGACTTCGACAGCTCGGGATGGGTCGACACGGAATACGCGGCACCGCCGGAAGGCCTGCCGATCAGGGATGTACGCCAACGCCTGTTTCGCGGTTTCTGCCGTCACAACGACGGGCTGCCCGCGGCGCGACAGCAGATTCTTGCCAAGCGCGAGGCGCTCTACCGCCTCCTGGCCGACGAGTCGCGCTTGAGCCGACGCAACCAGAGCCGCGCCGAGCGCTACCTGGAAGACTTCTTCAATACCCTGGCCGACGATGAGCGTTTCGAGCGCGCGATTACGGGGCGATGTCGCAGCTGACGGCCTGCGCCTCGGGCGCGGCCGGATCTGCTGCCTCCGCGGCAATGGATTCAGCCTGCAGTTCGGCCAGCCGCTCGGCGAGGTCCTCGTCATCCGAGTGCAGCGCTGCCACATCGGCAACGTAGGCGTCGAGACCCTCGGTCGATGAAGGAAGACGCACTTTCCCGGCTCGGTAACCGGCAAAGGATGCGTCGGGGGTGATCTCGAGATAGCCGACGTGCCCGCCGTAGTAGCTCGCGATGCCCGTATCGATCTGAATGACCCGGCCCTGATAGCGCGGCCAGATCACGCCGCCCGTCGGCGTGTGACCGACCACGATGTGATCCGCGTCGTAGCGCTCGAGGATGGCCTGCACGGTGTCGGGATGGGCCCTGGGGGCGACGCCGGACAGGCCCCGATACCATAAAGGTCCGACTGGATCGACGAGGATATCCAGCTCCTCCTCGCTCGTCGCATCCAGCGCGTCGCGCGCTCTTGCCGTCCAGTCCGAAAGCGACGATCGACAATAGGTGGCGCTGATGCCGCCATGGAGGAACACGACGCGATTGATCCGAACGGCGACCTGCTGGTCGCGGACCCACTCATACATCTCCGCATCCTCGTCCCACAGGGGGGACCAGGCAAAGCGGTGCTCGAGCCAGCCCACGGGGTGCTCGGCTTTCCAGGTCGCTTCGAAGTCGTCGGGCAGGGCCGCAAAACGCGCCGGCTCCTCGGCTTCCATGCGTGCCACGACCTGCTCGAAATAGCGATCGCGAAAGCGCGGCGATCGCCGGTCCGCCCAGGCCGAGTATTCACCAGGGGTCACGTAGCGCAGATCCCCGTAGACGTTCATCGCTTCGTGGTTGCCCATCAGGTTATGGACGCGGCCGCCATCGCGCTCGGCCTGGCGAGCCAGTCTCGCCATGTGCTCGATGATGCGGCGCGTGTCGGGTCCGCGGTCGGGGATATCGCCGGTCTGCACCAGGTGCGTCTGCCCTCCGGCCCAGCGACCGCGCGAGTCCACGAGCCCGGCGGCATTCAGCGTCGCCATGTAGCCGTCCCAATCACCGTGCAGGTCGCCCATGGCCACGATGCGCTCGACACCGCTGTAGTGATGTTCGGGATCGAGCTCGAAGGCGATCGCACAGCCGGTCGAAAGGACCAGCGCGAAAAGCCCTGTCAGCACGGTGCCGCCACGGCGCACCGCTACAGGCTTCCTCGAAATACGGTCGATCAATCCATCGTTTTGCATGGTACGGACTCGAATGTGACCGGCTCCCATCATAACCACGACATAGGCCGATCCAGCACCTTGATCGACCGATTGGCGAAGACGCGTCGGCTTTCTGCCCCGCTTCGACCCGACGCTAGTCGCCGGGCTCCTCGGCCGGCCCCAGTTCGACTCGGTTCCGGCCTTTCCCTTTGGCGCGATAAAGCGCGTCGTCGGCCACCTTCATCAAGGCCTCCACCGATCGTTCGGTCGCTGTACTGGCGACCCCGATACTGATCGTCAGCTCCTCAAGCGTCCCTCCAGCGTAGGGTGCCGATGTCGCTAGCGTCGACATCAGACGATCAGCCACCCGCAGCGCGCCCTCGGCATCGGTTCTGGGTAGCAGCACGGCAAACTCCTCGCCACCCAGTCGGGCAGGAAGATCGGAGCCCCGGGCCACCTGGCGCATGATGTCGGCAAACTCCACCAGCACCTGGTCTCCGGTGTCGTGCCCATAGCGATCGTTGACCCGCTTGAAATGATCGAGGTCGATCATCAAGAGACCGACCCGGGCGCCCTGAAGCTGCGCGTTCCGGAGTTCACTCAGGCCTGTCCGCCGGTCAGCGATGCCTGCACCGCCCGCGCCCGTCCCTCGTGCTTGGCCTGGTAGAGCGCATCGTCGGCCGCCTTCATCAGAGTCTCGAGCGAGCGATCGGGCCCGGAACTGACGACGCCCACACTGGCCGTTAGCCGCTCTACGCGGCCCTCGGCGAGGGGAAGCGAAGACGCCAGGCCCGTCAGGAGGCGCTCGGCAACGCGCTTCGCCCCGTCAGCATCGGTTTTCGGCAACAAAACGGCGAATTCCTCGCCCCCTAAGCGAGCCGGAAAATCGGAGGTTCGCGAGGCCTGGCGCAGGATGTCGGCGAAATCGACCAACACCTCATCACCGATGTCATGTCCGAATCGGTCGTTGATGCGCTTGAAATGGTCGAGATCGAGCATCAACAAACCCGTAGACGTGGCGTGCAGCCGGGCTTCCTTGAGTTCTCTTTCAGCCTGATTGAGGAAAGACCGTCGATTCGGCAGCTGGGTCAGCGCATCGCGCATGGCTAGATTGGTCAGCTGCCGGCCCTGACGAAGGAGCCGATAAACGAAAAAGCCACCGAAAACCAGCAGGGCAGCAGCGAGGACGAGCGCGGTCCGCTGCAGTCGAGCCTGGCGGTCAGCCGCTTCGATTCGAACCGCCTGCAGTTCCAGTTCCGCTTCGAGCTCGGCCCGGCGAACGCGATCCGTGGCCAATTCAAGACGGGCACGGGCCTGATCAGACGCGCGCGAGAGGCGCTCCTCCACCGCCTGATCGAGCATCTCCACCTCAGCGCGAGAGTCCTCATAGGCCGCCTCCCAATCCCCAAGAGCAGCGGCCACCCGCGCGCCGAGCGCATAACGAATCCGCGGCAGTGGGGAACCGTTCGAGGCCTTGAGCACCTGGTCGAGCAGTCGTCTAGCTTCCTGCGCCTGGCCCAGTTCGAGCTTCGCTTCGGCCTTGACGAAATAGGCCGCACGAGCCAGTGACGGCACGCTGAGCTGATCAAGGCGATCGATGGCAGCCGCACTGAGGCGATCAGCCGCGGGGAATTCTTTTTGCAGCAGGGCTAGGCGGGCTCGCTCCAGCATGACCATGGCCTGCCCGAAGGCATCATCGGATGCCTGGTAGATACGCCTGAGGCGATCGAGTTCCTCTGCCGCCTCCGCCAGGCGCTGGTCATCGATCAGCAGCCGGGCCAGCGCATAGCGCGCGTCGGCTTCGGCCAGCGTATCGCCAAGCTCGAGCGACATCTCCACGGCCTCGCGATAGGCTGCGCGTGACGCCTCGGGTTCGCCAAATTCCAGATACAGAACCCCAAATATAAGCTGGGCGTCGCGGCGAACGACTGATTCGACGGGCACCTCAGCGAGCGTGTCTTGAAGTTGGGCGGCATAGTTCAGCGCCTCCTCGTACTCGGAGGCACCCAGGGCCACCTGAATGGCGACCGTTAAGGCTTCGGCATAGTCCGATGTCTGGGCTTTTGGGTCCAGTAGATCGATTGCTCGACGACCAGCCTGTAGCGCCTCTTCGAGGCGACCGAGGGCAAAGGCAGCGGTCGCCAGCGTTTTCAGCCAGGCTGACTCCACAGCGGGATCAACGTCGGCGGAGGCGTCCTCGACCTGCATCAGCGTGTCGTAGCCTGCCTGCGCTTGTCCGACGAAAATCTGTGCTCGGGATTGCACAACGGCGTGGCGTACCTGCTGCATTCCCGTCAACGGCTCGATCTGTTCCAGGGCATCGAGAGCGCCGACGGGATCCGTATCCAACAGATTTTCGGCGCGCTGCAGCGCCTGATCGACGGGATCGGTCGAGGCCTGCGTCGCCGGCGAACCGACGATGATCAGCAGGATTAGAGTCAGAAAATGCGGCCAGCGACAATCGCCAGGAGCCGTCAGCTTCACCAAGATTAAAATTCCCTTTCAAGCTCAGCGATTGGGGTTCGGCACTCGTTTCTAGGCGCGAGATCTGGATTTATACCACTTCATGTCTCAGCACGCCTTCATCGTTTTTTCTATGCGACGGCCAACTGGCGTCATGCCGTTCCCCCGTTCCCGTTGCGCAGTGGGCAGGCATCGCACAGATATCTGCTTTGTTTCGCGCTTTCGACTTGACGGACGCGCGCGGCGAGTAGATCGATCAGTCCCGGCGAGACGTTCAGGCACGGCAAGCAGTGCGTCTTCGCCAGGCCACTCGCTTCGAGGACCGAGGGCAGCTCCTGAGTCTCGCCCCCATCGACCAGATGCTCGCAGGGATAGACCACGGTCGCCTCCACGCCCTCGCTGGCCAGCACTTCCAGAAGGGCTTCGAGCGTCGGGCTCGACCACTCGCCGCCAACGCCATGGTTGAGATAGGCGATCTCGATGCGCTGCCAGGATCGGTCGGGCACGGCCAGCAGCGCGTCCCGGAGCGCCGCGGCGTAGGCGCTCTTTTCTGCCTCTCCCGTATGAAAGTCCGGGACCGCTCCGTGCTCGTCGCGAATCACCGTGCCGTGCAGAACCAGAACCAGGCACTGGTCTTGGCCTACAAGCTCTGGTGGGTAATGGCGGATGATGTGATCTCGATGCACCGCGACCAGTTCTTCCGAGTCCCAGAACCGGGCGATCACGGCACTGTCGCGATCTTCAGACGCGGCAAGCAAGGCGTGACAGCCCAGGCCGCAGGACAGACGGGAATCGGTCGGGATCATGTTCACGATGACCTGTCGATCGACCCCATTATCCATCGCCACGGCCGTTTCGAGGTAAGGGGGCGCCGAGGCGAAGACCGCCTCGACCCGGTATCGGGCCCCGGAGCCCTCGTTGAGCAGCCCCTCCAGTGCCTCCGCCTGACCTCGAGAGTAGTCGTTGTGCGGCGACCCGGACCGGCCGCTGAGGCGCTTGCGTATCGCGGCAAAGCTGCAGATGAGGAGCCGCAGGAGCACGGGCAGGCGCATGACCTCGGCCGCGTGGGCCAGCGTATGCCAGCTGATCCGGAAATTCTCGACGATGCCTGCGGTTTCCGCCTCGCCATGGGCGGCAAGCAGAACGCGAACCGTCGGGCGGTCTTCGGTTTCATTTTCGGCCTGGGTCTGTCGATCGGTCATGCGTTGCCTCGACTCCTTGCGCAAACTGCGTGCTGCTTGGGCCGTTCTTTATCCCTTGTGGCGGCCTTTACAGAACTATAAAGCCTCATAGTGCTTGACAATGCTGCGCGTTTCTGGGTTAATCGAGCTTATGGCTATCGATCAATTCAACGCACCGACCAGCATGATGTGTATGTGCATGTGTCTGCCAGCGCAAGCTGCGGACTCGTGCCTGGTTATGAACTGATTCGATAGCTAACCTGACCACGAGCAAACCCGCAGCGGCCTGGCCGGTGCGGGTTTTTTCTTGTCTGCTTCCAGCCCCTCCGTCCTCCGCTGCGAACTCCGATCCCGGCCCGATGCCGGGATCGATCACCATCGCAAACTAAGGAGAACGCCGCATGAGCCACGACACGACACCCCGATTCGAGACCCTGCAGGTCCACGCGGGGCAAGAACCCGCACCGGGCACCAATGCTCGGGCCGTCCCCATTTATCAGACCAGCTCCTACACCTTCGAAGACAGCGACCATGGCGCTCGGCTCTTCGCGCTGGAGGAATTCGGCAACATCTACTCCCGGATCATGAATCCGACCACCGATGTCTTCGAAAAGCGCATCGCGGCCCTCGAGGGCGGTACCGCCGCCGTGGCGACGGCCTCGGGTCAGGCGGCCCAGCTCCTGGCGCTGACCACCCTGGCCCAGGCCGGCGACAACATCGTCGCCTCGTCATCGCTCTACGGCGGCACCTGGAACCAGTTCAAGGTCACGCTGCCCCGCCTGGGCATCGACGTGCGATTCGTCGACGGCGACGACCCTGCCGATTTCGAGGCCCAGATCGACGACAGAACGCGCGCGATCTATGCCGAAACGATCGGCAATCCGGGTTTCAGGATTCCCGACTTCGACGCCCTGTCGTCGATCGGAAAGCAGCACGGCCTGCCGCTGATCATCGACAACACCTTTGGCGCCGGCGGCTATCTCTGCCGGCCGATCGAGCACGGCGCCGACATTGTCGTCGCCTCGGCCACCAAATGGATCGGCGGCCACGGCACCTCGATCGGGGGCGTCATCGTCGACGGCGGGCGCTTCGACTGGGGCAGTGGCCGCTTTCCCTTTTTCACCGAACCGGCCCCGGGCTACCACGGCCTGAAGTTCTGGGATTCCTTCGGGCCCGAATCCGACTTCGGCAACATCGCCTTTGCCATCCGCGCTCGCGTCGAGGGCCTGCGCGATCTCGGCCCGGCGCTCAGCCCCTTCAACAGCTTTCTGTTTCTGCAGGGCCTGGAGACCCTGTCCCTGCGCGTCCAGCGCCACGTCGACAACAGCCAGGCCCTGGCCGAGTGGCTGAGCGCCCGGCCCGAAGTTGACTGGGTCAACTACCCCGGACTGGCGAATCATCCATCGCACGAACGCGCCAAGCGCTACCTGCGCCACGGTGCCGGCGCGGTCCTGACTTTCGGCATCCGAGGCGGCGTCGCCGCCGGTCGGCGTTTCATCGATCGCGTCGCCCTGGCCAGCCACGTGGCCAATGTCGGCGATGCCAAGACCCTGGTGATCCATCCCGCCAGCACCACCCACCAGCAGCTGTCGGAGACCGAGCGCCAGGCGGCTGGCGTGTCGGAGGACCTCATCCGGGTGTCCGTCGGCATCGAACACATCGACGACATCAAGGCCGATTTCGACCAGGCCCTGAGCGCCGCGGTTCTCGAGGCGGCGGCATGAGCGGTCGCGACGGCTGGATCAGTATTCCATCGCCCCCGGCCTGGAACGACGGCAGCGTTTCCGACCGCCTGACCCTGCGCTATCGAAGCTGGGGTCGGCTGGCCTCGACGGCGGACAACGCCGTGCTGGTCTGTCCGGCCCTGACCGGCGACCGCTGCGTCGACGACTGGTGGCAAGGCCTGCTCGGACCGGGGCGGGCACTCGATCCGACGGCGGACTTTATTATCGCCATGGACGTTCTGGGCGGCTGTGGCGGCACCGGCAGCGAACCGCAGCCCGGCCGTCTGGACGTTCGCGACATGGTCCAGGCCCAGCGCCTGCTTCTTGATGCCCTCGGCATCGCGCGTCTGAAGCTGGTCATCGGTGGTTCGCTCGGCGGGATGCAGGCCCTCGAATGGGCGGTCGGGCATGGCGAAAGCGTCGATGCCGCCGCGGTCATTGCCGCAGCGCCTCGCCAGACCGCCTGGGCCGCCGGCCTGAATCACATCCAGCGACGCGCCATCGAGACCCATGGCGACCTCGAGCTGGCGCGCATGGTGGCCATGCTCAGCTATCGACACTGGCTGAATCTGGATGACCGCTTCGGACCGTCGACTGACGATCAGCGCAGCGTTTCCGGCTGGCTCGACCATCACGGTGAGGCGCTGCGCCAGCGATTCGATGCGCGGGCCTACCTGCGCCTCATCGACGCCATGGACCGCCACGATGTCGGTCGAGGCCGGGGCGGCTGGCAGGCGGCGCTTCAGGGGTGTGACGTTCCGACCCTGGTGGTGGGTATCACGACCGATCTGCTCTACCCGCCCCGGGAAACGCGCGCCATGGTCCAAGCCCTTCCCGCGAGCCGCCCGACCTGGCTCGATGGGCCCCAGGGCCACGATGCCTTCCTGATCGAACAGGCCGAGCTGAACAAGCAGATCGGCATTTTTCGCCAATCGTTGGGACCGTCGCCGACACACCCAGCCCCGGCCGAGGAGCTGAGCGCATGACCGACGCCATGGTTAGTCGAAGACCGACCGACGACAGTCGCCGCCAGCCTCCAGACTCTGCTCGTACACGGCGCCCCAGCGATGTCGTACTGATCGGCCACACGGGCCAGGTCGGCCGCGCCGTAGCCCGCCGGCTCGCCAACCTGAGAGACGATGAGGGACAGCCCCTGGTCGCTTTGAAAGAAACGATCAATCGAGGCACGCATACGATCCTCGGCGAACAACGCGATCGGACCCCCGACCGTCCTGATCCAATCGACTCGCTCATCGAACGCGCCGTGCCCGGATCGACGCTGGTGGTCGACTGCAGCGCCGATCCCGACCTGCCGGATCGCTACCCCGACTGGCTTCGCGCCGGCATCGGCGTGATCACGCCGAACAAGCACGGGCTGGCCGGCGGCCGGGAGCGCTACGACCGGATCCTGCGCGCCGCTCGAAAGGGGCAGGCGGCCCTGGCCTACAGCGCAACGGTCGGGGCCGGAATGCCCGCGATCGCCCAGCTGCGTCGACTCCGCGCCAGCGGCGTCCCGCTTGGTCAGATCACGGCGGTCCTGTCGGGCACCCTGGTCCAGGTCTTTGGCGCGATGCAGGCCGGCGCCAGCCTGTCGGAATCCGTGGCCAGGGCGCAGCAAGCGGGCTATACGGAGCCCGACCCGCTGCAGGACCTGTCGGGCGAGGACGTCGCTCGCAAGCTGCGCATCCTCCTGCGCGAAGCCGGTTTACCGGCGCAAGCGATTCACCGTGAGCCGGTGGTCAACGATGACTGGGCCCGCTCGGCCCGGGCGACTGGCGATATTCTCGGCGCACTTCGCGAACACGATGCCTGCTGGGCCGGCCGGCTTGCTGCTGCCCGAAAGGAGGGCAAGCGCTGGGTCTACCTGGCACGATTCGACGGCGCGCAGGCGCGGGTCGGGCCGGTCGCAGTCCCATCGACGGACGCCTTTGCTGCTCTTGAGAATAGCGACAACCGTGTCGAAATCAGCGCTGGCGCGTCGCAGTGGACGATCAGCGGACCGGGTGCCGGTATCGAGGTCACCGCCACCGCCGTGCTCGCCGACCTGGCCGAGGCCGCGCGACAGCCCGGAGGCTTGCCTTGATAGGATCGATATGAAAATGACTCGGAACTCCGTCGGCACGATCATGAGCCTTGACCTTGACCCTGGGATTCGCGCCTGTCGATAATCGCCCGATGAGCAATCAGGCATCAGCGCTCGACCAGCCAGCCTTGAACACCGTCTGGATCTTTGACGCATTCCAGCTCTCCGAGGGCAGCGGGCTCCGGCACGATGGCGAAGTCGTCATGCTCGAGCCTCGGGCCTTGGGCGTGCTCTGCTATCTCGTCCGGCATCGCGATCGTATCGTCAGCCGCGATGAGCTCCTCGAAGCGGTCTGGGGGGATTCGGTGGTCGAGGAAGCCGTCCTGTCCCAGACCATCTTCAAGCTGCGCAAGCAGCTCAATGACCCGGCGCGCGAGCCGCGCTTCATCATGACCTATCACCGGCGGGGTTATCAGTTCATCGCTGAGGTTCAAGAAGCCCTCGAGTCGGCGGCCAGCGCCCGCCCCAAACGGTCCGCTCGGGGACTGGTGATCGGCGTCCTTGCCCTCTTTGCGATTGCCCTGACGGCTGTATTCCAACCGGGCGCCTCAACGCCAGAAACACCGCCAACCCTGGGCTTCATGCCCGTGGAAATCGATTCCGATGACCCGGGGGCGGCGCTGATTGGCCAGACCTTCGACGACCTGCTCTTCAAGCGTCTCAGCGAGCAGCCCGGCCTGATCACACGAACAAGAACGCTGGGATCGCTGGAACTCGAGCCCGTCCCCGACAGCGTCCCTGCCTATGCCGAGCAGCGGCGCGTCGACTGGGTGCTGCGTGGACGAGTCAGCCCGGGGATCGCGGAACGACGAATCTGGCTGGACATGGAATTGATCCGGGTGGGCGATCAATCGAATCAGAATTTCCCCCTTGATCGCTTCGAATTACCGCTGCCGGGCCAGACCCGCGATCTCGAGCAGCTGCTCCGCGCCCGCGACCACATCGCCGGCGATATCGGCGAGTACATCGGTATCGCGGTGCTCGGTGAGGCACGATCCGACAACGACCCGAGTTCACTCGAATCGATGCGCTTGCTCCTGCTCGGTCTCGAAGAACTCGGCCGGCTGCGCTGCGGCGGCCAGCTGGCCGTCAACTACCTGCGCGAAGCCGTCGAGATCGACCCTCAGCTGACCGACGCCTGGATCGCCCTGGGCTATGCCTATTTCAACGAGGTCTGGGCCTGCGGCGGCAACGTCGACTACCTGCATCGGGCCTACGCCATGGCCGAGCGGGCACTGGCCCTGGAGCCTCGCAACGTGCAGGCCAGGCCGCTGGAGATTCAGCTGCTGGCCAGCCTCGGACGACCGCGCGAGGGTCTGCTGAATTCCCTCGAGACGCTTCGCGACCAGCCCGACAGCGCGATCCTGCATTTCTATGCCTCGCTGCTGTTCAACTACGCCGGCCTTCTGGACCGATCCGAATGGCACCTCGATCGGGCCAATGCCCTCGACCCCTTCGTCATCGGTACGGATGTCAGCGATCCGCCCCTGCTTCCGCTCTATCGAGCCCGCTGGGAGGCGTTTCTGGATGCGCTCGTGGCCGTGGATAGCCCTTACCATCGCTTTTACAAAGGCTATGCCCTTTGGCAACTGGGGGATATTGATCAGGCCAAACGGGTGCTCGGCGAGTTCAGCGAGCAGGACTGGCGAACCGTGCCTTTCGTTGCCTATGGTCAGGCCTTGCTCGACGTGATCGAAGGACGGCGCAGCACGGCGGCCACCAAGGTCGCTGCAACGCATGAGCGCCGCCACGGCAACGGCATCCGCGACGGTGAAATGACCTTCAAGGAAGCCTGGTTGATGTCCCTGGCCGGCGACGAAGAGCGGGCCATGGACTACCTGGAACTGACCATCGAACAGGGCTTCACCTGCTCGGAATGCATGGCCAACAGTCCCTTCGTCGGCCTGATGACCGAATCGGTTCGATTCAATGATCTGCTGGCACGGGTGCGCGCAAGCGAGCAGGAATGGACGCATCGCCTGGGGGACACGGCCGTGCCAGCCGCTCTGGCGATCGACTGACTAGCTTGAGACCGTTGCGACCCGGCGCAAGGCGGAGTCAGTCGGTCGCCTCGAAGCGGTCGCCGAACACGTTCGTCAGATTGATGACCGAGGCGTCATCCACGTACAGGTCCGGGAAGGGCTCGCCTTCCAGCGTGTCGACCTGGAACTGATAGAAACTGACCTCACCGAGGAATTCGATCGGACCGGTCCATTCCAGGTTAACCCAGGTCGAGGCGTCCGACATGGCACCGTCGACGCCGTAGGCGCAGCTGCGGTCGGTCGGGGTCAGGTCATAGCAGAAGCAGAACTCGGCCCCGAAGGGCAGCTCGGCCGGGCACTCCTCTCGCTCATCGTTGATCTGAACCAGAAGTCGTACGCGCACCTGACCGTCGGG
>JGI12109J20283_10192307_pt1 | contig 14070 bp, 8 predicted proteins | sample ElkSlonscriptome_12_FD_20283 | JGI IMG/M metagenome (IMG submission 20283) | reverse complement strand
TTCGCCGCGTGCCATTCCGTGAAGCGACCGACCGAATCGGGATCGGGGCGGCCCTCGACGAGGAGGGTGCCGTCGATGTCGCTGGCGAATAGGAGCTTCGTCGCCACGGGCTTGACGCCTCGCCTTCGTGTCATAGGGTGAAAGGGTGTGCAAGGGCGCGTCCAGCACTAGCATTCGAGTGCCGGCCGGTCCAGCCCCGACCCTGCGTAAGACCCGAGGTGATCGCCATCGCTTCTGCGGAAGACAATCCGCGAGGACGTCCTGTCGTCTTCGGCGAAGTCCTTTTCGACGTCTTCGAGGATGGTGTGGAAGTTCTCGGCGGTGCGCCCCTGAACCTCGCCTGGCATCTTCAGGGCTTCGGGCGTGCGCCGCTGGTGGTGAGTGCGCGAGGAAACGACGCGCGCGGGGTGGCCATCGTCGATGCCTTCGCGCGGCGCGGGCTCGACGCGTCGGGACTCCAGGTCTCGATCGACCAGGACACCGGCGTCGTGCGCGCGCGGGTCGACGGGGCGGACGTGGACTACGACATCGTCGAGGACGTCGCCTACGATCACATCGATGCGGATCGCGCGCGAAGCAGCGTCGAATCCGAGGGCGCTGCCTGCCTGATCCACGGCATGTTGGCGCTTCGAAACGACACGAGCCGTGAAGCCTTTCTCGCGCTGCGCGAGGTGATCGAAGGTCCTGTCTTCTGCGACGTCAACCTGAGGCCACCGCACACGCCGCTCGAACGCGTGACCCAGTTCGTCGCGAAGGCGAACTGGGTGAAGGTCAACGACGACGAGCTCTCGAAATTGACGCAGCGGGTCGTCGAGGTTCCGTCCGACGCCGCCGTCGCCGGCGAACACCTCAGGGAGCGCCACGATCTGGACGCGGTGGTGGTCACTTCCGGCGCCGATGGTGCGATCCTCGCCCTGAGAGGCGACGAGCCTGTTTTCGTTCCCGCTCCGCCGCTCGAAGATCTCGTCGATCCGATCGGCGCGGGGGATGCCTTCGCCTCGGTGGCCCTGATCGGACTTCTCGAGGCGTGGGACCCAACGACCATCCTGCGGCGTGCGCACGACTTCGCGGCCGTGATCTGTGGGGTGCGGGGCGCGATCCCGGATGATCAGAGTGTCTACGGTCGCGTGCTCGCGACATGGGACGAGGACGGCAATGCCTGATCGCAATCCGCTGGATCACGGACTCCACGTCCTGAGTCTCAGCCTGCACGGTCTCGTGCGTGGCTTCGACATCGAACTCGGTCGCGACGCCGACACGGGTGGACAGATCACCTATGTGGTCGAGCAGGTACGCGCGCTGGCCGCGCATCCGGACGTGCGCAACGTCCAGTTGTTCACGCGTCAGGTCTTCGGTCCGAAGGTCGATGCTTCCTACGCGGAGGAGCACGAGGAACTCGCGCCCGGGGCCGAGATCGTCCGAATCCCGTGCGGGCCGCGACGCTATCTGCGCAAGGAGAAGCTCTGGCCCTACCTCGACGAATTCGTCGACCGCACGATGCGGCATCTGCGTGCCCAGAGAGATCTTCCGGACGTCGTCCACGGTCACTACGCCGACGCAGGTTACGTCGGCAGTGAGATCGCGCGCCTCCTCGGCGTGCCCTTCGTCTTCACCGGGCACTCGCTCGGACGCGTCAAGAAACAACGTCTTCTCGCCAAGAAGCCCGACCGCGATGCGTTGGATCGACAGTTCAACTTCCCGCAGCGGATCGAGGCCGAAGAGGTCGCACTCGAAACGGCTTCGGTGGTGATCACCAGCACGCAGCAGGAAGTCGATCAGCAGTACGAACTCTACGACCACTACGAGCCCGAGCGCATGGAGGTGATCCCGCCCGGAGTGGACCTCTCGCGTTTCCGTCCGCCGGGCGAGAACGACCCGAAGCCGGCGATCGCCCACGATCTCGACCGTTTCTTCGTCGATCCCGACAAGCCGCTGGTCGTGGCGCTCGCGCGGCCGGACGAGCGCAAGAACCTGACGGCGTTGATTCGTGCCTTCGGACAGAGCGAGACCCTGCGCGAGCGAGCGAATCTCGCGATCCTCGCCGGCAACCGCGACGACATCCGTGAGCTCGGAAAAGCGTCGCGTCGCGTGCTCACCGAACTCCTCCTGGAAGCGGATCACTACGATCTGTGGGGAAAGGTCGCGCTTCCAAAGCATCATCGTCCCGAGGACGTTCCAGAACTCTACCGCTGGACGGCGAGAACGCGTGGAGTCTTCGTGAACCCCGCTCTGACCGAACCCTTTGGTCTGACCCTGATCGAGGCCGCCGCGAGCGGGGTTCCGATCGTCGCCACGAACGACGGCGGACCGCGCGACATCATCGCCTCCTGTCGCAACGGGCGTCTGGTGGATCCCCTCGACGACGACGCGATCACCGCGGGTATCGAGGAGATCGTCGGCGATCCCGCGCTGTGGGAAGAGCTGTCGACCTCCGGGATCGACGGTGCCCGGCGGACCTACGGTTGGCACGGTCACGTCGATCGCCTCGTGGGCGAGGTCCGCCGCGTGATCCTCGGGACGCGTCGGCGGGCGCCGGTCACCGTCGAGTCGGCCGAACACCTGCGCCGGGCCGACCGTGCCGTCGTGGTGGAGCTCGACGGGATCCTGGACCAGGAGACCGAGAAGCTCCCTGAACTGCGGGCACGTCTCGAGGAACTCGGCGATCAGGTGGCGCTCGGGATCGTCACGGGGCGGCGCGCCGACGCCGCGCGCAAGGTGATCGCCGCACTCGGTCTACCCGATCCCCACTTTCTGATCTCGGCCTCCGGTACGGAGATCGAGTACGGTTCGGGCCGGATCCCGGATCGCTCGTGGGCTCGCCACATCGACCATCGATGGCGGCCCGGGGCCGTTCAGCAGGCACTGCTCCAGCTCGAGGGCCTCAGCCTGCAGCCCGAGGCCGAACAGCGCCGCTTCAAGATCAGCTTCTATCTGGACGAAGACGGCGCACCGTCGCTCCGCAAGATCCGACGGAGCCTGCGCCAACACGGCGTCACCGCGAAGTGCGTCCTGAGCGACGAAAGCTACCTCGACGTCGTCCCCGTGCGCGCATCTCCCGGGCGCGCGCTGCGCTTCCTGGCGTGGAAGTGGGAACTCTGGCCGGATCGCGTGCTCGTGGTCGGCCGGACCGGGATCGACGAGGACATGCTGCGCGGGGACACGCTCGGAGTCGTGGTCGCCGACCACTCTCCCGAGTTGAGTGGACTCCGTGACCGACCGCGCGTGCACTTCGTTTCGACGCACGGGATCACCGCCGTTCTCGAAGGCATGGATCACTACGACTTCCTCGGCGCCATCCGTGCCGAGGACCCACCCGCCGATGTGATGGCCGCGAAAGCGGGCGACGAAGGGGAATCCCATTGAATCCGGATCTGCAGAAGGATCTCGAAACCCACCGCGCGCGTCTCTACGGTTTCCTGCGGACGCTGATCGAAGGTGAACGATCCCTGCTCCTGCGCACGGACATCGTCGAAGCCTTCGAGGAATTCGCCCGCTCGGAGAGCGACGGTCTGCTCGATAGCCACATCGGCCGTGCGATCCGCTCCGCGCAGGAAGGCGTGGTGCAGGGGACGTCGTTGTGGCTGGCCCTTCGGCCGCGCGTGGCCGACTGGCACTACCTGCACGTTCACGCCGACGTGATGCAACTCCGCGAGGTCGAGGTCTCCGCATACCTCGATGCGAAGGAACGCATGGTGCAGGACGGTCGTGACGAATCCTGGTCTCTGGAGATCGACTTCGGACCCTTCCAACGTGACTTCCCGCGGATGACCGAAACGCGCTCGATCGGGCGGGGCATGGAGTTCATGAACCGCCACCTGGCCCAGCGTGTCTCGAGCCGCGATCGCCACGCGGGGACGGCGCTCTTCGACTTCCTACGGCTGCACACGGTCGAGGGGCGGCCGGTGATGCTGAACGAGCACATCCAGTCGCCGCAGGGACTCGTCCTGGCACTACGCGAGGCCGTCGAATACACCGAGGGTCTCGAGGACGACGCGCTCTGGTCCGATCACGCGGAACACTTCGCGTCGCTCGGCTTCGAGGTTGGTTGGGGCCGGAAGATGGACCAGATCCGTTCGACCATGGAGTTGTTGGTCGACGTCCTCGAAGCGCCGTCGCCCGAGCCTCTCGAGCGCTTCCTGCGGCGGATTCCCATGATCTTCAAGATCGCGATCCTGTCCCCGCACGGATGGTTCGGCCAGAGCGATGTGCTCGGCAAGCCCGACACCGGCGGTCAGGTCGTCTACATCCTCGACCAGGTACGCGCGCTCGAGCACGAGATGCGCACCAGCATCAGCAACCACGGACTCGACATCGAGCCGCAGATCGTGGTGCTCACCCGACTCATTCCCGAGGCCGAGGGCACGACCTGCGATCAGCGCGTCGAGCCGATCCACGGGACGGAGAACGCGCGGATCCTTCGCGTGCCCTTCCGCGACGACAGCGGCGAGGTCATCCCGCACTGGATCTCACGCTTCGAGGTCTGGCCCCATCTCGAAGGCTATGCGCGCGAGTGCGAGCAGGTGCTCGGCGCCGAGCTCGGAGGACGGCCGGACCTCGTGGTCGGCAACTATTCCGACGGAAACCTCGTTGCCAGCCTGCTCTCGCGGAGTCTCGGTGTGACGCAGTGCAACATCGCGCACGCGCTCGAGAAGACGAAGTACCTGCACTCCGATCTCTATTGGCGCGACCACGAGGCCGAGCACCACTTCGCCACCCAGTTCTCGGTCGACCTCATGGCGATGAATGCCGCCGACTTCATCATCACCAGCACCTACCAGGAGATCGCGGGCACGAAGAGCTCGGTGGGGCAGTACGAGAGTCATCGCAGCTATACGCTGCCCGGGCTCTATCGCGTTGCGAACGGCGTGGATCCCTACGATCCGAAGTTCAACATCGTCTCGCCGGGAGCCGACGCGGACACCTTCTTCCCGTACTGGGAGGACGACCGACGGATCCATGCGTTGCACGACGAGATCGAGGACCTGGTCTTCGGCGCGCCGGGTCCGGGACGCCACGGCACGATCCACGATCGGGACAAGCCATTGCTGATGACTCTGTCCCGACTCGACCGGATCAAGAACGTGTCGGGTTTCCTGGACTGGTACGGACGCGATCCCGAGCTTCGCGAGCGGGCGAACGTGCTGATCATCGGTGGCTTCACCGATCCCGGGCGCTCGGGCGATGCCGAAGAGCGCGCGCAGATCGAGAAGATCCACGGCCTCTTCGAAGAGCACGGTCTCGATGGACACGTGCGTTGGTCCGACGGCATCACCGACAAGACCTTCGTCGGCGAGCTCTACCGCTTCGTGGCCGACCGCCGGGGCGCCTTCGTCCAGCCGGCGCTCTTCGAGGCCTTCGGTCTGACCGTGATCGAAGCCATGGTGAGCGGTCTTCCGGTGTTCGCGACGCTCTACGGAGGACCACTCGAGATCATCGAAGACGGCCGGAGCGGCTTTCACATCGATCCCAACCACGGCGAGGAGGCGTCGCGCCGGGTCCGGGAGTTCCTGGCTGCGTGCGCCGACGATCCGACCCGGTGGAAGACGGTCTCGCGCGGCGCCTACGAGCGCGTCCAGGAGCGCTACACGTGGCAGCGCTACGCTCAGCGAATGCTTGCTCTGTCGCGGATCTACGGGTTCTGGAAGTACGTCTCGGCGATCGAGCGCGAGGAGACGGCCAAGTACCTGGACATGTTCTACGGGCTGATGGTGCGGCCTCTGGCGCAGGCCGTGGGCAGCGGCAAGGTCTCCGGACCCGGCGCGCCTTGACCGAGACCCGACCCGGTGTTAGCTTCCCGGACCGGTCTGGGGCCCATAGCTCAGTGGTTAGAGCAGGCGGCTCATAACCGCTCGGTCCCAGGTTCGAGTCCTGGTGGGCCCACCACTTGCCATCGCACCCGGTCGAAGCCCGGTGCGGACGAGTCGTGAGGCTCCCGTGGCCCGAGAATCGGGTCCGGGACGGCCCCCGGGCGACAAATCGGATGGGCGATTAGCTCAGCTGGCTAGAGCGCTCGCCTCACACGCGAGAGGTCACTGGTTCAAGTCCAGTATCGCCCACCATCCGTACTTCGTTGGTCAGGCATGACCGGGCCAGCGATTCAAAGGAGCGGTCCAACGGACCCGATGATTTGCATCGAACGATCCAACCCCTTGCGGTGGCAGCTCCCGGAGCAGCCTCAGCGGGGTGTGTCGATGCCAACCGAATTCACGAAGGGGCGGGCCAGTCGGTCTGCCCCTTCGTCGTTCTCCGCCAGGTTTGTCGCCCACTGCTTCGTCGAAGTCCCCAGCCCCTCGTACGGAGGCACGCACCTTTGAGCACCAAGATCGATCCGCGGATCCTCAGCCAGGTCGCCCATCTCGACGGCCAGGTCCATCACCATCGATCCGCGTTGGCCGCCGGCCGCAAGCGGGAGGCCGACCTCGAGCAACTCCGCAAGGAGTACGCGGCCGAGGCCACCGTGAAGAAGAACAAGGTCGAAGAACTCGACGCGGCGAACAAATCGCTCGAGGCCGAGATCGAAGACCTGCAGACCCAGGCGAAGAAGCACAGCGGCCGTCTGAGCGAGATCCAGGACACCCGCGAGTACCGCGCTCTGAATGAAGAGGTGCGGTACCTGCGGCGTCAGGCCGAGAACAAGGAAGAGACCGTTCTGGCCAACATGGAGCTGATCGAGAAGGCGAAAGTCGAGTTCGATTCGGCGCACGGGGACTTCGAGAACAAGGCCAAGGAAGTCACCGACGAGATCGAGGCGATCCGTAAGGAACGCGTCGAGCGCGAAACGGCGATGGAAGAGGCGGCCAAGCATCTCGATGCCTATCTCGAGCAGATCGGCGAGGCCGTGTCACGCTGGTGGCGCCGTCGCGCGGCCCGCATGCAATTGCCGGTCGTCTGGTCCGAGAAGGGTGCGTGTGGATTCTGCCACCACAAGCTCACGCCGCAGAAGAACCTCGAGGTCGTCCAGGGCCGCAATCAGGTCGTGTGCGACACCTGCGGCCGGATCGTGGTGGCTGCCCTCGAAGACACGACGGTCAATCACTGATGGCGACACCGAACGTCCGCGAGCTCGCACCTCCGCCCGCCGAGTCGCCCTTCCCCGCCGGCTCGACGGCCTTCGCCTATGCCGACGGCGCGTCACGGGGCAACCCCGGCCCGGCCGCGTGGGGGATCGTCTACACGCTCGAAGACGGGACGCCCCTGTGCGGTGAAGGCAAGGCCATCGGTCGCGAAACGAACAACGTCGCCGAGTGGCACGGCTGCGTGAAGGCGATCGAGCGCCTGGCGGCATGGGGGGTCGAGGACGCCATCCTCCGGCTCGATTCCGAACTGGTCGTCAAACAGTTCAAGGGCGAGTACAAGGTCAAGAAGGAGCACTTGCGACCCCTTCGGGAGAAGGCCATCCAGCTCAGCGCGAAGATCGCGCGCTTCCGCATCGAGCACGTTCCACGCAAGGAGAACGCGTGGGCGGACGCGCGCGCGAATCTCGCCCTCGACGAGGCCTGATTCGGCCGAAACCACGAGGGGCTTTCGCTCCGTAGTGTAGGTGATTCCGAGCGGACCCCCCCTTGTCCCGCGAGGCCACCATGACCACGTCGTTCCGCCAGTTCTCGTATACCGCCCGCGCCCTGCTCGCCGGCGCCGTCCTGTACTTCGCGCTCGAACAGAGTGCCGGAGATCGAGGTTGGATCGACTTCACGGTGATCGCGGTGACAAGCGCCGCGATCCTGTGGAATGTCTTCCAGCTCTCCCGCCGCATGTTGGACTTCGCGGGCAAGCGCGCGTCGTGGAAGGTGCAGCGCACACTGCTTTTCTGGATCCTCGGGATCGGCAACACGATCGGCGCTCGACCCGAGGACGTCGGGGGTTGGAGGACCTGGTTGGGTGCCGCGTTGCTGGCCTTCGCCCTCTGGGACACGATTTCGATCGCGCGCGAGGAACGGGAAGCGATCCGGGCCCTGCAGGGCAAAGGGTCTTCGCTCGGTCCCGAGGCGCACGGAGGCTGACGCGGGCCGGCTGCACCGACTACTTCATCAGGACCATGCGCCGGGACTCGTCGAATCGGCGTCCGTCGGGCGTCGTCGCACGCAGCACGTAGAAGTACACGCCGCTGGAAACGCTGGCGCCACTCGCGTCGCGACCGTCCCACCGTACGCGATGGACGCCCGCCGCATAGCTGCCACGTTCGAGGTTGACCATGCGTCGACCGCGTACGTCGTAGACGTCGAGTGAGACCTCGGCCCGCGCGGGAAGCTCGAAGGAAATCGTCGTCGACGGGTTGAAGGGATTCGGCACGTTCGGTCGTAGTGCGAAGGGCCTCGACACCGGAGCGGACGTGGCGATCGCCTTGGGCGCTGGCCCCGCCGCGAGGTTCTGGAGCAGCTCCTCGTTCGTCAGCACGCGATCGTAGAAGGCGACGAGTCCGAGGGTTCCTCTCCACGCGCGGGATCCGTCGACCTCGTTCGCGAGTGCCAGTTCGAAGGCCGTGTCCCAGTTCGAGAGTGACCCGAGGCCGGTGGCCTCCGCCTGCTGCGCACCGTTGACGTAGATCCGCGCGACACCGTCGGCAGATCGCGTGAAGGCCACGTGCTGTAGTGCCGTCGTGAGCGAACCCCGTGGGGTGGCCAGCGCGGGAATTCCGTTCGCATTCGAAGAGGTCGAACGCGCGCGGACCTCGAGCCGATCGCCACCGTCCTGGTAGACGCCTTGACCCAAGGTGAGATTTCGCTCGAGGGGACCGCTCGAGAGCGAGACGATCCGTGCGGGACCGTTCTGCGTGAGATTCGCTGGGCGGATCCAGGCTTCCAGAGTGACTGCGCCACTCGCCGTGACGGCATTGGTGATCTTGTCGGCAGAGGAGGTCGCGAGGATCGTGACCGGGTCCTGTACGTCGAGCCCGAGGCTGATCCAGTCGACGGCCCCGGGGTCGTCGATCACGAGATCGAGGGGCGCACCGAAACCGGATCGATCGAAGACCGTGTCCCCCGCGGCAGCCCCGAAAGTGTAGAGCGCGATCTGGCCATCCGTGATCCGCGGGCCCGAGGGCAGGACGTTGAGTGTCGCCTCCGGACTGGCCTCGCTGCCGAGAGCGTTGCTCACGATGCAGCGGACGCGTGCGCCGTCGTCGGCCGCGGTCATGTCGGACAGCGACAGGACGGGGTCGGTCGCGCCATCGATGTCGGCCCCATCGCGTTGCCACTGGTAGGAGATGGGTTCGGCGCCGAGTGCGGTCACGCGGAAGCTGGCGTCGCCGCCCTCCGTCGTATAGCTGGACACCGGCGGGTCCACGACGAAGGCGGGTGTGCTCGAGTAGTCCTCGTAGCGCACCACGACCGCCGGGCCTGGCCACAGGATCTCGATGCCATGGCCGATCGACGCCGACGTGGCGGCGAAGTCGTTGAGTCCGGGGTCGAGGACGCCGACTGGGAGCGGTATCGCGTCGAAGTCGTAGTTGTAGCCCGCGCCGATGCCTGGGAGCTCCCAACCGTTCAACTGGATCGAGGCATCCTGCCCCGACGAGGCTCCGGAGTTGCTGCCGTTCCACGTGCGCATGGCGATGCGGGCGCCGATCGCAGTGTTCAGGCTCGTGTCGTTCGGGAGGGTGACCGTGCTACCGGCCGTCCACGAGTCACGGACCCAGTAGCGCTCGGGAACGTTCTCGGGCGGATACAGGGCCACCTGGATGCCACGGCGCACGAGCGAGAGATCCTCGACGCGGTCGGTGACCGTCCACAGGCCGTCGGCGTCACGCACGCGCGCGATCAGAGCGACGGCATCGGCCGTCTGGTCGGGGATCCAGTTCGTGTCCCATTCGATCGCGTAAGGAGCCGCGGTGTCGGTGCCGACGTGACTGCGTAGCGTCATGACGTCGTCGTTGACGAACTTGTGGTAGGACTGCTGCCACTCCTCGAAGATTCCGTCGCCGTCGTTGTCGTAGTCGAGGTAGCGGCCGATCACGTCCACGCGGTCGATTCCCGCCGGGCTCGACGCGTCGATCTCGATCATCGGATCCGCGCGCAGAACGCTTCCCGGCGTGGGGCTCGTGATCGACGCCGTGGCCGGCGAACGCGTCGCCGGGTCGTAGTAGATACGCAGCATGAAGGCGTACCAGCCCCATTGGCCCCATCGCCATCCGTAGCAGACCTGGTCGTCGGCCGTTCCCTCGAGCGCGTTCGTGCCCTCGACCAGCTGATCGAGCGGGATCTCGACCTCGACCGTGAGCTGGTGCATGTAGCAGTCGGGATTCGACGGCGTTCCTTCGGCGTCGGGGACGTCGTGCCAGTCGTTCCCGTTGAGTCGGAACTGCTTCCCCGAGGTACCGACGTGCCCGCCCCAGACGTCGATCACCGCGACCGCACGGACCGCGCCCTGCAGGTCGTCGACGTCGAGGCTCAGAACCGGATTCGGCAGCCAGTTGGCGGGGGAATCGCCCGACGAGCCGCTGTTCTGGGCTTCGGGGTCGGTGATGCGCCAGTCGACCAGACCCTCCATCGTGCGCGTGTATTCCTTGTAGACCAGGCCGGGAACCACGGCCTGTAGCGTGTCCGCGGTCGAGTACTGCGCGCGCGCCGGTCCGACCGCGGCGACAACGCAGAATACGACGAGGACCGCTCGAGCGGAGCGTTCGAGCAAGGTTACCGTCCGGAAAGGGGGGTGTGGGCGCGCAGGACGTGTCCGAGCCTCGATTGTAGCACAGGCCAACCTGGGATGCCTTCCCAACCGGGCCGCGCCGCGCTACTCTGTGGGGTTCAACGAGTCGGAGCCGGACAGGCAGCCGCGGGTGATCTCCTCGGAGATCGCGCGAGGAAAGTCCGGGCACCACAGGGCAGGGCGCTGGGTAACCCCCAGGGGGAGCAATCCCACGGAAAGTGCCACAGAGAACAGACCGCCTAAGCGGGCTTCGGCCCGCCGGTAAGGGTGAAACGGTGGGGTAAGAGCCCACCGCCTCTTCGGTGACGAAGAGGGCACGGTAAACCCCGCTCGGTGCAAGACCAAATAGGGGAGGAGAGACGGCCCGTCTCTGTGACTCCCGGGTGGGTTGCTGGAGCCCGTGGGAGACCGCGAGCCTAGAGAAATGGTTGCCGCTCCACGTCCCGTGAGGTACGCGGAGAACAGAACCCGGCTTATCGGCCGGCTCCGACTCGAGACCTGTCTGCCCTCGAACCGAGGTCTGTGCCCTGAGCGGTCCGACTGACGCCGTGCCCCGCGTGGCACCCTGGGATCTTCCGTCGCCCGCCGAACGAAGTGCGGGCGCGTCCCTGGCTGCGCGCCTCGATCTTCCGATCGTGGCGGGGGAACTGCTCGTGCGCCGTGGCTTCGCGGACCCCGACATCGCATCGGCTTGGCTGTCGGGTAGCCGCGGATCCCTGGAGGACCCGGGGTCGCTACCCGACATCGACATCGCGGTCGCGCGCCTGAACGCCGCGATCGAGGCCGGCGAACGCATCGTGATCCACGGCGACTACGACGCCGACGGGATCTGCGGGACCGCTCTTCTCACGCGTGGTCTGCGCCGTTCGGGCGCGGTCGTCGAACCCTTCGTTCCCGATCGCCAACGCGATGGCTACGGCGTCGCGGCTCGGCTCGTCGAGCACGCAGGTCAGCGCGAGGTCGGCGTGCTGATCACCGTGGACACCGGGAGCTCGGCGCACGAGGAACTCGGCCGTGCGCAGGCACTCGGGATCGACGTGATCATCTGCGACCACCATCGCTTCGAGGGGCGGCCCGACGGCGTGTTGGCCTTCGTGAACCCGATGCGGTCGGACAGCGACTATCCGCACGAAGATCTCTGCGGTAGTGGAATCGCCTACCAGCTCCTGCGCGCATTGGTTTCGGCTCGCGGAGGCGATCCCGAACACACGACCGCCGACGAAATGGCGTTGGCCGCCATCGCGACCGTCGGTGACCAGATGCCGCTGCGCGGGGAGAACCGCATTCTCGTGCGACGCGGGCTCGAGCGACTGGGTGCCACGAAGGATCCCGGCCTGCGCGCCTTGCTCGAGATCGCACGTCTCGGGCGTCGGGTCGACGTCCAGGACGTCGCCTTCCAGTTGGCACCGCGGATCAACGCGCCGGGCCGCATCGCCCGGGCGCGAACCACACTCGACGTGCTCCTCGCGTCGGATCCGGCGACCGCGCGCGCAGGTGCGGCCCAGGTCGACGCTTTGAACCGCGAGCGTCGTCGCATCGGGCGCGAGTGCTCAGACGATGCAATGGAACAGGCCCGTCGTGCTCTCACCGACGGCGACCCGGCAGGGCTCGTCCTGTCTTCGCCCGCGTGGCACCGCGGTGTCGTGGGCATCGCCGCGGCGCGCGTCGTGAACGAGACCGGTCGTCCGGCGCTGCTCCTCGCCGTCGAGGGAGACGAGGCAGTCGGTAGCGCGCGTAGCGTCGACGGATTGGATCTCGTGGCCGCGCTCGACGGCTGTTCCGACCTGATGCTCCGCTACGGCGGGCACGCGGCCGCTGCCGGCGCGACCGTCGCGACCGAACGCATCGACGACCTCGCGGCGCGCTTCGCCGCGTCGGTCCGGGCCCAGGCAGAGCCCTCGACCGCGCGTGCGCCCTTGCGGATCGATGCCATCGCGACCTCCGACACGCTGGACACGCCATTGGCCGCGTTCTTGAATGAGATGGGACCTTTCGGGGAGGGGAATCCGGTTCCCCGCCTCGCAGGGCACGATTGGAGCCATCGGCGCGCGCCACGGGTGGTGGGGGACGGCCATTTGCGGCTGGATCTCGATCACGAGGGTGCGGCACGTGGCCTGATCGCCTTCGGGCGTGCCGAGGCCTGGCTCCCCGTCGCGATGGCGGAATCACGGCTGGACGTGGCCTTCACCGTGCGGTACCGGCCCGAGTCGAAGTACGATGTGTGGGAGATGATCCTCGACGACCTCCGACCGGCCGCGCGCGGGCTGGCCGAAGACGAGTCCGACGACGAATCCTTGGACGCCCCAGGAGAGACGGCGTGACGACGACGCACCCGACACCTCTGGATCCGCTGGATCTGGAAGGCCGCATGGCCGCGGTCGTCGACGCCGTGCGCGCCTACCACCCGGATGCCGACGTCGAGAAACTCTGGCGCGGCTACCACACGGGCGTCGATGCCCACGAGGGGCAGACGCGCAAGAGCGGCGAGCCCTACTTCATCCATTGCCTGAGCGTGGCCGAGGCCTTGGTCGACCTGCGCATGGACGTCGATACGATCGTCGCGGGCCTCTTGCACGACGCGGTCGAAGACACGGGCGTGTCCCTGAACGACGTGCGGGTGGACTTCGGCGGCGACGTCGCGATCCTCGTCGACGGCGTCACCAAGATCAACGAGATCCGCTACGCGAATCCCGAAGCGCAGCAGGCCGAGAACTACCGCAAGATGCTGTTGACGATGGCCAAGGACGTCCGGGTCATTCTCATCAAACTCTGCGACCGTCTGCACAACATGCGCACGATCGGATCGCTCTCGCGTGATCGTCAGGTGGCGATCGCGAACGAGACGCTCAACGTCTACGCGCCACTCGCCCATCGATTCGGCATCGCCAAGCTCAAGTGGGAGCTCGAGGACCTGGCCTTCAAGACGCTCGAGCCCGACGGCTACCAGGAGATCAAGCGCGGCATCCGCGAGCAGCGCGAAGAACGCGAAGCGATCATCTCCTCGTTCACCGACCCTCTGTGCGAGTACATCGACAAGGCGGGGATCGAGTACGAGATCCAGGGAAGGCCCAAGCACTACTATTCGATATGGCGCAAGATGCAGACGCGGAACATGCCGCTGTCGAAGATCTTCGACCTCCTCGCGGTGCGTCTGATCGTCAACGAGGTCGGTGACTGCTATCACGTGCTCGGTCTGGTCCACGCGAACTGGACGCCGATTCACGACCGTCTGAAGGACTACATCGCCAATCCGAAGCAGAACGCCTACCAGTCGCTACACACCACGGTGCACGGCCCCAACGGGCATCTGATCGAGGTGCAGATCCGTACGCACGAGATGCATCGGCGGGCCGAGGTCGGTATCGCTGCGCACTGGCTGTACAAGGAAGGCGTCGAGGTCAAATCACCGAAAGGTGATCGTCTCGA
>JGI12109J20283_10008508_pt1 | contig 14081 bp, 7 predicted proteins | sample ElkSlonscriptome_12_FD_20283 | JGI IMG/M metagenome (IMG submission 20283) | reverse complement strand
ATCGAGGTTTATTGGTATTTCGGTTAACTCGGAATCGACGGCCTGGAAGGCATAGTCCGATGGCCCACCACTGAGAAGTTCGAATTCCAGCGTGTAGTCGCCGGTCGCCAGAGGGAAGGCCCCAAGATCATCGAAGCCCGGTAACAGCGCGCGCGCATTGCTGAACAGCGCCTGACCGGAAGCATCGAACAGGGTCCACCGCAGGTTTGTTGCACCTTCGACCAGGCTGAAATACACCCGTGTCGTATCGCTGAGACTGAGCAGCCAACGCTGCGCTGACCCCGAGCTGATCGTCGATTCGACCAGCGAGTCGAGGGCGATAGACGTCCCCGACGGACTGAAATTGGCCGGCCCCTGATCGGTCAGCGCCAGCGTGTAATCACCGGTCGCACCGCCCCTACCGCGAACGATCAAGACGTAATCGCCCCCAACCAGACTCCGCTCCGTCAGGGTGGGCAAGGACGTTCCACGACTGACGATCTCGCGACCCGCTGCGTCGAACAGCGCATAGCTCAGACCGAAGCTATTGCTGCTGGCCTGACGTTCGATCGACAACATGCGATTGGCTGGCGAGGTGAAACCGTAACGCCGGATTTCGCCAGGCTGAACAATGCCGTCGATGATCACGCTACCGAGGCTGGTCGGGATGTCGACGACCGTCATCGTCGTCAGTACGAACTCGGCAAATCCGGTGGCCGCGCTCTCGCCCGTAACGGTCAAAGTGTAATCGCCGCCTCTCAGTGCGATGTCTTCAACGTCGTCGAGACTGCTTGTCCGAGCCAGAACAGTCCGGCCGAGGGCATCCTCGATCTGCCAATTCAGAGTCTGGTTAGCATCCGTTGCGATTTGATCCAGCAGATACAAACCGCCCGGAATTCCGCTGAGCTCGAAACGGTGGGTCTGACCAGGAATCAGAATATCTGCGGTGACCGGCATATCTGGAGAGAGCAACGCGCTGCTATCGACGACCTCGTGCAGGTTGGCGGTCCCAGTGATCGGTGTCGTCGAGCGACTGCGGACGCTCAAGCGGTAATCGCCGGCAAGCAGCTGCCAAGGATTACTCGGCGGGCTCATGTTATTCGACCAGTCGCTGATCACGGAGCCGTCGGCCCGCTCGAGCCGCCATTGTCCCGCGCCACTGCCATGCGCGAAATCGAAAGTGATGAACACTGAACGGGCATCACTCAGGTTGAACTGAAACTCGGTGGTTTCGGAAATATCTTCGCTGTCGTAGTCGGCCGATCCATCCAACGGCAGGGCAACCGGCCCTGGATCGGTCAAGGGCCGCGCCCGCAGGCTGAAATTGCCGCTGTAGCCATTGCGCCCGCGCACCTCAAGCCGGTGAACTCCGCCGGTGAGAGAATACGGAGCAGTCACGGTCGGCGCGGACGTGGTCCAGTCCTCGCGCAGATTGCCGAGCGCATCGGTCAGACGATAACTCAGCTGGCTGGGGCCGGCCTCGCCAAAAAACAATCGAACCGGCCCAGGATCGTTCAAAGAAAGCTCGAACGCATGGCTAGCTCCAACCCCGGTCAATGATCGACTATCAAGAACATCGAGCGGCAGCGAACTGTTCGTGTCGTTGACCGCATGGACAATAAAGCTGTAGGTCCCAACCGCGCTCGGCGTCTCCCCGCGTACCGTCAGCCGGTAAGTGCCACCCATCAGCGACACCGGACCTAAATCACCAAGGCCGGTGAGATTCTGCGCAATGATGCGTCCAAAATTGTCTTCCAGAAGCCAGTTGAGCTGATTGACGTTTGAGGCAACGGTGCGCTGAACATAGACCCGTTGACCGGGCAACAGATTCTGCAACAGAAAAACCTGTTCCTCGCCCGCCGTGATCTCGCCATCAATTTCTTGATCCACCGAAATCGGGACCGGGCTGGTGCCAGCAGCGAGCGGCAGCCACAGTATCAAGACCAACAAAATCAAAACAAATCGAACAATAGAACCGAGATTTTTTCCATTCGAAATGTTGCTGGACGATCGCTTCATGAAAGAGGCCTTTGGATGCAATTCATAATCTAGACGACTACGAAATTACAGATAAAGCGCCTATCTAACTTGAAATTATCTTGAAATTATCTTGAAAATTGCGTTTGTGCAGCGCCCTTCAAGCGAACGGCCAGAACTCGTAAATCAACATATCCTGCTGAATTTAATGGTTTTATATTAAATAAAGAATTGGAATCCTAGTCCGTCTCCGAGCCATGCTGTTCGATCGGTTGCTCAACCAGTCGAGCGGCCAGCCAGCGGCGGGCGAATCGCCAGTCACGCTCGGCCGTTGACAGAGAAATGCCCAGAATGTCGGCAATTTCTTCCATGCTGGCGCCCCAGAAAACACGCAACGCGACCAGATCAGCCTTGCGCTCGTCGAGTGCTTTGAGCGCGTCGAGTGCCTCTGGCACATCGGTCAGGTCGAAGCTCGAATCACCGCTGACGTCGCTAAGCGTCACTCGCAGCTGATCCCCGCCCCGCTTCTGGGCCGCGCGACGGCGCTGATAGTCGATCAGACAGCGCGACATGACCTTGCTCGCATAAGCAAAGAAATGCCGCCGGTTCTCAAAATCCAGCGGCCGATCGAGGATTTTCATCAGGGCATCATGGGCCAGCATGCGCGGCTCCATGGTCAGGCCGTCGAGACCGCCGCGATTCCCAGCCGCCATTTCGCGCCCGGCCATGGCCTCAAGCCGCTGAACCACTGCGGTTATCAGGCGATCCTGCGCTCCGGCCTGGCCTTCGGCGGCCTCGCTCAGTAGCTGGGTAATCGGCGATTCATTCACGACGCTGCTCCAGGAATTCGTCCCGCAATTGATTGACCTCCATCACCAGTTGGTCTTCTGAGCCAGACTGCCCGGCAGCCAGTTCGATCAATTCGCCAGCCTCGGCGAGCCAGTCCGCCTCGTCGGCATTATAGGCGGCCAATCGCAGATGATCGATCCGCGAGGCCAGTGTATCGGAGTGAGTCGAGCCCAGAATGGCCGTTCGGCCTTCCAATGCTTCCGTTATCAGGGGCTCGGCGAGTGTCGGTCTTTCCTGATCCAGATAGAGCGCTCCCAGGTTAGCGACGCTGTTGAGCGTTTTCAGATGGGTCGAGCCAAGGACTGCGCGCCGCTCTGCCAGCACGTCGAGATACAGCGCCTCGGCGCGCGCCATATCGCCCTGGGCGCGGGCCAAATAGCCCAGGTTGTGCATGACACTCAGCGTATTGGGGTGGCGCTCGCCGAGGTGGCGCTGATAGCCGGCCAGGATGCGCTCGAACAGCTCGGTGGCTTCGTCATAGCGCTCGAGAATTGTAAGACCGTGAGCAATACTGCTCGAGGTAACCAGCGCTTCCTGGCTGTCGGGCCCGGCCAACTGCTCGACAATGGCGAGTTGGCGCCGATCCATTTCAAGGGCGCGCTCGATCTCACCCAGCTCGGCCCAGGCATAGGCCAGGTTGTGCATCGTGCTCGCGGTGTCCATGTGTGCTCCGAGAACGCGCTCCCGACCGGCCAGGGTTTTTTCCAGCAGTTCGACCGCTTCTTCGTTTCGCCCCAGGTAGATATAAAAGCGCGCCTCTGCATGCTGGGCCGCGAGCGTAAGCGGATGGTCCTGGCCCAGGGCCTCGCGCAATCGTCGACTCGCTTCCCGAGCCAGCGGCAGCCCATCCTCGGGACGGCCGAGACTGTTGTAGGTCGTCGCCAGCGTTTCCTCGACGGCGGCACGGGCCTGAAGATCGAGCTCGGACGACGGCAAGCCGTCGCGGGCCTGATCCAGCAATTCGCCGACCGTCAGCGCCTGCCCCTGGGCCTGGGCCGGATCGGCCGAGGCCAGCATGGCCTGCAAAAACTCGACGACCGCAGTCGAGCGTTGGGCTTCGACCTGAGCCCGATCGCGCTCAGCGGCGGCGATATCTGCCTGCCACCAGGCCACCGCCGTCAGCGCCACCAGACCGATGCTCGCTGCCGCCGCCAGCGCGACCGGCAGTCGATGACGGCGAACGAACTTACTCATTCGATAGGTCAGTCGTGGTGGGGCCGCTGCAACGGGTTGGCAGTCCAGGACGCGGCGCAGGTCTTCGGCCAGCGCCAGCGCGGAGGGGTAGCGCTGTTCACGATCCTTGGCCAGGGCTTTGAGCAGGACCAGATCAAGATCGCCGCGCAGCGCGCGCCGGTCCAATGGCTGACTGGCGGCGGGCTCCAGTCGACTTGGCACGGTAATCGGGTCTTCACGCACCCGCCGGCAGAGCTCACCGAACGATGCGCCTTTGAGCGTGTTCGGCTCGATCGGCAGACGCCCGGTCAGCAAAGCATGCAGGACCAGGCCAAGGGAATAGACATCGCTGCGGGTATCGATATCGACCTCACCCAGGGTCGCCTGTTCCGGGCTCATATATTCCGGCGTGCCCATGGCCTCACCGATCCGAGTCGCAGCAGTATCGTCGAGCTCGTCGGACTGCAACGCCTTGGCAATGCCGAAATCGATCACTCGAACCAGCGGATGACCATCCTGATCCTGAACCAGCAGATTGGAGGGCTTCAGGTCACGGTGAATCAGGCCTTTCTGATGGGCGTGCTGGATCGCTTCGCAGATCGGCAGAAACAACTCGACGCGCTCGCGCAAATCAAGCGCGTGATCTGCGGCCCATTGTGTGATCGGTGAGCCGTGAACCCGCTCCATGGCAAACCAGAGCTGTCCAGACTCGGTGCTGCCGGCATCGAAGACTTTGGCGATATTGGGGTGATCCAGAACCGCCAGCGCTTGACGTTCAGCCTGAAACCGCAGGCGTGCCGCATCACTGAGAATAGACTCCCTGGCCACCTTCAGCGCTACCTGTCGACGCACCGGTTCGGTCTGCTCGGCGGCATAGACTCGGCCCATGCCACCCTGGCCCAATTCACCGGTAATTCGATAGGGGCCAATCCGCTCTGGCATCGGCTCGACGCCCTGGAACCATTGGTCGCTGGATTCCGCCATCGCTTCGAGGGCGTCGACCCGACCAGGACTGGCCTCAAGCATGGCGCACAGCTCCCGATGCAAGTCAGGCTCACTGACGGCCAGTTCGCTCAGTCGCTCCTCCCGATCAGCCGCAGGTGCGCCGTCGAGCGCATGAAAAAGCGCTTCGAGGCGCTGAAATCGGTCCTCGGATGTCATCGGGTACCCCTCAAGACGTGTATCTGGCAGTATTGCCAATCGCGCTGGAGTGGTCAACCAGCGGCTGGTAAAGACGCAGGCAAACTTCGAATCATTCCAAACGGCCATCGGGGAAATGATGGTTCGTGGGTCGCCGCAGAGCGCCCGGATTCAGCGGGTCTCATGACATCGCCTTCCGAGCGCTCTTATGGTGAGTTCCCAGCTCCCAAAAAAGTTTGAAGATGACCAAAAGCGCAAGCACCGGAAGCATGTCGGCAGTGTCAGTGGCCGCGATGACTGCGCTGCCAAGGAGCAGTGCCAGCTGAAGAAGGATCACTCGGCCCAGCACCTGGCGGAGGATGACCCGGGCCGAATCCTGACCGCGGTCGGCGTCCAGCGTAGGGCCCGACCAGAGTTCGACAACCTGGCTGAGCACCAGAAGCGGCAGGGCGTAGAGCAACAGCGCCGGCCGATCGCGAGCGATCCACTCCAGCCCTCCGCCATAGAGCGTGCCGAGCGCTGAGAAGAGGGGCATCTCAGCCACCTTGGAGAGATCTGGAATAGCGGACTCTGACAGGCCAACGGCCTCGGCCAGCACGACGAGTACCGCCATCTGACCCGCGCCCATAGCGGCGACGGCCAGAAGGAACAACAACAACACACTGAAGGCATGGCCTCCGAAGCACCTGAGTACGCGCAGCAAGGCCAAACAACACAGGACAAGCATCTCCAGCCAGTACAGTAGAAGAACGGACAATAGATCCCAGCCCAGGAGAATGACGCCCGCCAGAGGCAGCAGATTGGCCACGATCAAGGCCAGTCGAGAACGGCGCTCCCCCCTGGGAGACGAGCGACGATCGCTCGAATCTCTGCGGTTTTCGGCGTCGCCCATGGCTCTACTACCCCGGGTTGACCAGCATGACAGAAAGCAGCGCGGCCTCCACGGCGAGGAGAGCCAACAGAACAAGAACAACGAACAGCTGAGCCCCATGAATGAGCGCGCGCGACCGATTCCTCCAGAGTCCGACGAGTGAGAACAGTAGCGCAAAGACGGCCAGCAGCGCTCCAGTAGAGCCGACGCCCACTGCATGAACCAAAAGCGCATCCAGAGAGAGACCCTGACGCGCATCGCCGATCGGCGGTGCGAATCCCAGGAACAGTCCCAGAATTAGAGGGGCGGCAAGCAAAACCATCCAGATCAGAAGCACGACCAGAAGAAGACTGTTGAACCGCGCCCCGACCCAGAACCGCTCGCTGTTCCAGAGCCCCGGCCGAGCCAGCAGCCACATCGACCCGAGCAGCAGAAACACAAAGGCTGCACCGACCCACGGAGTGGTGAACGAGCGCGTCGGTGTCGGCTCCAGGATCAACGGAGCCCCGACTGCCAGCACGGGCAGCAGAATCATTGATGATGCCCAGGCCCGGCGTTGTGGATGCCGAATAATCTGCCATAGCGCATAGGGAATCGACACCACGCCGACGGCGATGGCGAAGAACCACAGACCGACGGCCGAGAAGTCGGCAGGCAGGAAGAGGAATCGCAACAGGATTGGAACCAGACAGACGGCCTGCAGTAAGGCTAGAGTTCGAAGCTGCTTCACGACCTTTACTTTTGCCTGACCGGTGCCTAGTGTAGTTGGCTCACAGCCGATTTTGAAGACGATCCCGGCAGTAGGCGATCGTCGGTTCGGTGCCGGCCAGGCTTTCGGTGCGTGTCAGAAGCGCCTCGATGTCGCCCCGCTCGGATTGATCGTCCGTACTCAGCTGAGGATACGCGAATGCACGGGCCAAGTCCGCTCGAGTGCGCGCCAGAGACCGCATATCCTGTTTTGGAATTGCTGACAGCAGACGCGCTTCAGTCCCTCGCATCGCCTCGAGCCGGCCCGCGGCCGCCTGTGCTTCCAGCAGACCGGACAAGGCATAGACCGTGGCCAGGGATTGCTCGCCGGAAAAACGGCTGACGAGCGCCACTGCCTCTTCAAGGAGTTCAACAGCGCGTTCGCTATCATTCTGATGAAGACGAATCGTGCCAAGCAGCGCCAGCGCGCGACCCGACTCTCGGCTGTCCCCTCGCGCCGGTTGAATATCATCAAGCACGCGCCTAACAAGCGCCTCGGCGGATTCTAGATCAAGCGCATAATAAAACTCGAACTCGGCCAGATTGATCAGGCCGGTGTCCTTGCCGGAGATATCCATCAGGCTATTAGCATCAATGATGGCCTTCAGTTCGCGCAGCGCCTCCAGGGCCCCGTCGAAGTCGCCCTGCAGACGCCGCATCTTGGAAAGCTGATTGGCAAAATACATCAGGATGGGTGGTCCATGCGGCTCCTGCACGGCGTGCGAGAGCAGTTGCTCGGCCCGGGTCAGGTCCTCTGCATCGTTGGTGATGCCAGCCAGTTGGGTGGCCATTGCAACGTGGTCAGGCGAGTTGGCTTCGTAGCCGGCGGCGTAGGTGGCAAGGTTCGCTCGAAGCAGCGGCACCGCGTCGTCAGATCGGCCCAGGTTCAAATACAGAACCGGCAGCAACTGGCGTCCCAAGTCCTGCAGATCGTCGGGACCATAGCCGGCTTCCATCCAGCTTTCCAGCACGTCGAGCGCGCTCGGATAGTCGTTGCGAAACAGGAAATGCCGACCAATCGCATAGCTGAGCAGGGCTGCGTTTTCCGGCTCGTCGAGACGCTGCTCATGGGCCTCTCGCCAGCGCTCCATCAATACCTGGGTCTGGCGCTCCACATCGGCCTCGTCGCCGAACATGCGTTGCAGTGCATCACTGTAGGCATTCTGAGCCATGTTGTAGAGATTGGCTCGACCGAGGAAGAATTCGGATCGATCAAGACTCTCCTCAGCCGCTCGGCGCTCACGCTCGGCAAGCTCCGCCGCGGCCAGCGCTCGCTGCTCGGCTTCCCTGGCCTGAAGCATTCCCATGCTGGCCAGCACCGTGCCCGTCAATAGCGCAATCAGCACCAATGCGGAACTCGCCACCGGCCAGCGATGCCGGCGAACGAATTTGCTCGCGCGATAGCTCATCGAAGGCGGCTGGGCCAGAACGGGCTGGTTGTCCAGATAGCGCCGCAGATCATCGGCCAGCTCTACGACGCTACCGTAGCGACGATCGCGGTCCTTGGACAGTGCCTTGAGCAGGACCGAGTCGAGATCACCCTTGAGTCTTGAGCGCCAGGCCGTCGTTGCCGGGTCACGGGTCTGCCCGGCCACTATCGACCGACTCGGTCGCGGCGTATTGCCCTCACGTATGACCTGGCACATGGCGGCGAAACCTAGCGCGCGCAGCTCGCTGCCCGACAGCGGCAACTCACCCACCAACAGCTCGTGCAGAACGAGCCCGAGCGAGTAGACATCCGAACGCGTGTCGATATCAATCTCACCCAGCGCGGCCTGTTCCGGACTCATGTATTCCGGCGTGCCGATCAGCTCGCCCAGTCGCGTCAGTCGCGTTTTTTCGTCGAGATCAATCTCCATCAGCCGGGCGATCCCGAAATCGATCACCTTGGGAAAGCCGTGCCGATCATCATCGGTCACCAGGATATTCGAAGGCTTAAGATCGCGGTGGATCAGGCCCTTGCGATGGGCCTGCTGGACAGCATCACACACTGGCAGCAGAAGCCGAATTCGATCAGTCAGACTGAGCTTCTGTCGGGCCGCCCATTGTGTGATCGAAATGCCCTCGATGTATTCCATCGCAAACCAGGGGCGACCGTCATCGCTGGTGCCGGCATCGAAAACACGCGCAATATTTGGGTGATCCAGCACGGCCAGCGCCTGGCGTTCGACCCGGAACCGCGTTTGGGCCTCGTCACTGTCGAAACCACGTCGACTGAGCTTGATGGCAACCCGGCGCTTGACTGGCTCATCCTGCTCAGCCAGGTAAACGCGCCCCATCCCGCCTTCACCCAACAGGCTCAGCAGACGATACGGACCGATCCGTTCAGGCTGACTTTCCCCACTCACTCGGGCCGCCAGGCCGCCGTCATTGGCCACGCGTTCCAGTTGCGCTTCATCCTCTGCCAGAGCGTCTGATGAACTGAACATCTTGATCAGCTCTGCGTGCAGATCGGGTGACTCCTTCTTCAGTACAGCCAGCCGCTTGTCGCGCTCGGTGCGCGTCAACGCGTCGAGTTCATGGAACAACGCTTCAAGGCGTTTGAAAAAGCGATCTGATGTCATGCGTTATACCGCTGAACAGAATTGCGCATCTCACGGGCCACTGAAACCGCCTTGGAAGATAATATCCGGTGGCGACACGCTGCCGCTGATAACCAGATCGATTTTGCCTGAATTCGAGCTGTCGATGCTGACCTGAGACGGATCGACCCCTGGTGGCAGGCCAGTGACCTGGAGTCCCTGATCGTCCAGCGCACCCGTGTATTCGATCAACCGATAACGGCCGACATCGAAGTCGGGGAGTGCGCTGACTTCCAACTCGCCGGCAAGCACAACGCCACCGTCAATCTGAATTCGGTCATTCAGCAGGCTTTGTTCCTGATCTGGCGGGCCCAGTTGAAACTCGAGGGTCGAGAGGTCATCAAGCGTAAGATCACCAACAATCACAAGACGCCCCGGACCGTCTTCACCGGGGGCGATGCGCCCGAAACTGGTCACATCGGCCTCAATCCGACCGCCGCTCTCCAGCCGACCGGCCTTGCCAATGCTGACGTCCGCGGTCACGGTATCGACAATAATCAGGGTGCCGTTGTTGATTGCCGTCTGTCCGGTATGGACGTGGTCACCGGCGAGACGAGTCGTACCCGTCCCGTTGTGTAGGAGGCGGAGCGAACCGCTCAAGAGAATAGGCTCTCCGTCCAGATTGACGAACTCGTGCAGCGCCTCGGCGTGCCGGAAATTCAGGGTCGCCTGGCCTGCTCCACCAACCACTGACGCTGCGTCGAGCTGTCCGGCCATGCCGGAGGCGCCAATGACCAGATCGCCAGAGGATTCAGCCTGCAGCGCGAGATCGATTGTGCCTGGCTCACTCAGCGGGCGAACACTCAACAGCGCCTCCTGATCAAGCTGTAACAGACCGATCCCCTGCTCGGCCACGGTCAGATCGCCGCCAAGCAGCCACTGACCGTCCTCCGTCAACAGGACCTCCCCCAAACCAGCAGGGAAGCGACCGATGACCGCTCCCTCACCAGTATCGATACGGCAGCCTGATTGACAGTCGATCATGGCCTCGCCCGTCCCGCCAGCGATCATGAAACGCGTGCTGGACAGCGTGGCTTCGCCGCCTGGATTGTTCAACAGCACGTCTCCGACGCTCGTTGCGCCACGCCCGATCCGAATCACATCGAAGGCAGCCGTGCCCGCCAGCACTTCGAGCCCGGCCGTCAATCCGGGCAGGCTACCGACAACCAATGTCTCTGTGGAGCTCAGTAACGACGTGCTCAGGCGCAACGTGCCCTGCTCGACAGTGACGTCACCGTCAATCAGACTCAAACCCGTCAGCACGGTCTCGCCAGGGCCTTCATGAATAACATCCAGAGTGCCTTGCAGCTGCGGCTGGAGGTCACCTGAATTGACGAACGCCCAGTTCGAAGCGTCATGATTGAAGCGCAGCTCGGCCAGACCATTGCCACCGTCGATCAGGCCAACATCAATCTGACCCGGCTGAGCTCCGTTGCCGATCTGCAATACACCGCTGCTGTCCGGCTCCGCTGCAAGCGCCAGGCTGATGGCCGAAACACGCCCATCAGAATGAACTGCCAACTCGCCTTCACCGAATCGACCAATCTCTACCGACCCGTCATGCTCCAACGCCGCGCCATCTTGCTCACCTACGCCGTCAATCACGACGCGCCCGGCGCTGCCGGCTTCCTGGCCAATTACGGCCAGGCTGGAGCTCAGGACTGCGCCTTCCGATATTCGTAGAACTGCATCATCAGCGTTCTCGACACCGACCCAGACCGAGCTTGACGGCTGGCCCGGCTGGCCACCGATCAGTTCGAGACGGCCCGAGCGAACCCGAGTGTTGCCTGTGTATTCACTGTCGAACACCCTGGAAGTCCCCGTACCAAGGTGCCGGAGATTGACGGAGCCGCTCAGTACGACCGCATTGTCCTGACTGTTGATCAGCTCGTAAGTGCTGGTCGAGTCATGATCGATCACCACGGCAGCCGTTCCTGACCCGGCGCGAATACCACCAGCCTGGATCTGACCCGGCAGATCGTCGAGCAAACCGGTCAGGCGCAAGGTGCCGCTTGAACCGGCCTGCTCGGCCAGGTCAAGCTGGCTCAGGAGCGCCGCGCCCCCGACCGTAATCGTACCGCCACTGAGTACATCGAGCGTGCCGTCGCCCTGCTGACCCACAATGAAATCCGCGCCGGAACTCACGCGACCTCCAGTCTTCACTTCAATGGTACCGCTGGACCCCGAGTTCACACCAGCGATCACCCGATGCCCGCGAGCTCGACCATCCAGACTGGCTTCCAGCGTGGCCGTTCCTGACTCGGCCACGAGCAGATCGTTTTGACTAAGCAGATAAGCATCTCGAACTGACAGCACACTGGCCTCAGCCGAGGCTTGTTCCGCCAACACGATTTCGTCCGCTGTCACCTCGCCCGATTGATCCAACTGCAGGTCTGCAAGCCCCGATGCCCCGACCACCAAGCCAGCGCTTATGGTCCACGCCGATCCCGGGTCCTGTATCAAACCCGTGCTAACTGCGGTGTCCAGAAAAGACATCAGAACACTATCAACATCGAGAACGGCGCCGTTCTCGGTGGTGATATCGGCGTTGCCGCCGAGCCCCAGGGCGAGCACTTCTCCGGCATCCAGACGGCTACCGCTGTCGTTCAGATTCAAAGTCCCGGCACTGTCTGCCCCGGAAGCCAAGGAGACGCCGGGCGCCGTCACTTCCGAGCCATTCTCGATGATCAGCTCACCACTGCCTTCGAGACCGACGAACAGCCCCTCGAAAATCAGCGCCTCTTCGGGCTGGGTTTCGACCAGCCAGCTTACGCCCGAGCCGCTGACCGTGACCTGGCCGTCACCACCGACCCGATACCCCAGGATGGCGCTCTTGCTGATCAGACTGCCGCTCTGGCTTATCTCCAGCGCGCCTTCCGATTGTTCGCCGACGTAGAGTCGACAGATCGTACTATTGGTATTCCGAAGGCGGTTCAGATGCGTTGGATCGTCGACATAGACATTACTAAGAAACCACGGTAGCGGATCCAGACCGCAGCCACCAAAGCACTCGCTGGTCCAGTTGTCGCTGGTGTGCCAGTTGTTCGATGAACCACCCGTGCCACCCTGCCAGATCCGATAGTCCTGCCCGCTTTGGAAGGCTTCCTGGGTTGCTTCGCAATAGGGGTCGTCGACCTGACTGAGTGCTATTCCGGACAAGCTCCACAGCACCACGAGAATCAAGCCACAAAGCAAGTTCTTCAAGCACGGTTTTGATCGGTTCATTTCTCTCTGCATCCTGTTTTGTCCGTTGGCGTTCAATGGTAGATACGGCCTCGCGATTCAGATCCCTTCATCCTTTGGATAGCCGCCCGACGTCGCTCTCGGGCCAGAGCAAGCCCCTGGGGCTGGTTGATCAATGACCAACTCGCCGTCGACCACATCGAAGGCCGAAGGCGGAAGGCTTACCGACCACGGACTGACGTGGTCACTACGCTGCGCGCTCAGCGCGGCTTCAAGAACGACTCGCACCAATGAAGGTTTGCGCGGCTGAAGTGCGTCTATGCAAACAAGCCTTCAAGAATTTCTGCCAATGCTTCGACTGCCACGCTCCGTTATTTCCAGCTTTGCCAGTCTGATTATTACGCTGGTCTATTTCGCCGGCGCGGCCAGCGCTGCTATTGCGAGCGACACGGTCACGCCAGCCGCGGTCGTCAAGGCTGAGGTCACCAAGCAATCTGCGCAAGGCGCGCTGCAAAACCCGTTCGCCTGGCGATGGTCAAGCGCCTTTGCACCTCATTTTGGCTGCGATGGCACCGTCATGGCGATCGAAGCCTTAGGCGGCGGGCGGTTAGTGATTGGCGGTCAATTTTCGGTTTGCGACGGCGTTGGCGCTGCCAGCATTGCCATCTTCGATCCGGGCGACGGCAGTTTCAGCCCCATCGTTGTCAATGGAATCAACGGGGTCAGCGGCACGGTCTGGTCAATTAAGCGGGCTGGCAGCTCTTTCTATGTCGGCGGTATGTTTTCCTTCGCCGGCGACACGCTGGTCAACGACATCGCCGTGTTCGATGGCGAACAGTGGCAGGGTCTGCCCGGAGGTGGTTCGATCGGGCTGGTCGGCGATGAAGTCCGATCGCTGCTGTTCGACAACGGTATGCTGTATGCCGGCGGGCGCTTTACGACCGGTGCCGGTGCGCCGCTGAATCGCGTTGGTCGCTGGGACGGAGCAAGCTGGGATGACATGGCTGGTGGTGTCACTGGTCCTGGACTGGTTTCGGTCGACGACTTGCTGCTTGACGCCACCACGCCCGGCGCCCTCTACGCCCTGGGGAATTTTGATGAAGCGGGCGAAACGACGGTCAACAACGTGTCTCACTGGGATGGAAGCCAATGGAGCGCATTGGTCGACAGCGACGAGCTTGTCGGACTGGAGACGATCCCGGAAGCGGCTATCGTCTGGAACGGCGCTGACCCACCCAATAGCGTGGTCAATGCATTCGCCATTTTTGATAATCAATTGATTGCTGGCGGCGGGTTTAGTCAAGCAGGCGGCCAGTCCGCCCAGGGCCTTGCACGCTTCGACGGTACCCACGGGCAACCACTGGGTGACGGCGTGGACGGCTCAGTCGAGGCCGTCGCCAGCTTCCAGGGCGACCTGATCGTGGCCGGCAACTTCAGCACGGCCGGCGGGGTGCCCGCTGACGGCCTGGAGTGCATTGGGTGACGGCGTCGATGGCCGCATCATGACGTTGCTGGTCCATGAAGGTGGCCTGTATGCCGGCGGTGAATTCGACTTGATCGATCAACAGCCAATTGAAAAT
>JGI12109J20283_11330385_pt1 | contig 14087 bp, 11 predicted proteins | sample ElkSlonscriptome_12_FD_20283 | JGI IMG/M metagenome (IMG submission 20283) | reverse complement strand
CCGATCCCGATTTGGCGAACGGAAGACGGCAGTGAAGAAAAATGCATCGGCTCAGCTGAAGAACTGAAAACCGAATGTCAAAAAGCAGTGGATGCCGGCTTGATGGACAAAAACCCACTTGCCGACTTTGAGGCAGGTGATTTTTCAAAAGCCAATTACGAAAAGATCGATTTTCACCGGCCATTCGTGGATGAGGTAATTCTCGTATCTGAAAGCGGCAAACCGATGCGTCGCGAAAACGACCTGATCGATGTGTGGTTCGACTCCGGCTCCATGCCTTATGCCCAATGGCACTATCCTTTTGAGAACAAGGAAATGATCGATCAAAACCAGTTCTTCCCGGCAGACTTCATTGCCGAAGGAGTAGATCAAACCAGGGGTTGGTTCTTTACCTTGCACGCCATCGCTACCATGTGTTTTGATTCAGTGGCCTACAAGAACGTGATCTCTAATGGGCTGGTTCAAGACAAGAACGGCCAAAAAATGTCGAAGCGTTTAGGCAATGCCGTTGACCCTTTTGACACCTTAGATAAATTCGGAGCAGATGCCAGCAGATGGTATATGGTAACCAACGCTCAGCCCTGGGATAATTTGAAGTTCGACAGCGAAGGGATTGTGGAAGTGCAACGTAAGTTTTTCGGCACCCTTTACAACACCTACAACTTCTTTGCGCTTTACGCCAATATAGACGGCTTCAAATATGAAGAAGCAGATGTTCTGAATGCCGATCGACCAGAGATCGACCGGTGGATCCTTTCAAAACTCAACTCCTTGATCAAATCGGTCAGAGAAGGTTACGAAGATTTTGAACCGACCAAGGCAGGCAGAGCCATCCAAGAATTTACGGTGGATCATCTGAGTAATTGGTACGTGCGACTTTGTCGTCGTCGTTTCTGGAAAGGAGACTACACCCAAGATAAGATCTCTGCATACCAAACCCTTTATACTTGCTTGGAAACGGTAGCGAAGCTTTCAGCGCCAATCGCGCCATTCTATTCCGACCAATTGTACCGAGATCTGAACAAGGTGAGTGCCAAGGAGTCCCACGCATCAGTGCATCTTTCCTATTTCCCAAAAGATGTGGAATCGTTAATTGATCAAGATCTCGAAGAACGGATGGAGATCGCCCAAAAGCTTTCTTCGATGATCTTGGCCTTGAGAAAGAAGGAGGGCATACGTGTACGCCAGCCTTTGCAAAAGATCATGGTACCCATTTTAAATGCTACTTTCAAAAGACAGTTGAAAGAAGTGGAAGCNTTGATCCTTTCGGAGGTGAATGTGAAGGAGGTTGAGTATTTAGAAGAAACCGCGGGAGTACTGGTGAAAAAAGTAAAGCCCGACTTCAAGAAACTAGGTCCTCGATTTGGTAAGGATATGAAATTGGTGGCAGCCGCTGTGAACCAAATGAATCAAGAGCAAATCCTTGAATTGGAAAGTGAAGGAACTTTAAAGCTCGAGCTTCAAAATGGAAAGCAGATCGAATTGCAGTTGGCGGATGTTGAGATCAGTTCTGAAGATATTCCGGGCTGGTTGGTAGCCACTGAAGGTCAGTTCACCGTGGCCTTGGATATTCACCTGGACGACCAACTGAAAGAAGAGGGAATTGCCAGAGAATTGGTGAACCGAATTCAAAATTTAAGGAAGGATGCCGGATTTGAGGTTACCGACAAGATCGACCTTCAGATCGAGTCTAGAACTAGCATAAACCAAGCCATCCAAAATAATAAAGATTATATTTGTTCAGAGACCTTAACCGCAAATTTAGAGTTGGTGGAAGAGGTTAAAGAGAAAAATTTAAAAGTTGAAATCGACGAAGAAACGGAGACCTACGTTTCTCTTGATTTATCTAAAAAATAAAGAATACCATGGCAGAGAAAGAAAGATACAGCGATAAAGAACTTGAAGAGTTCCGAGATTTGATCAATGCCAAGCTTGCTGAAGCAAGAAACGATCTCACAGGATTAAGGAACTCACTTTCACATAAAGACGATCACGGTACCGATGATACCTCTCCATCTTTCAAAATGATGGAAGATGGCTCAGAGACGCTTAGCCGCGAAGAGATGTCACAATTGGCCGCTCGTCAGGAAAAGTTCATCACTCACTTGGAGAATGCACTTACCCGAATTAGTAATAAGACTTACGGGATCTGCCGAGTTACCGGCAAGCTAATTCCAAAGGAGCGTCTCAGAGCAGTGCCTCACGCCACCCTATCTATAGAAGCCAAGGAAGCCCAAGGTTAAATCGAAGGAAATGACAGATAAACAGAAAAGGAAGTCGCTTCTACGACTTGCTTTTTTTGTGGCTATCCTGGTACTTATTCTTGATCAAGGCAGTAAGATCTGGGTAAAGACCACAATGGAACTTTCGGAAGAGTTTCCGGTTTTGGGAGATTGGTTTTACATCCACTTTACCGAGAACAATGGAATGGCCTTCGGCATGGAGCTGGCCGGAGATTATGGTAAACTGATCTTAAGCCTATTTCGGATCGTGGCGGTGAGCTTGATTGCCTGGTATCTTTATAAACTACCAGAAAAAGGGGCCAGCAAAGGGATCATGATCAGTGGAGCCTTGATCTTCGCAGGCGCTTTGGGCAATATCATCGACTCTGCCTTTTACGGCCTTATTTTCAATGATAGCTATTATCAGACTGCCAGCTTCCTTCCAGAAGGTGGCGGTTATGCTCCCTTTTTGTTTGGCAAGGTAGTGGACATGCTATACTTCCCACTCTACGAAGGATTTTTACCTGAAAGTATTCCATTCTGGGGAGGCGATTATTTCATCTTTTTTAGGCCCGTATTCAATATCGCCGACAGCGCCATCAGTATAGGCGTCATCTCAGTGCTTTTATTTCATAGGAGCTTCTTCAGCGAGAAGTAGCTTTTTTCTAAAAGTTTACTCGCGTTCCGAAGAGCACGCCCATATAGGTGATTCTTTCATTAAAATTAGCCTCGCGCTTGGTCAATGAGTTGATACTCTGTCGATAATAAGGCGTGATGCTAAAAGAGGTGTTGATGCTATGGAAGTAGGTCACCCCCGCCGCCAAATGTACGTTCACGATACCAAATGCACGATAGGGGTTCTCATTGCTGCTCAAGTCGTAGACTTCATTTCGATCTTGTTTGTCGGATAAGGTGTGCTTGTTATTCACAACCGTGTTGACGTAGTTTGATCCACTTATTCTATATAAGTTACTGTTGTCATTTTCAGTAGCCGACGGAATGCTAATCCGATCTTCTACATTCCTCAGCTGATAGCCGCTATAGTTGTTATACACTTGAAGGCCTAAACCCCCTTTGATCGACCATCCCCATTTGGATTCACGATCTTGATAGCCAATTAGTAAAGGGACCTCAATGAAATCATATTGATTGGAAAAACGCTTGTCTCCATCAATTCTTACCTCTTCATAGATCTCGGTGAATTGAATTCCCGTTTCAAAGAACTTGTTATTCTTTAGTTCATATTGCAAGTTGATTCCTGCAGTGTAGGCCAGACGAGTGTGTTCTGTTTCCAGCCTCCTTTCTAAGAAAGAGGTCTCCATATTATATTCTGCGGTCAATATCTTGTTGATGAACTGCGGTCCAATGTAAAAGTGGATGCTTGATCTTTCTCGAAAGCCTCTTTTTGGAGTAGACTCGATCACATACTCAAATTGATCTTCGGGAATCAAAGGAGATTTTACCAATCGGTTTCCACTCATTGCTTTTAATTCTAAAGCGTCCACTTTATAAAAACGGACAATTGATGATGGAGAAGCGGTAGCCCATCCGTCCATTTCATCAACTAAGGTAGCCAGCCTGTGATCGTCTAACTGTGGCTTTCCGAAAGTGCCGTATTCCATAGATGCGTAAAGCTCAGGTCCGGGGACTAAAGGTTGTTCAATGGCTGGTTGATCGGAAATTTGTTCATCTTTCACCACAGACTTTACACCAGGTTCATTGGATAAAAAGACTTGATCAAGCGCAATTCCATTTGTCTGAGGAGTAATTTGGGGTGTAGTGGATTTTAGTTGGGTAAAAGTTTCACGAGGAACAAGATTGACCTTTTCCGCTTCATCGTTTTGAAGCAAATAGGCCGATGTACCGCCTGCAAGGGCGAGCAATAAGAAAGTGCCAATTATCCTCCAGCCTGAAGAGATCCGGTTGGCTACTACATGTCCAAAACTACGCTCCGTTTGGATGTTATCCCAGACCGAAGAGGGCGGTGTGGTAGAATGATCCCTCAGCCGATCGCGCAGAATTTGGTCGAAGTCGTTAAACTGATCAGACATTTTTACTAATTTTTAATTCCATCAAAAGCTTCTGCATCCATTTGCGAGCTTTAGCCAGTTGTGATCTGGAGGTGCTCTCTGAAATCTCAAGCATTTCCCCTATTTCTTTATGGCTATAACCCTCAATGACATAAAGGTTAAAAACCATTTTGTATCCGTCGGGAAGTTGTTGGATCAATGCCAACAACTCTTTCTCACTCATTCTGCTGATCGCTTTAGAATAAACTACTTTGTCTTGATAGTCTTCTATGCCGATTTGTTCTTGTTTGAAGCTAGATTTCCGACAATAGTTGAGTGAGGTATTCACCATTATTCTCCGAATCCATCCTTCAAAAGAGCCGTTAGATTTGAATTGGGTGAGGTTGTCAAAAACTTTAATGAAGCCATCTTGAAGCATATCCTGCGCCTCAAGCTCATGTCTAGCGTACCTCAAGCAGACGAAGTACATCTTAGCCGCATACAAGTCGTAAAGCTGCTTTTGGGCAGTTTTATTCTCGCGAATACAGGCTTGTATGAGCTTATTCTCATTCATCGGCAAATAAAAAGAGCGTTCCCTTCTATGTAAAGACGACTTGAGTCGAGAAAACGTCTACTATCTGTTTTAAATTTACGAGAAAATGGGGATGCTACTGAATCAGACCTGATTTTAACATGCTTTCTGCAATCTGAATGGCATTGGTGGCCGCCCCTTTTCTAAGGTTGTCGGCAACGATCCAGAGATTTAGGCTTTTAGGAGCCGACTCGTCTCTACGCACTCTTCCTACAAAAACTTCGTCGTAGTCTTTTGCTTGAAGTGGCATGGGGTAGAGTAAATTGGCGGGGTCGTCCATCAAGCTTACCCCTTCTGATTTGCTTATAATTTCTTTGACAGCCTCTATATTGAAGTCTTCCTTGAAGGTGATGTTCACAGACTCAGAATGACCTCCGAGTACGGGCACCCTTACTGCAGTGGCGGTCACGTTGAGGGTTGGCTCTGAGAGGATCTTGCGACTTTCCTTCACCAACTTCATCTCCTCCTTGGTGTAGTCGTTCTCTTCAAATACGTCGCATTGGGGTAAACAGTTCTGGTAGATTGGATAAGGGTAAGCCATTTCTCCCTTTTTTCCGTCACGCTCATTTTCATATTGCCGAACGGCGCTTACCCCGGTGCCGGTCATTGATTGATAAGTAGAAATGATCATTCTTTCAATTCTGAAGGCTCGGTGCAGAGGAGCCACAGCCATCAATAATTGAATGGTAGAACAATTGGGGTTGGCGATGATCTTGTGTTCTGCTTGAATAAGGTGCCCATTGATCTCGGGGATGACTAGAGGATAGCGTGAATCCATTCGCCAGGCAGATGAATTGTCGATGACCACTGTGCCTTTTGCGGCAAACTCTGGGGCATATTTTTTTGATACCTCACCTCCGGCCGAAAACAGAGCCAGGTCTGGAGCAGCCTTAATGGCCTCTGAAATGGAGATAAAGCGATGAGGTTTTCCGTCAAAGCGCACTTCCTTGCCAACCGAACGCTCAGAGGCTACCAGCAAGAGTTCATCCAAAGGGAAATTTCGCTCTTTCAGCAGCTGTAACATTACGGTACCCACCATTCCACTTGCTCCAACTACCGCTACTTTCATCTTATTTGCTTTTTGCTTAATTTAAAAGGAGAATTCCTGACAGCTCAAAATTACTATTAATAGGATGCTAAATCAGGAAAGATGAAATCACCACTCAAACTCAAACTGCTCATTTTTTTCTCACTCTTCAGCCTTAGCGGAAAGGCGCAGATCAGCTGGGTAGAGAACTTCAACGATACCAACCTAAATCAGCCGGTAAAGTGGCTTGGCGACACATCGGCCTTTACAGTAAACCAAGCCCATGAGCTGCAGCTGAACGCAGCTAACTTGAGCAGCCCGAGAAGCATGAGCTGCCGATCAGAAGTGGTAAACCAAGCAAGTTGGGAGATCGATATTCGGTTGCAATTTTCTCCTTCTGCTTCAAACTATGCTGAAGTTTATCTTTTGTCGGATCAAATTGACCCGCGCCTTGCTACAAAAGCTATTTTTCTTCGAATTGGTGGGATCAGCGGCAATGCGGATGACGTGAGTCTTTTTCTAAAAGATGAAAATAGCATCATTGAATTGATCGATGGGGTAGATGGCCTGGCCGGAGGGGCCCAAGTAGACCTCAGGATTAAGGTAGAAAAGGATAGTAGTCATCTTTGGAAGCTTTGGGCGGATGAGAACCGCAACGGAACATTTCTTTATCAGGGGTCAGCTTTCGATAGCACCATAGAGGAGTCTAGTTACTTTGGCCTGATCGCCTACTTTACCTCCACCCGATCAGATAAGTTTTTTTGGGATAGCATTAAAGTGTCGGGTAANGCATTCGTAGACCTTGAACCTATCCGGATCACTTCCATTAGGGTGATCGATTCACTCACTCTGGAGTTGAACTGCGCTGAGATACCGCAAAGAGCCTCAGCACTGAATGCAAATCATTATCAATTGTTGGGGACAGGCCATTTACCGAATCTAATCCAATTCAATGATTCCGACAGTAGTATTTTGAGGATAAGCTTTGCTCAAGCTTTTCAAAGTGGGGTTGGCGAAACTTTAATTGTAAAAGGCTTGAAAGATCGTTTTGGGAACACCATGCAGGCTGACAGCATTGGATTTACTTTTTATCAGCTGGCAGACGCATATTTTGGTGATCTGCGGATCAACGAGGTCATGGCCGACCCTTCCCCTTCAGTAGGTTTGCCTGAAGCAGAGTATCTCGAAATTTTTAATACCACTAAGCAGTATTATGACTTGGAGGGTTGGTCTATTGCGGACCCCTCTTCCACGGCCCTGCTGCCAGGGCATTTGATCGAGCCGGGAGCCCACCTTCTACTTTGTGATGCCGAAGACAGCGCCCTTTTCGCTGCATTTGATCAGGTGGTGGGCCTAGACGACTTCCCCTCCTTGAATAATGGTGAAGAGCTCTTGCTGCTGCGTGATCAAAATGGTCGGTTGATCGATCGGATCCACTATACTTCTTCATGGTACAAGGATCCGGAGAAAAGCAGTGGAGGCTGGAGTCTGGAAATGATCAATCCTTACTTGAGCTGTAGCGACGAAGAGAATTATCAGGCGTCAAATGCAAGCCTGGGAGGAAGCCCAGCGTCTCAAAATAGTCTTTACGATGATCAACCTGATCTCATCCCCCCAAGAGTACTGAAGGCGGAGATCCTAAATGCCAGCTTAGTAAAACTCTCCTTTAGCGAGGCTGTAGATTCCACACTATTTGATCAGAGCCTGATCTATTTGAACGGAGTCCGAATTGATACTTTGGCTTCATTGATCGAAGAAGCCAAAGGACTTGCGATCCAGTTGAAAAAGCCCCTGGATTCGGGGAAATTTTATTCACTTCTACTTGATAACTTAGCCGACTGCGAAGGGAATATATCCGATAGTATTTCGCTTAGTTTGGTTTTGCCTGAGCGGCTTCAGACTGGAGATGTGGTCTTGAATGAGATCCTGTTCAATCCCAAACCCGGAGGGATTGATTTTATTGAGCTCTATAACCGTAGTGGTAAAATACTGGCTGTTTCAGACTTATGCATTAGCAATCAAGCGGACTCACTATCAACGCACTGTATCAAGTCGGATCAGCGGGTATTCATGCCGTCAGAGATCCTGGTCCTTTGTGAAGAAGAGCTTTTGCTTCGGCAATATCATCCTGCTGCTCTCCCAGACCGAATCATAGAAGTCGATTTGCCCTCTTTTCCAAACCAGACCGGTGCTTTTTATTTAAGGAATAGAGTTGGAGACCTGATCGACCGCTTTCACTACCGAGAAGACATGCACTTTGAGTTGCTATCGAGCACGGATGGCGTTTCCCTGGAGCGGCTAAGTGTCTTCCAAGGCAGTTGGCCGGACAATTTTTTTTCTGCTGCAGAGCAAAACGGTTTTGCTACGCCTACCTTACCCAACTCGCAAGGCACAGCAGAAGCTGCTGAGGGGAAGATCGCCTTAAAAGCGCAAACCTTTTCACCAGACCATGACGGGTATCAGGACTTACTTTTTCTTGATTATGAACTGCCGAGCAGCGGCTTTGTGGGTACGATCGAAATTTTAGACGATCAAGGAAGATTGATCTACCAACTGGTGAATAACCAATTGCTTAGTGATCAGGGCAGCTTTCGATGGGATGGACTAGACAAAAGCGGAAGGAAGGTGCCCGTGGGCATGTATTTGATGACCTTTCAAGCTTTCCATCCTTCCGGGAAAGTGATTTTTAAGAAGTTGCCCTTGGTAGTGGCGGCTCGATTAAATTGATCGTGTTTTACAAGACACAAACTTATCGATGCGCAAAACCCTTAAATTATACAGCCATTTACGAAAGCGGTGTTTAATGCCTTGGGATTAGTGAAATGCATTTTTTATTCAGAGGCCAGTGATCCTACCCTTGCTTATAAATTCAATATTGATAAGGTATTGCTAGGGGAGGTCAATGAGATTTTGAACGACTCTACAGCCTTTTTTTTGGTGCACTTATTAATACGCGACTTAAACAAAACAAAACGAACGGCTGTTTCAGCTCATATTTAAAAGTTATGATCGTAGGAATTGATTACGGAGCAAAGACGGCAGGAACCACGGTGATCGCAAGGCTTTATGAGTTTGATAAAGTAGATTTTCACGCCAGTAAGAAGGGACAGGATGCCGATCAATTCCTGATTGATTTTATTTCCACCCACGGAGACATCTGGTTGGCCTACATTGATGCCCCACTTTCCCTTCCTAAGATTTATCGGAACGGTTTGGGGGAAGGGGATTACTTCTATCGCAAGGCGGATCGAAGTACCGGTGCGATGTCGCCGATGTTCCTGGGCGGACTTACAGCCAGAGCCATGAAACTAAAAGCTTCTTTTAAGATTCAGGGAATCAAGTTGGTGGAAACGTATCCTTCAAAATTGGCTGAGGTACTGCAATTGAAAGAGAGCGGCTATAAAAAAGACAAATCCAAACTAGCATCTCTTTGCAAAGTCTTGAAAGAACATAGTCATTTCAAATTTGACATAGAATCCGTCAAGGATTGGCATCACTTTGATGCTTTGCTCTGCTTGTATTCAGCAAAAAGGCATGAGATGCAAGCGGCCATGGTCTTCGGTGACGACGAAGAAGGCACAATTACCGTGTAGTCGATTTTGCTTCCTTGTAGAACTTTCCAGGGACTACCAGCATCCCAAAGCACTCTCCATCCCCTTTTCCAAGGTGTTTGTGGTGCACCTTATGCGCTTTTCGAATCGCCCTGAAATAGGCATTATCGGTTCTTTTGAACCAGTTCAGTCGTTGATGAATGAAGACATCATGCACGGCAAAGTAGGTGAAGCCGTATAAGAAAATGCCAATGCCTATTGACAGTCCGTAGGGGAAATACCCCTCTCCCCATAAGATCGTCATGGTAGTGCTAATGGCTGCATAAAACAGGAAAAAGGTATCATTTCTTTCGAACCATCCTTTACCAGGCTGATGATGATCTTTGTGTAACACCCACAAGAATCCGTGCATCACATATTTATGCGTGAACCACGCCATGAATTCCATCGCGGCAAAAGTGAATAGACCAACAAGTATGTGAATTAGGATATGCATGGTGTAAAATTACTTTGTTATGCTTAACAAAGCACCATAGAATTTGTTAAAAGGACATGAAAGGCACATTGGTAAAATGGTTCGTAAGCTGGGCCGTAGCTATGATCGTAGGGATGGTTCTTTTCTCGGCCTTTGGTCCCACAGCCAAAGAAATTTCGCTGGACGAGATCAATTTTAAAACCACTGAATCTTCAGCATTGTACTTCAAAAATATCCGGTCTTATTTTTATGATCTTGAAGAAGAAAAGAAGTCGGGATTTAAGATCTACCGACTAAGTAGTAGGCCAGCAACGGCTAAAAATAAATTGCATTTCATGATTCTTCACAATTGGAGGATGAATGAGGCGTATATCATGGCAGAGTCAGAACAAATAGATAAGGGCAAAGCGTCGATGCGTTTGTTGATCGGGCAGAGCAATGATACCATCAGTTTGGATGGTGCGGATGCCGAAGCCAACTTTCGCTTTGCAGCTCAACTTTTTACCGCCATGGAAAAAGAAGAGTCCGTTAGTTTGCTTTCCAATGACGAGGCCTATAGCTTCGAGCAATCGGAGCTAAAATCGATCAAGAAATGCTTGAAAGATTATTTTAAGTTAGTGGGAAAGCTGAGGTGATCCGGCATCAAGGTATGCGCTTATCGATAGCGAAGAAAGATCCGAATAAGGTCAAACGGTGCCTGGAAAAAATAAGTAAAAGCAATTTTTGATCCGGCTTTATCTTCCCATTTTCTTAACGGCACTTCCACGATCCTACTTCTGTAATCAGACTTAAGTTTCTTGATTCTAAAGATCAATTCCACATCGAAAAGCCATTTGGAGATAAAGGCATCACGGAAAACTTCTTTGGCAATTTGTGCCTGGATTATTTTTGCACCGCACTGCGTATCGTAAATGGGAAGTTGAAGTATATTACTCACGACAGTAGCGAATATTCTACCCAGATAATGGCGAGTCATATTCCTTTTGATTTCAGAATAGCCCAATAATCCCACACGGCTACCCATGATTAAGATTGGCCTTTTCTTCTCACCAATGATCTTGCGGAAATGATTTATTTCACTTAGAGGAGTGGCCAGATCCGCATCGAGATAGCCCAAATAATCCAATTGTTCGTTGACACTGAGAAAGCCTTGGCGGATGGCTTCTGCTTTTCCGACATTCTTAACCAGTGCTAAAAGATCAATTGATTCGTGCCTGCTACTAAAATCGTGAAGCATTTTTTTCGTGTCGTCTTTGCTTCCATCATCCACAAAGAGGAAAGAAACGTTTTGACCGCTCGTGCTATCGAGGAAATCGATAAAGGCAGCTAAGTTTAATCGACCTGCTTCATTGTAACAGGGGATGATAAATTTTATGTGCGACTTGCTCGGTTCCATATTTAAAGTAGCCTTGCTAGCAAATGAACTCTACCAAGATAGGAGAGATAATTCGATATCAGTCTTTGGATAACCCGGCATCTAGTTTTAAGTAGTCGATTAATAAGGTATCCTCCTGGTTCATACCATAAAAACGAAGGTCAGAATTTTTCGACATACTGTTTGGGAGGATAAACAGATCTGTGATTTTTTGCCAGTTCTCCTTTGGTGGAATGCTTACCTGATGGTAAAATGGGCTCTCTGACCCCCGGTTAATACTGACGACTAGCGAGGCTTTTTTACTCTTTCGATTGAGAACTGATCCAGTGATCGAAATTTCTTTATTGGCTAAACGTTGAAAATCATCACGTATCAAAGTGGTGCTATAAATCGAGCTGCTGTCTACAATTTCGAATCCGCAATAATTACCATACCGTGAACCTTGTACCCAATCATTTAAAAGGTTGACTTCCCCTCTTGACCATACGAACGAAGTTCCAGTTTCTTGTCCTAGTGGTTCATTTTGGGCAACGTTTATGTTGAGATTATCGAACCATATTTCTGAGGATCCACGATACCAAATGAAAGTATGTATACTGTCTTCGAACGATCTGGGGTAAGGGGGTACAAAGGTTCCGCTTAGACTTTGCCATCCTAGAGAATCTGAAGAAACAGTGAGGCTTGCGTCTTCGGAATGAATATCTCCCCATCCATATTGCTTTCCGCTGCGATGGTCTTTTACTTGGGTAACGATGGTAAACGGATTTTCTTCCAAAGGCACTTGGCTTTTGAAATTCACTTTTACGGTGTAGTAGAAATCGATGTCTTGACTCAGTTCAGCAACTGAGAAGGACACTTTACGACTGTAAGGGCTTTCCGCATCTAAACGAAGACATGCATTATGCGCTACATTTTCACAAGGATAAGGAAGTGGCGCCAAATCAGAACTAGATTCAAAATCATCAAAATGTACGTTTTTGAAATCGAAGACCTCTGGGCCGAGCTCTTGCACTGGTCCTCTTTTTAATTCAAGATCCTTGGCCCATTTTTCCTGGTAGTTGGTTTGTCCAAATATGTTCCAATAATATTCACGGGTCATGCGTTTGGTGTGCAAAATGCCATTCCACTGCTGCCAGGTCTGGAATAAATTTAAGGTGATTAAGCCAAGGAGAAATGAACCGAAAACGAATTGAAAAAGAAGGTTGGTCTTAGTGGATATTTGTTGAAAAAGAAAGCCAATTGGGATCAGGTAGATCGGATAGGATTGTACCATTGAACGCTGACTAAAACTGTTTGCATACCACCAACAATCCCAGCTGCTTAAAACCCAAATATTGAGTATCATAAAAATGACCACGGCAAGGGCATAGTGCGCTCTGGACCGAATGGCCAGAATAATTCCAATGAATGAAAGCGCCATCAAAGGGGTATAGAGCAACCACCCTTTTTTGTAGCTGAATAAAAATTCCCATAAATAAGGATCTAGCAGCTTAAAGTCCTCTTGCCGGTAACTATCATAGATTGGATTGCCGCTGGTGTATAACCAATAGAATACTTGCAGACTACCAATTGATAAGATCACGAAGGCGCCCTGAATCAATAGTTTTTTCTGCTTTAATAGTAGTTGTTTTCGAAGCTGGAAATCAACATGGCTTTTGACCCCCCAAAGAAGAATAATGAACCCAAATAGGAGCTCATTAGGACGGCTAAGGCAAAGCAAGGCAAAGCCTATACAAATAAGAAAGAAAAACTTGCGCCGCTGGGTTTCATACCACATAGCCACCAGCCACAATAATATGCAGTATAGGGAAAAGAGAATTGCGTGCGGACTGCTGGTGTTATTAAGTGCGATATGAAAAAAATTCGTGCCGAAAATTAAACAGACCAAAAGGGTAGCTGTGACTTTGTCTGGGAATAGCCTTAATAGGAACTTCCTTAAAAAGATCAAACCCGCTATAATGCAAAGTAATGAGTAGCCCAGAATGCTAATTTGGTAGGGCATTGAAAATCCATCAGAAGGGTAAGTGTCACCTAATAGACAGTAGATATGCGCGGTAAAAAAGGCTGGGGATAGGAGTACAGCCATTCCCATGCTATATTGAATTACGTATCCATTCTTGGATCGGTGTGCTTGATAGAAGTAAGGCGAAGGCCGATATTTTTCTCTGACTTCAGTAATCCAAGTTTGGTCTTTCAGGGCAATGTCTTCATGTAAGAAAAAAGCAGGGAGATAGAGGTAATAACCAAAATCATCGTAAGCGGTTAAGCCATAATTATCATTAACTCCCCAATTCTGATTCTGTAACCTGCAGAACAGGATAGCCAAGATTCCAAGAAAAATTGCCAGCTTCGAATACGGCTTTCGAATCAAAATAGGCCATATTTTATAATGCAGTAGATGGCTCTGAAGCCATCTTTCCAACCGATCTTTTTCCCTTCTTCATAAGTACGGCCGTAATAGGAAATGCCTACCTCGTAGATCCTGATCTTGGGGATCTTTGAAAGCTTGGCCGTGAGCTCTGGCTCAAAACCAAATCGTTTTTCTTTGAGTTTGAGGGACTTGGCGATCTTGGAATCCATTAACTTGTAACAGGTTTCCATATCGGTGAGGTTTAAGTTGGTAAAGGCATTGGAAAGCTGCGTCAAGAATTTATTGCCGATGGAATGCCAAAAGAAGAGGATCCGATGCGGATTTCCACCCATGAATCGCGAACCATAAACTACGTCAGCGTTCCCTTCAACAATGGGCTTAAGCAAATCATTATACTCTCTTGGATCGTACTCCAAGTCGGCATCTTGCACGATCAGGTATTCACCCCCGGCCAATTCGATCGCT
>JGI12109J20283_10551877_pt1 | contig 14091 bp, 15 predicted proteins | sample ElkSlonscriptome_12_FD_20283 | JGI IMG/M metagenome (IMG submission 20283) | reverse complement strand
CTCGCCTGGAAAGTGAGTGTGCGGTTTATCCCGTACCGAGGGTTCGAATCCCTCCCTCTCCGCCATCAATAAAAAAGCCCGCCTCTTTTCGGCGGGTTTTTTTGTTGATCGTGGTGAGGGGGCCGCGGATTAGAACCCTGGTTCGAACCGAGCCATAGGCGAGGACGCTGGAGCGCAGCGACAGCCCGAAGGGCAAGCCTGCGAAGCAGGTGCAGCAATCCCTCCCTCTCCGCCATCAATAAAAAAGCCCGCCCCTTTTCGGCGGGCTTTTTTGTTGATCGTGGTGAGGAGATGACAGCCCGAAAGCTACGCTTAATGCCGCCACAGCCGATGATCAGGCCTCCACCTTCCGTTTCGGCAGCACCCAGTCCGTCCTTGGGAAGTGGCAGGTGTAGCCGTTCGGATAGCGTTCCAGATAGTCCTGGTGTTCCGGTTCGGCTTCCCAGAAATCACCCACGGGCTCGACTTCAGTCACGACTGTGCCCGGCCAAATTCCGCTGGATTCGACGTCAGCGATCGTATCCAGGGCAGTGTCCTTTTGGTCTGAATCGGCGTAGTAAATCGCTGAACGATAAGACACCCCCCGATCATTTCCCTGGCGATTCAGGGTTGTGGGGTCGTGAATCTGGAAAAAATATTCCAGTAGCCGTCGGAAGCTGATCGTTTTGGGGTCAAAAACGATTTCGATTCCTTCGGCGTGGGAGCCGTGGTTGCGATAGGTCGCATTGGAAACATCGCCCCCGGTGTAGCCCACGCGAGTGGAAATCACGCCGGGAAGCTTCCGGATCAAGTCCTGCATTCCCCAAAAGCAGCCCCCTGCCAATACCGCGCGTTCCTGTGTCATGCCGTGTTCTCCTAAAATGCTTCAGGGTATTTAATCACGTTTACAGCAAGAATTCGTCGTTGGTTAAGGCAACTCAGAACTCCCGGAGCTTGGATTGAGATCGCGGCCATCTGGGCACTTAACCAGCCGATACCCCCTAGTCAGCACGCAGTATTGGTATTACAATGCGCAGCCTGTTACTCGGAGGGGTGGCAGAGCGGTTGAATGCACTGGTCTTGAAAACCAGCAAGGGTGAAAGCCCTTCGTGGGTTCGAATCCCACCCCCTCCACCATCATTAAAGAAGCCCGCCTGGTTTTGGCGGGCTTTTTTATTGATCGCGGAGCGGGGATTGCGGATAAGAACCCGGGTTCGACCCGAGCGGAGCGAGGAAGATGCGCCTGGAGCGTAGCGACCAGAGCAACCCGGAGCGGAGCGAAGGGCAAGCGCCGAAGGTGCGCAGTCAATCCCACCCCCTCCACCATCATTAAAGAAGCCCGCCTGGTTTTGGCGGGCTTTTTTATTGATCACGGGGCGACAATCTCGCATCAAACCCCTCGCTCAGGTCAAAGCTTGATTCCGCCACCGGAGCCCATGCCCCCGAACTGACCGCCGCCTGACTCTTGTCCCGGCATCATGATCGACGACTGTGCATCGCGCTGCATTTTCTTGATCTTTTCGATGGTCTCTTCAACCGCTTGTTGTGCAGCATCGGCAAACCCGTCGACGGCTTCGCCGAGTGAGTTGGCTTCGAGTTCGAAACTGATCGGAAGGGCACCGGCCGGGCTCATGACTTGAGTCTGGCCGACATAGTGAACAGAACGCTTCGGATCGTCCTCGCCGTCTGCAGTCACGGGCGTCAGGCGCTGGATGGTACCGACTTGTTGATCGGAATATGTTTCTTCTCGATACAGGTTGTTTCGATCCATGGCGAGCTGATCGCGAATATTATTGTCTTCCATTGGGTGCTCCAATTGTCGGGGTCACGGCAAAAGATGGGGTGGAGAGCATCGAATTCAAAGACTGTTACGGAGTGGTTCGCGGTGTTCGTACCCTAGGATCGTTCCGATCCGGAGCTTGAGGGCGTTCCTTCCCGCATGCCCTGAACAGCATGACGTTGGTCGCAAATTGAGGGTTGAACACGTCAGAGGTGCTGGGTGCGTGGATCCTTCCACAGATAATTTGCCCATTGGCGGTGACGATCCGACTCTCGGTCGAGCCGTCGGGATTGCGCCATTGCTCAATTTCTCCATCGACTTCACCGACAAACTGATCAATCCAGCCGGGTGCGTCGGGCAAGTCCGGAATGCTGGACGGAGCGGTGGCATCAGGGGCCTCAGGAATGCTTGGCTTTCCCAGGGTCTTTCGCACACTCGACAGTATCCGAGTGGTCATCATCGGCTCCGGGGCAGGCTCTGTAATGGCGTCGGAATCGGAATCTAGAGGCCGGTCGGGTTCATTCTCAGGACTGCTCTCATCACTGCTTGCCGCATCAACAATCACCTCTGGCTCGGTGTCTTCATCGGTAGGTAGATCGGGCGGGGTGACCGGCTTTGTCTGGCCGCGAAGGGGCGAGACGTCGGGCGGGGGCGGGCCTGGATCGCTGTTGATCGAAACACTAATCAACCTGGGCGCTGGCGCTGGTACTGGCTCGGTGATGCTGATAAGCAGCAAACAGATATGCAGCCCGAGCGAAAACACCACGGCCAAAGTGACCGGAAGCGATTTATACCTGGCGTTATCACGAGTTTCAGAATCGGATGCTGAGGCCATGATCAGGATGCTTGTGGCGTCGGACAGTAGGGCAGCGGGTGATAAACTAGCGTTTTCCTCGTTAAAAGGATGCAAGATGGAATTCCAGCACGTGAAAATGCCCGAACAGGGCGACAAGGTTCGGGTCGAGAATGGCAAGCTAGTAGTGACCGACCAGCCGATTCTCGGATTTATCGAAGGTGACGGCATCGGAATCGATATCACCCCGGCCTGCATGACCGTCTGGAACGCAGCCATTGAGAAAGCCTACGCTGGAAAGCGCAAGGTTCACTGGGCTGAACTTTATCTCGGGGAGAAGGCTGCCGGCATCTACGACGGCGACTATTTCCCCAAAGAAACGCTCGAAGCCATCAAGGATCTGAACGTGGCCATCAAAGGTCCTTTGACCACGCCAGTCGGCGAGGGCTTTCGTTCGCTCAACGTGTCGCTTCGCCAGACCCTTGATCTCTACGCCTGCGTGCGACCGGTCAAGTGGTATGAGGGCGTTCCATCACCGCTCAAGAAACCGGAAGAGGTTAACGCCGTGATCTTCCGCGAAAACACCGAGGACGTGTATGCCGGCCTGGAGTACGCCTCGGGCACCGAGGAAAATCGCAAGCTGGCCAAGTTCCTGCGTGAAGAAATGGGCGCCGACTTTTTTGAAGACGCGGGCATAGGCATCAAGCCGATTTCGGCCTTCGGCTCCAAGCGCCTGGTGCGCAAGGCCATTCAGTACGCGATCGACAACAACCGCCCGTCGGTGACCCTGGTCCACAAGGGCAACATCATGAAGTTCACCGAAGGCGCCTTCCGCAAGTGGGGTTATGAGGTGGCGGCGGAGGAATTCGGCGATGTGACCATCACCGAAGACCAGCTCTGGAGCGAGTACGACGGCAAGCAGCCCGAAGGCAAGATCGTGATCAAGGACCGCATTGCCGACATCATGTTCCAGCTGATGCTGCTACGTCCGGCAGAATTCGACGTGCTGGCGACCATGAATCTCAACGGCGACTACCTGTCGGACTCCTTGGCGGCAGAAGTCGGCGGCATGGGCATTGCGCCAGGTGCGAACATGGCCGACAACGTGGCCGTATTCGAAGCGACCCACGGCACCGCGCCGAAATACGCAGGACAGGACAAGGTTAACCCGTCTTCACTGATGTTTTCGGGCTGCATGATGTTTGACTATATCGGCTGGCCTGAGGTCACCCAACTGATCGAGGATGCATTTGAGAAGGTGGTCGGCGAAAAAGTCGTCACCTATGACTTTGCCCGCCAGATCGAGGGTGCCTCCGAGGTCTCGACCAGCGGATTCGCTGATGCCCTGGTCGCTGCCATCCAGCGTGCCTGATCGGTCGGCCCACTACTGGCGCGAGGTCAGGGAGGCGCTGGCCGAAACCGACCCGCTGGCAAAGTGCCGGCGGGTCGAGCTCTTATGGGATTCGATTGAACAGGGCGACTGGGCGCCTTCTTCGCCCGAGCTGATGAGTGAATTAGTCTGCGGTCGGCCCGCAGAACCTGAACTGGTCGCACCCGGCAAGCTGAAGAAGCGTGGTCTGGGGAGCGTCGAGGGTCGGCAGGCTCTGATCCACGCCATCGCCCATATCGAATTCAACGCCATCAATCTGGGACTGGACGCCGCGCTGCGATTCCCTGCGATGCCCGACGCGTATTACCGGGACTGGATCAGCGTTGCCGCTGACGAGGCCCGGCACTTCAAGATGCTGAGCGATCGCCTGGAGCAGCTCGGTGTTCACTACGGCGCCTTTGATGCCCACAATGGCCTGTGGGAGATGGCCGAGCGCACTGCGCACGATGTGATGATTCGCATGGCGCTGGTGCCACGCGTACTCGAGGCCCGCGGCCTCGATGTTACTCCGGGGATGATCGAACGGCTCAACGCGGCGGGCGACCACGCCACTGTGGCGCTACTCGAAGTAATTCTTGAAGAAGAAGAGCGTCATGTCGCGATCGGTTCACACTGGTTCGCCACGCTCTGCCAGGCCCGCGGGCTGGATTCTGATGAGACCTTCGAGCAGCTGCTGGAGGAGTATTTCAGCGGCCAGCTGCGCGGTCCGTTTAATTTCGAGGCGCGTCGTCGTGCAGGTTTCAGCGAGCCTGAAATCCGGCGCCTGGCCGTCATGGAGCGATGAGCGTATGGCCGCTGCATCCCCCTCCGACGTCCTGACTCTGGCCCTGATTCAGGCCGATCTGGTCTGGGCTGACCCTGAGGCCAATCGCCATCGCCTGGAACAACTCATGGAGCAGCAGCCCGGGGTCGATCTTCATGTCCTGCCGGAAACTTTTACCACTGGCTTTCTGGGGGATGAGGATGCTGCTGATGATGAATCGATGGGCACGGGCCCAACGCTCGAATGGATGAGGGCGCAGGCCCGTGGCCGCGAGGCCGCCATCTGTGGCAGCTATGTCGTGGTCGAGAACGGGCGGCGTCATAATCGGTTCGTGTTCGTCGATCAGACCGGAGAGTGTCTCGGTCACTACGACAAGCGCCATCTATTCGGTCCAGGCGGTGAAGGGCAACGCTACACGCCGGGCGATCAACTGACGTTGATCGAGTGGCACGGCTGGCGGATCGATCTGCAGGTTTGTTATGACTTGAGATTCCCGGTTTGGTGTCGGAATGATCGTGACTTTGATCTGCAGCTATTCGTGGCCAACTGGCCCAGCCCCCGGACGTCACACTGGCAGGCGTTGCTGCGCGCTCGCGCCATTGAAAACCAGGCCTACGTGATCGGCGTCAACCGAGTGGGAGTGGACGGCAAACAGGTGCCGTACTCTGGCTGTTCACTGGCCTTCGGGCCGGTTGGTGAGACATTGCTCGAACTCGACGATTCGGAGTCTGTCGCCGCGGTGGAGTTGGATCGTCGAGCGCTCGAGTCGTATCGGACCAAACTTCCGTTTCTGGGCGACGGGGATTCGTTCACGCGCCGCGTTTAGCGACACAGCAATCCTCCGTGATGCTCAGCTCAAGGACGTCCTGATCACCGCGACTCCCAGGCCCTCAATGGCAAAGTCGTCTTCACTGCTGACCTTGATTGGTTCGTAATCCGCGTTTTCTGGATCCAAAAACACGGCTCGTCCGCGCCTGCGCAGGCGCTTGACGGTGATTTCGTCCCCGATCCGGGCGACAACGATCTGGCCATGCCTGGCTTCAAGCGCACGGTGTACTAAAAGCAGATCGCCGTCGCAAATGCCCGCCTCGATCATGCTGCTGCCCTGGACGCGCAGGGCGTAATCGGGCTGCGGCCGAAACTGCTTTGGGTCGATCATCAGGTCATCCTCGTGGTTTTCGACGGCAAGAACAGGCGTGCCGGCGGTTACTCGGCCGATCAGCGGCACCCGAAACTCGGCCAGCTCAGGGCCTGTTCGTTCCAAATCCTCATTGGGAATAATGCCGCGGGCCGTGCCAGGAATCAGTTGGATCGCGCCGTGCTCGGCCAAGGCGCGAAGATGGCATTGAGCGGCATTCGGCGACCTGAAGCCGAAGTGGCGCACGATCTCCGCGCGGGTTGGGGGAAAGCCGTCTCGAGCCTTGCTTTTTTTGATGAATTCGAGAATTTCGCGTTGGCGGCGGGTAAGATTCATACCCCATACTGTATCAAAATTCAGTTCATCCGTCACTCTTGGGACGTGATGAAGTGAGGTCCAGGGGCTCAAGGCGACGCGTTCGGAACTTTCGCGCTCGATCCAGAAAGATCTGGGATTGCGCTTGCGGAGACGGGCCGTAGCGGACCATTTCATACAAGCTGGCGAGAGATTCGAGCGCGGCGCCATCGCTCTTGCATTTCGAGTCAATCCACCGCGCCCATTCCCTGGGTGTGCGTGATGAGTCTTTGGGTAGTCGGGTCCTGGCGTGAACGCGGCGCTGCAATGATCGCCAGGCGCGTTCGGCCGGGTCGCGACTCCGGGTCCGCGCGGATCTGAGCATGACCAGTGCGACCGGGACGGCCAGCGCGGCGACGACCACAATCATCAGCAGGGCAATCTGGTTCGGCCTGAGTTCTGGCAGCCCCAGGCGCTGCAGGAGTTCGACCTGTGCCCTTGAGTCGAACCCAAGTACCCATTGGTTCCACGCGTGCTGTAGCCGGTCCACCTGATTCCTCAAGGGACTGATCAGGGGCCAGTCGAAAAAGCCTGATCGGTTGAGCGCGACCGACGACCCCTCGCGGATTCTCAGCGGCGACACCGCGGCCGTTGGATCAAAACGCACCCAGCCCTCGCCTTCCAGCCAGACTTCGTTCCAGGCGTGGGCGTCGGACTGGCGAACAAGCAAATACTGTCCGGCGGCATTCCAGAATCCACCCTGATAGCCGGTCACAATACGGGTGGGGATTCCGGCGGCGCGCATGAACACGGCGAAGGCCGAAGCATAGTATTCGCAGTAGCCCTCGCGCAGGTCGAACAAGAACTCATCGGCGCTGTGACGCCCTAGCGGCAGGGTGTCGAGACTGTAGAAGAACGGCTCCTCCGAAAACCACTGCAGCAGGGCCTCGGTTAGGTCGCGGTCATCTGGATAGCGCTCGCGCCACTCCTGTGCCATGGCTTGCGTTCGCGGGTTTCGGTTGTCGGGTAGTCGGGTGGCGATCATTCGACGCAAGGGTTGAAGCGCTGGTGAATCGAGGTGGTCGGGATTTGAGATGACGCGGTAGGCCGTTAATGAAGTGATCGGGTCCTCACTGACCAATTGGTAGTCAAGGCTTAGCAAGGATTCTTCGTAGTCGGTCTGAGCGGGGAGGTCGAGTGCCAGGAGCCATCTCCTCTCGTGAGGTTCGAGCTGAACTTCGTAGGCGATTGCCTGGTCGCTGGCTTCGACTTGTCGCGAGAGATTCTGGAAGGAGGTGATGGAAGGCCCCCAGGTATCGCCGTCAAAATTCCACAGGACCGGGCCGCGCCAGTAGCGCTGATCGTTGGGCGGCGGCTGATTCGAATCGAACTCCACGCGGAACGCAGGAGAATCATCGGCGTAAAGCGTCGAGATGGAACCGGGTGACATAGATTCCGAAAGGCCAGTTTTTCCATCGAGCGCACTATCGGGCACACCCCAGAGCGGCTCGGCGAGTCGAGGAAACAGAAGGAACATCGCAAGCGCGATCGGCGTCGAGATCAGCAGCAGGCGCCCGGCTTCCAGGCTCAGAGTTCGATGATCCAACAATCGATCTTCAAACACGCCGTCGCGAGTCCGAACACGCTGAATTCGCAACAGGGCAGTTGTCGCAGTCCAGCAGCCAAATAGCAGATAGGCGAAGTAGAACAGGCCTTCATTAAACAAGAACTGGGTGGTAATTAGAAAGAAACAAACGGCAGCAAGCAGCCGCAAATCGCGAACCTTATACATTTCCAGCGTCTTTGCCGCCATCATGACGCAGAGCAGGGCTGTTGCCGTGCGTCGACCCCATAGGCCACCAAAGCTGATCGCCACAAGGCCAATCAGTCCGATCGTGATCAGAAACCGGAACCACATCGGCAGCGGCTTCCATCCCCGCCAGCATGCGACACATCGGAACGCAAGAATCAGAAGTATGGCCAGCGAGACCGGAACCGGAAAAGCAAGGAGATGGGGTACGGTGGCTACTCCGAATGCCGCCAGCGTCCAGTAGACCGGGGGACTGGGAATTCCTGGCTGATGGTTTAGCGTGCGGCTCATAGCTCGGCGAGCAGATCAAAGCAACGATGGGCAAAGCTTTCACCTCGATCCGGGCCCAGAATTCGCCCCCCGGCCCGCAGAGTCCAGGTGTCATTACGACCCGAGGCCTCAAGCACCCAGGCAGTGAGAATACTGATGCGCTCTTCAATATCCGTGCCTGGTGTGTCGGTTAGGTCCAGATCGATTTGATCGGATTCTTCGTTTTTGAATTCTCGCGACAGTAGGGCGTTGTGCCGCTGGCTCGACTTCCATGCAACCCGATGCAGGGAATCGCCGAGTCGCCACTTTCGCAGGCTGTAGAAGCTGTCGCCATCCGGCGATCTGCTGAATCGCCGACCGTCGGTTAAAGCGCCGCCGATCGGGAAGGGCGGCGCGTCGTCTGCGGGTTCTGGCCATACAAGAATTGGCCGATCCGCCCAGACATAAGACCAGGCCTTGAAAAGTCCGGTTGGGTGAACGGTCTTGATTTCGATTCTGGGTACTTCCATCCATCCGCGCCGACTGGTTGAAACTGAAACATTGAGCTCACTGGCAGAAACCGGGGCCAAATCGACGTCTCTGGATTGCCCCTTGCAGCTGACCAGAATACCCGGCCGCTCCGCGGTATCGTGATTTCGCAAGTTAATTTGAAGGCTTGCGCTGTTGCCAGCATGGACCGGTGAGGCGGTAATACCGGAAACCTCCAGGCCGCGCAGGTTTCGATACGCGATCAAAAGGGAACTATGCGCCATGGAGGCAACGAGAAAAGTAGTCAGCAAGCCCAAATTATTATTGAAATTGAGCGCGCCGAGCAGCATTCCGATCATCAGCAAGCCGAGTAGCCAGCCAAAGCGTGTCGGCAGGATGAAGATCTGTCGGTAAATCAGCGACACGGGTGGCGTTGCCTTGGCGCGGCGCTGAACCCATCGGTCCATCCGGTCGCCCCAGCGGCGCTTGAAGTTGTCGATCAACGCTCGAACCGAACCCCGAGGGCTGCCCGAGCCGGACTGAACGGTGCTGTCATTGCTCAAGGTACGGGCGTATTGGCCAGGATGTCCTGCACGACGGCCTCACTGCCCATCCCGGATTCACTGATGGCTTGAAGGCGATGAGCCGCTAGCGCCTGGAAAACGGCTTTGACCGCATCCGGGGTCAAAAAAGTCTGTCCGCGAAGGAAGGCCCACGCGCGAGCGGTCTGGATCAGCGCCAGCGCAGCCCGCGGGGACAAACCCGCGCGAACGGCGGCGTGCCCACGGGTTGCTCCCACTAGGGCCTGGATGTAGTCGAGGACCGGATCTGAAACGTGAAGCTCGCTCGCCATCCGGATCAATGAAAGCAGCGCGTCGGGATTCAAAAGCTGTGGCATCTCTGCGAGCAGCTTGCGCCGATTGGGTTCGATGAGCAGCCGGCGCTCCTCGGCGGCAGAGGGATACCCGATGCTGATCCGCAGCAGGAAGCGATCGAGCTGCGAATCGGGCAGAGGGTAGGTGCCAGTGAGATCGAGCGGGTTCTGGGTCGCAATGACGAAAAAGGGTTTCGGCAGTTCATGGGTCTTGCCGTCGACGGTGACCTGACCCTCTGCCATCGCTTCCAGCAGCGCCGATTGGGTGCGCGGGGTAGCGCGATTGATTTCATCGGCCAGCACAACGTTGGCAAAGATCGGACCGGGGCGAAATTCGAATTCCGCCGAATTACGATTGAAAACTGACACCCCAACGATGTCAGCTGGCAGCATATCGTTAGTAAATTGAATACGCTGCCAGCTTCCGCCGACGGCGAGCGACAGGGCGTGAGCCAGCGTTGTTTTGCCGACGCCCGGCAGATCTTCGACCAGCAGATGTCCCCCGGCAACTAGAGACGCAAAAGCCAGATCAATTGCCTCGGCTTTGTCGACGATGATGTCGTTGACGGCGGCCCGTGCAGCGATCAAATCGTCTGCCAGGAAGTCCGGCTTTGCCTCTGTCGTTGGTGCCCCGCTTTCAGTCATCGATCAATGCGTTGATTTTTGCCGCACAAATGAAATCGTTCTCGCTTAGCCCATCAATTGCGTGCGTGGTGAAATTCACCAGGCAGAAGTTGTAGCCGGCTTCGAAGTCCGGGTGGTGTGCTTCCTTGTTAGCAATCCAGGCCATCGCATTGATAAACGCCATGGTCTTGTAAAAGCCCTTGAACTCAAACCGGCGGTGGATTTTTTTTCCGTCCCCATCCACCTCCCAGCCAGGAACTTGGGGCAGTAGGGTTTCGATTCGATCCTTAGTCAGCGGATCTGTTCCGCCTTCACAGGGCAGGCATTTACGTTCAGTCAGTTGGTCATTGCTCATGCTTAGGCAGCTTCCTTCTGTTTTGGAGGGTAGGTGGGTTCGAACTGGCCCAGCGCTCGAGCCTCGCGAATCAGGCCGAGCAGGTCTGTGCTGGAAAGCTCGAACAGGTCGTTCATGTGATCCAGTATGAAATACACCGTCTGGTAAATATCGATACGGTAGGGAGTCCGCAATGCCTCGATCGGATCAAAGGGCCGGCGCAGTGGCTCATCGCTCTCGAGTGCATACACGGTCTCGCCGGGCGATGATGCAATTCCACCTCCATAGATACGCGCGCCGCTGGGTGTTTGTATCAACCCGAATTCGACCGTAAACCAGTAGAGGCGGGCGAGGAACACTCGCTCGGCCTTGCTGGCTTTGACCCCGGCCCGTCCGTAGGCTTCGGTAAAGTCGGCGAATGCTTGATGAGTCAGCATGGTGGTGTGGCCGAAAATCTCGTGGAAGATGTCGGGCTCCTGGAGATAATCCATTTCTTCGCGGGTGCGAATGAATGACGCGGCCGGAAACTTCCGTTCCGCGAGCAGTTTGAAAAAGCGATCGAAGTTAATCAACGCGGGCACGGGTTCAACCTGCCAGCCGGTGCGCTCTAATAAAACTCTCGAAACCTCAGTCGGCTGAGGAATCCGATCGCTGGGCAAACCCAGCATGTCGAGACCATCCATGAATTCCGGTGCAACTCGACCGTCAATGATTTGTATTTGTTGCTGATATAGATCGGCCCAGACGCTGTGCTCTTCATCGGTGTAGGGAATGACACCATTTTCGTCTGGAACCTTGGCGCTGTAGTTGCTTGACTTGCCCATAGCAAGACCCCGAATATAACCGACTTATTAGCTTATCACCGCTTGGTGGAGTTCCCATGAGATCAGACCGGTGGCCGGGGAAAAGCTGGTATGCCAGCGAGGCCGGTTCTGACCGAACCGGTTCCGCTGTGCTGGGGGTTGATGACTCGGTTGAGGTGGCCGTCATCGGGGGTGGTCTTGCCGGGATGACAACGGCCTTAACCTGCCTGGAGCGCGGGATTGATCGTATCGCCTTGATCGAGGCCGATGAGGTGGGTGCCGGTGCATCGGGCCGCAACGGGGGGTTTGTATTCGGAGGGTTTTCGCTCAGCAATGACGCCCTGGCCAATCAGCTTGGCGATTCGTCGGCCGCCCGCCTTCATCAATGGACCCGACATTCGGTGCGTCGTATCCGGAAGCGCATCGAGGACTACAGGCTGGATTGTCAGGCCAATGATGCTGGCGTGGTCCTCGCTGATTGGTTTCATGATTCCCCATCACTGCGTGTTTTTGCTGATCGCATGCAGCGGCGTCTGGGTTTCGAGTTGTCCTGGCTGGATATCGAGGCCCGTGCTGCTCTCGTCAACTCTGATCGCTATGGTGCAGGGCTGCACGAGCCAGGCAGCTTTCATTTCCATCCGCTTCGCCACATTCGTGAGCTCGCCAGATATTTCATTGAGCAGGGTGGGCGTGTCTACAGCAACTCGCGAATAAAGGACATTGAGCGGGCAGACGGCGGCTGGATCCTCCGGTCTAGGAGTCATCGCATTCGAGCACGAGAAGTGGTGCTGACCACAGGGGGATATGACCTGAAGCTGCGGCCCGCGCTCCAGCGCGCGCTCCAGCCGATCGCCACCTACATTGCCGTTACCCAGCCGCTGGATTCACGCCTTGAGGACGTATTGCCTCAGCCTGTTGCGGTTTACGACAACCGCTTTGCCTTCGATTACTATCGCCCGCTGCCGGACCGAAGACTGCTCTGGGGTGGCCGTATTTCGACCGCTAGCCGTTCACCCGCAGGCATTCGACGCCTGATGCGCCGCGATCTGAGCCGCGTTTTTCCCGTCCTGGCCGACGTCCAGCTTGAGCACGCTTGGGGCGGCTGGATGAGTTACGCACGACACGAAATGCCGATTCTCGGTCAGGACGACGAGGGGCTCTGGTATGGCCTGGCCTTTGGCGGTCACGGCATGGCGACCACCTCTCTGGCCGGTGACATACTCGCTGAAGCGCTGACGGGGGACCGCAGGCGGCTGGATGAATTCCAGCGCTGGGGCACGCCCTGGGCCGGCGGCACGCTTGGGCGACTTGCGGTCCAGGGACGCTACTGGCAACTTCAGGCCAGGGACTGGCTGCGAACGCACCGTAGTTGAGGCGGTCCGCACAGTCTTGCGTGTTAAAATTTTGGGTTGTTTCCAATGGACGTTTGCCTCCGACATGAGTTCTCTGACTCCAGGCGCAAAAATGCGTCACCTTGTGGCCACCCAGGGGCCGCTGCAGGTTGTAGGCACCATTAACGCCTACACCGCCATTCAAGCCGAGCAAGCGGGTCACAAGGCAATTTACCTATCCGGCGCTGGTGTGGCCAATGCCTCCTACGGTCTGCCGGATCTTGGAATCACCCAGCTCTCGGACGTGGTCGAAGACGCGCGTCGCATTACCGGCCGCTGCGACCTGCCGTTGCTCGTCGACGTCGACACGGGCTGGGGCAGCGCCTTCAATATTGCCCGCACGATTCGCGAGATGGAGCGGGCCGGCGTCGCTGCGGTGCATCTGGAGGATCAGGTCCAGGCCAAGCGCTGTGGCCACCGCCCAAACAAGGCCCTGGTCAGCGCCGATGAGATGGTCGATCGCGTCCGCGCGGCCGTTGATGCGCGTCATGACGAGACCTTCGTGTTCATGGCCCGCACCGATGCCCACGCCAGCGAGGGCATGACCGCGGCCGTCGACCGCGCCAATCGCTATGTCGAGGCCGGCGCCGACATGATTTTCGCCGAAGCCCTGCACACGATTGAGGAGTTCAAGACCTTCTCGGACGCCGTGCCGGTACCCGTGCTTGCGAATATCACGGAGTTCGGCCAGACGCCGCTGTTCAGCGTCGAGGAGCTGGGTAAGGCCGGCATCGGCCTGGTGCTCTATCCACTGAGCGCGTTCCGCGCCATGAGCCAGGCCGCCCTGGATGTGTACGGGGCGATCGCCCGTGATGGCCACCAGAAGAACGTGGTCGATCGCATGCAGAGCCGGACCGATCTCTACGACACGCTGGGTTACCACGAATTCGAAACCAAGCTGGATCAACTGTTTACGAAGGAGTCTTCATGACCAATAAGAATACTGGAGCGGGGCTTCGCGGCCAGTCGGCCGGTGAGACCGCCATCTGCACCGTCGGCGCGACGGGCAACAGCCTGCGCTACCGCGGTTACGATGTCGACGACCTGGCCGAAAACGCGACCTTCAACGAGGTCGCCTACCTCATTCTCAAAGGGGACTTGCCGACCGCAGCCGAGCTTGAGGCCTACGAGACCCGCCTTATGGGCCTGCGCGATTTGCCGCAGTCGCTGAAAGAAGTGCTTGAGCGCATTCCTGCCAGTGCCCATCCCATGGACGTGATGCGCACGGGCTGCTCCTTCCTCGGCAACGTCGAGCCGGAAACGGACTTCGATCAGCAGCATGACGTGACCGACCGCCTGCTCGCGGCTTTCCCGGCGATCATCAGCTACTGGTATCGGTACAGCCACGAAGGCGTTCGCATCGACACACAGACCGAGCAG
>JGI12109J20283_10197111_pt1 | contig 14092 bp, 9 predicted proteins | sample ElkSlonscriptome_12_FD_20283 | JGI IMG/M metagenome (IMG submission 20283) | reverse complement strand
AAGCCCAAACAACCCTGGCGCATTCTGCCGCGCAACGGGAATTTTCTGACCATGGCCGGATTGTGGGAGAACAGCGAGATGGCTGACGGCAGCCATCTCGGCTCCTTCACCATCGTCACTACTGAACCCAACCAGCTCTTGACCGACATCGGCCACCACCGCGCTCCGGTCATGATCAGTCCAGATCAGTGGGACACTTGGCTAAGCGAAAGCCCGACCGACGCCGAGTCACTGATCACCCCCCCACCCGATGATCTGATGCACGCCCATCAGGTGACCACGCGAGTCAACAATCCAGGCTATCAGGAAGAGGATTTACTCGAAGATCTGCAGTTGAAAAATCAGGCAGATTGAACAGTGGAGGGTCATCCGCCGGGTAGACCTGAGGATCAAAAGCGCCGTTGACTCAAAGAAGGCTTATATAGCGAAGCAAACCAACCCCAGATCCGAAAATGCAAAACGCCGCCCCTGGAGGCGGCGTTCGCAAATAAAACTCAGCGCGAAGCGCTGAAAAACCTCACTCTTCGAGCAATCCACGTCGCTCAAGCAACGGTTCAATCGAGGGCTCTTTTCCGGCAAAATCCATAAACAGGTCCATCGCCGGCTTGCTGCCGCCTTGCGACAGGATGGTGTCACGGTAGTGCTGGCCGGTTTCCCGGTCGAAATCGCCATTCTCACGAATCCACAGCACGCTTTCCGCATCCAGCACTTCAGACCAGATGTAGGAATAATAGCCAGCTGAGTAGCCGCCCATCATGTGAGAGAAGTAGGGCGTCTTGTAGCGTGGCGGAATGGGCGCATAGTCGTAGCCGGCCTCAGCCAGAACGCGGGCTTCAAAATCCATGGCATCTTCGCCTGATGGAATCTCGTCAAGCGATAGCTGGTGCCAGGCCTGGTCCAATACCGAGGCAGCCAGGTATTCAGTGGTGCGGAAGCCCTCGTTAAAGATCTCGGAGTCCATGACCCGCTCAAGCAATTCGGCCGGGATATTCTCACCGGTCTCGTAATGCATCGCGTAGTTTGACAATACCTCAGGCCAGGAAGCCCATACCTCATAGACTTGGGATGGGTATTCGACAAAGTCGCGCGGCACGCTGGTGGCAGCGAACGTGGGATAGTTGACGTCAGAAAACAATCCATGAACCGCATGCCCGAACTCATGGAACATGGTGGTGACTTCATCCCAGGTCAGCAAGGTTGCCTCGCCCTCTGGCGGCTTGGGAACGTTCAAGTGATTGCCGACCACTGGAGCCCCACCCAGCAAATCGGAATTGACAACATAGGAATTCATCCATGCGCCACCGCGCTTGCTGGATCTAGCGTAGAAGTCTGTGATGAAAAAGCCTAGTGATGAGCCATCCTCCTCAAACACTTCCCAGATCTGAGTATCGGGATGATATTTCGGTAGGTCCGTACGCTCCTCAAAAGTGATTCCAAAAAGTCGCTCGGCCGAGAAGAACACGCCATCGACCAGCACGTTGTTCATTTCAAAATAAGGGCGCACTTCAGAATCATCAAAATCGTAAAGATCTTCTTTGACCATGCCGGCGTAGTGTGCCCAATCCCATGAGGCAAGCTCGAACGGTTCCTGTTCGACTTCGTTGATCTTGGCCTGAATTGCTTCGCCCTCGCGGCGTGCACTGGCAACGGCAACGGGGCCCAGGTTCGACAGCATGTCGTTGACGCGATCCACTGAACCCGCAGTTTGCACTTCGAGAATGTAGTCAGCGTGGGTGTCATAACCAAGCATGTTGGCGCGGCGCGTTCGAAGTTCGACAACGCGGCTAACGATGCCGGTGGTGTCATTTTCATTGCCTCGGCTTCCGCGCGTCAGTGATGCCGTGTGCACTCGCTCACGCGACTCGCGGTTGCTTAGGTAGCTGAGCGGCGGCTGGCCCGACGTATTGAGCAGCGTGACAACGTATTGACCATCGTTCAAACCACGGTCAGCAGCTTCTGTTGCCGCTGAGGAAAGTCGGGATTCGCTCATGCCTGCGAGCGCCTCAGCGTCGTCGAAAACCACGGCTGAATCGTTCACTTCCGCCAATACCTTCTGGCTGAATTCGGTGCCAAGCTCTGCCAACTCCGAATTGATCGCCTTGAGCTCCTCTTTCTGCGCATCGTCCAGACGGGCTCCTGCGCGCACGAAATTACGATGGTAGCGCTCCAGCAATCGCAGTGATTCGGCGTCCAGCTCCAGGGAATCGCGTTGCTCGTACAACGTCACAATTCGATCAAATAACCTTGGGTTGAGCGAGATCGCATCCTCATGGGCTGCAAGGCGTGGCGACATTTCGCGCTGCACCGCTTGTAGTTCGTCATTGGTGTGAGCACTGACGCGAGCACTGAAAACGCGCATGACGTACTGCAAGGTCTGACCCGCTTTCTCCATTTCGATAATCGTGTTCTGAAATGTCGCAGGCGCAGAATTTTCAGCAATGAGCTTGATCTCTGCCAGGTGCTCTTCCATACCCCGCTCGATTGCCGGTTGGAAATGAGAATTTTCGATTTGATCGAACGGCGGAAATCCATGTTGATGGGGGCTTGAGACTAGCAGCGGATTGGTGTCAGCGTCAGCCGAATCGCTATCTACATCGGCGCCCAATAGATCATCAGAGTCCATTGGTTCTGAAGGCATCGGATCAGGTTCCGGCAACGCCGGCGTATCGTCGTTCGAACAGGCGGCCACGCCTGCAACAATAAACACGACGAGAATTAATTGATAGGGCAATTTCATAAAACGTCCTAAATGAGGGAATTAGCGGTAAAACCGCGCGATATCTTACCATTTTGGCCTTCTTGCCCGGGTTACGGTGGGAAAAGACTAGCGTCGTTGCCGAAAAAACGCCTTCAGCATGGCCGAGCTGCGCTCAGCCAACACGCCCCCTTCAACTTCACAACGATGATTCAGCGTTGGATGATCGAGTATCTGAAATACCGAGCCAGCCGCACCGGTTTTCGGATCACTTGCAGCAAACACGACCCGCTCCACGCGTGCCAACACAATTGCTCCGGCGCACATGCTGCAGGGTTCCAGCGTGACGTAAAGCGTTGATCCCGGAAGACGGTAATTATTTTGCGCTCGAGCAGCCATGCGCAACGCATTGATCTCGGCGTGGGCGGTCGGATCCTGATCCCGGATCATGGTGTTGAACCCGGCACCCAGCACGCGTTCATTCTGAACCAGAACCGCGCCAACCGGCACCTCACCAATCGACTCAGCGCGACGTGCAAGCGTGAAAGCCTGATTCATCCAATGGTGGTCAGCTGCAAACATGAATCGAAATTACCCTGAGCGGCACTCTCGCCAGTATTGAATGGGCAATTATCGACGAAATCGGCAGTTGCCGAGAACCCTTAATTTTGCCTTTCAGTTCATTGATTCATTAAGGCTGTCGTACATCAACTCACCGGTCGAGCGGTTTTCGATTTCAAGGCGAAGGTCGCCGGCCCCGATCAGTCCGCGATCGTTGCGGCCCTGGGTGCTGACTTCTAGTGCATTGGCGCCGTCAGAGCAGAACGCGGTGTAGCCGCGCAGATCGTCGTCGAGATAGCCTCCAACGACCGCGCCATAGCGAAAAGACGCCGGCCCACCGTCGATCGTTGTGGTCATTGCGCTGGCATTAAACAGCGCTGGCTCAGTTCCGGGCTGTCTGGAAATCATGCGGACGATGTGAAACCCTGCCGTTAGAAACAGCACTCGCTCGGTCGGGATTTCATCAAGCGTCAGGTCCTCGGCGTAGACCCGGCTGAACCTGCCGCTGCCAGGAATCGTGCTATCCACTTCAATCGTGAACGCACCACCGTCACCACGCAGCAACAGTTTCACAGCCTGAGCAGTCGCGTTTTCATTGTCGATTCGAAAGGCTGCGAATCCAGGCACATGGGCCGCAGCGTTGGCATAGCCGCCAAAGTGAAGGCCGCCGTGCAGCTTGGTTCGACCCTGGCGCAAGTTGGCTTCAAGCCCCCACGCACCTGCAGTCTGTTCGCCGTCTGCTTCCAGCAATGACACTCGGGAGACAATAAATGCCGGACAGCTTGCTGTGGGCTCGAAAGAAATCGCTGCTATGGTGGACGGTTCAAGTCCACCGGCGCGAAGGACTGGCCCGACGCTCGCGTCACTATTATCGTAGCGATAATGCCCAGCCGTTGTGTGACCCCAGCAGCGCACCCATCGCCCGCTGAGAGCACAGCTGAACTGGTCACCTGACTGGATCGAATCAATTTCGATAGACGGCAGGGCCTCGATTGGGACCCAACCGAGATCGTCCTCGCGCAGTTCGAACCACTCTTCTTCCGTACAACTGACTAGACCGCCTCCTGGACCGATGTTACCGACACTGACCTCATAGACGCAGTGAGTTCGTAGCTTCAGCGATGTGCAGGCAGTTTGTCCGTCTGCACCGCTCGCACAGGCATGGCGCCCGCCGATAGTGAATTCCGTGGTGGCGGCTTCGAATGCCGGATCATCCGGTAGAGTCACTAAAAAGGGCGCGCGTTCAGGGCTGCGAGAACGCTCCGGCCAGGTGTGGTCCTGACCCCAGCACACCACTTGATCAGGGCCATGCGCGCAGTTGCTGAAACTACCGGCTGACAGTCGTTCGATGGAATCAAGTCCGGTCGCGACGTCGCGTAGAGTGCGGCCGAACTGGTAGTCCTCGCTCGTTCGCATCAGACCGAAGCATTTCACCGTTGGCGAGCTGGTTTCGTCGGAGAGTGCACAGACATGTTCGCGTCCAACCGAGACGTCGCGCAGAGGTCCAATCTGCATAGGAACGGTACGAACCGCATGGGGGGTCGCACTCAAATCATGTGCCGAAGCTCCCCCTGGTAACCGCCCGAAACAACTCAAATCAGGCTCACCTGGTTTCCACAAACAAGTATAGGATTCGCCGGCTGCGATTCTGGTTGCTGGACTCACCTCGACCGGAATGTGTGTCGGTTCAAGGCGCCGGTCACCGTCGTTCAGACCAAGCTGATTGAAAAAATTGTCGCCCCAACAGTACAGCCCGTCATCGGTTACGGCGCAGGCGTGCCGGACGCCAAAGCCGACGTCAAAAATATCTGGCTCGCCCGGAATAACAATTGCCGTGGTTGTGGACACAGACTCGCGATGCCCCTGGCCAAGTTGCCCGAACCAATTCTCACCCCAGCAGTACAAGTCATGCTTGTCGAAAAGGGCACAAGCGTTACTGGGGCCCACGATCAGCTCAGGACGTCGTGCGGCTTCGGTGGACAAAAGCGGCAGTCCACCAATTCGCCCGGCGCGATGTTCATGCAGAATTTGCCCCTGTCCAGAGAAGTTGTTACACATTAGTTTTCTATCAACGATTGCGCAGCGTGGATCGACGGCCGATTCAACCTCGCCATCAGCCTGCCAGTAGGTGGCCGCAATGGGGCTCTCTTCCGAGCTGTTCAGAACTCCCCAGCATTCCATGCTGTCGCCGACCACGGCACAACTTCTATTGTTATCAAGAGCCAATCCATGAACGATGCCGCTGATGCCAGAAACAGCATTAGGTCTCAGTGTCTCCCTGCTAGCCGGATCAGAGAAGTCAAATAGACGTCCGGTCTGGCTGAATCGGTTGTCGCCCCAACACCAGACTCGATTGCCATTCGTGGCACAGACGTGCTGTGCGGTAGCGGTGAGATGAGTAATATCGCCAGGCAAGTCGAGGACGGGAGCGGGATCAGGCCGGGAGACTGAGCTGCCATCGCCAAGCTGACCAGCGTCGTTCTTGCCCCAGCATTCGACCACCCCATCCGACAGTGCGCAACCGAAGTTAGCACCGAGCGAGATGCTCACGTCGGCGCTTCTCATGATTTCCAGCGGTTCGAATTCGTTGTTGCCCCAGCAGAGCACCCGATCATCCAGGGTGACGGCGCAGGTATAAGCCGAGCCAGCTGCCACCTGCCGAAAAGTCAGTTCCGGCAAAATGGCTACGGGCACCGCGCTGGGCAGATTATTTCCAGTTCCCAGTTGGCCCCGAAAATTGTCGCCCCAGCAGTAAAGCCGCTGGTCGGCGACGGCACAGCTGTGGTAAGCACCCGTCGCAAGATTGCTGATGGTCCCGGGCAGTCCGTCGACGGGCGTAGCGAGCCCGATCGCTATCGGATCTTCAAAGCCCAGCTGGCCATGCTCGTTATTGCCCCAGCACCAGACCTGCCTACTGTCTGTCGCGCAGCGGTGGGTCTGATCCCAGGCCAAACCTGATGATGATGATGCCTCGATAATACCGCTCAGCGGAGTACCGATCTCGCCGGACCGCACAATCCCCGGCCACGCCGCGAGCATAAGCACAATCAATACGAGCACTTTGGCCATCAGGTTCTCTAGCACTTTTTTGCGAAACAGTAGCATAACGCAAAAAACCAAGGCGGTCCTGAACTTGCCCGAAACAGGATGTGATCGGCTGAGCAGACCGATTCGTGCTGATGTCAGAGACCGACCATTGACAGTATTCCGCAAAAATCGAATGAACATAACAACCCGGACATCGTCACCCTTTAGTTTGGATATACTGCGGCCTCAGCAATTACTCGAACAGCGCTTTGATAACCGACGCACTTATTGATCTGCCACCCACATTGGAAGCCGACGTTGCAATTGCAGGTGCCGGCCCTGGAGGCATCGTACTCGCCCTTGAACTTTCCAAAAAGGGCCGAAAGGTTCTTTTAATCGAGGGTGGCGGGAGCGACGATCCAGGCCCGGGTGCCTCTATCTACGACAACAGCACGAGCGGTCGACCTTATCCACTGGATGGATCGCGTCTTCGTTGGCTTGGTGGCACCTCAAACCACTGGGGCGGATGGGTACGCCCATTCGATGATCGAGATTTCACCGATGAACCTGTAAATGGTCTGCCCGGCTGGCCCATTTCCGCCGCAGAGTTGACTCCACACTACGAAACTGCGGCGAGCTGGTGTGAAGTCGATAGCGCGAATTACAGATTGGACTCACTTTCTACAGAAAATCGTGAGCGGCTGCTCGACCTGTCGGGGACACGCTTTGTCAACCGCTTGTTTCGATTCAGCCCACCGACCCGTTTCGGCACCCGTTATCGCGACCAGCTAGCGTCATCAGATGATATTGATTGTCGCGTAAATTTGAATCTGACAACATTGATTCAGAGCGACTCTGGAGTGCGCTCCGCTACTGCGATTACGCTGGATGGCAAACAATGCGAAATTCGCGCAGAACATTTTGTTGTCGCAATGGGTGGCGTAGAAAACCCCCGGTTTCTTCTGAATCAGCAAGCCGTGCCCGGCAATCAGTCCGATTTTGTTGGACGATGCTTCATGGATCATTTTGGCTTTTCACCAGGCAGCATGATGTCCAGAGCTAGCATGCCCTATCCGCGTGGGCAAATTTCCAGCCAGGATATAATGCTTGTGATCGCACCAGAGTCGATCGGTCCCCACAGCTGCTTCACCTTGACCCCGTCTCGACCTGATGACTTGTTGCCGCCGGCTTATTGGTCGAACGCGATTATTGCCGAGCGAGATAGCACCATTTATCGCATTGGCATGATCAACGCGCCGACACCGCATCCTGAGAGCCGAATTTCGCTCTCAGATGACAGGGATGCGCTTGGCCTTCGTCGTACTCATCTTCACTGGCATTTGCCCGAGACCGATTTTGACCCGGTCATCGAGCTGTATCAAGCGCTGGTATCTGACTTAAGCTCATCAGGCTACGCCCGTTTCAAATGGACTAAACAGTCCCCTCCTGCGGAGACAGATTTTGTCGGTGTCGGCTACCACCACATGGGGACCACAAGAATGTCAGCCTCGCCTGATACCGGCGTCGTGGACGCCAATTGCCGAGTCTGGGATCGCGACAACCTCTTCATGCTTGGGAGCTCGCTTTTTCCCTGTGCGGGGTTCGCTAATCCCACACTGACCATCGCTGCCCTGGCAACACGATTGGCAGGACACCTGAATCAGCGCCTGGAGGGCTAGTCCGATGCAGAGAAGATGGTTACTTAAATCAACTGGATTGGCCCTGATCGGTCTGCAAACCGCGACTCTGACCGGGTGCAATCGCTCGACAGAAACAGCCCAATCGGCACAACAACCGCAATCGGACCAGGTTGTCGATCTTTCGCCCCGCGGTCAACTCGACGAGATTGCCTCCAATCTGGAGGGCGTCGAGTTCGTCGGTCCTGTGTGTGTAGATGAAACGATGGCTAATGATCCGCTGGCCGAGCTTCTTGAACGTCTACCTGCTTCGAGCAGCATGGCCATCACGGAGCGCTTCTCAAATTCCATGGCGCTGGATTACGCCAACAATGAGGTATTTGACATTGGAGGTTGGCAGTTGAGCCGCTCGGAATGCCTACTGCTAGCTGGAGCAGCGCTGGCACAAGGGCTGCGCGAACCCACTCAAAGTCGAGAACAAAACCTTGTTTTCGAAGACTTCGTCAATGTCGAACGTTGGGGGCCTGATGAGACGATCGAAGGCGAGATCTTCAATGAAGTCGGCGACGGACGGGGCGCATTCTGGGTGCGCGTCGCCGAGCCAGTCCCCGCCAGCACGCGCATGGTCCTGGGCGAGACTACTCTGGCCACCCATTTCGAACCCGGCGTCATGACGGCAAGCCTGGAGCCGGCGCATACCCAGTCCATCATTTCCTCACCCGGAATGCACCAACTTGTCATGGTCGACATCGCGACCAATAGGGCCCAGGTTCTTGGCCACTTGACGGTCAGACGCAAACCTCCTGCCGCCATCCTGGCGGATGGACGCACATCAAGCGTGTTCTGCGAAGTGGAACGATGGGGGCCCGATCATGCCCCGCTCGGCCAGGCCTTCAATGAGCAACCTGACGGCAGTGCAGCCTTTTGGGTCAGGATCGGATGCGCGCCCGAAACTGCGGTGCTGGAACTCGACAGTCGACCGTTGCCAACCACCGTGCGCAGCGGGCTCGTGACCGCTCGAGTACCCTTCTACGCTGACTTGAGCACAGACGACCACTCCCTAGCTATCTACGACCAGGAAAGCGGAGAACGACTGCAGATCGGTCTGTTCAGAGTGTTATAGCTCTCCATCTGCCATTCGATCATCGACTCAAGAGGTCATCCCTGAACACAATGAACGCGCTCGGTAGTTCCTAGTGCGTCTCTCCCGAAGACTTGACCGCATTATTGGTGTTCTTGATTCTGGGATAAATCAATGCAGACACGGCAAAAAATATCAGGTCTCCCATCAGATTGACCAATCGAGCGACTGCCACCGCCACCAGCAAGAGTCCAGCGGGAAGCAGACCGTCCAGAAGCACCAGCAGGGTGGCCTCTCGAACTCCCAGACCCGCAGGGGCGCCTGGAACTAGCAGGCCTACCAGCCAGGCAGCAACGTGTGCGGCGCATAGCCAGTACATAAGCTGTCCGATTCTCTCGCCTTCAAGGCCCAGCGTATGGACCACTATTGCAAAGATCGACCCGCTGACCAACAAGAACACCACATGCAACAGATAGGCCGCCATCAAATGGCGGAATTTCAATCGTTCCAGGCAAAGCGAAACAACAACGACAAAACCGACAGCGGTCGAGATGGCCTGAACCTCGGTCCAGCCCAGTCGGGTCAGAAAGATCAGTGAAATGCTGAGGCCCGCCAGTGACAGCGACATGAGCTCATAGGCGGTCGACCAGAGAACCCCTTTTCCGGGAAGCCCAGACGACATGGCCAAGGCCTGGCGACCGGCGAAATGAAGAACGTTGCCCGGTAAATACTTGGCCAACTGAGAAACGCCGTAAGTGACGATAGCCCAGGACCAAGAGGCTTGCGAACCGGTATGCAGCAGGATCAATCGCCAGGACAGAGCGAGGAGAACGGAAGCAACTGCGTAGGCGCCAGAGAGGAGTAGAACCAATATCCAGTCCTTGACCTGCAGGCTTCTGAGCGAATCAAATCCCGATTGCTGACTGAACTGATAAACGACAAACGCCAACGCCAGCAAGCTGATCAGTAGACCAAGGCCGCGAACGTAAGATCGAAGTTTTGGATCGATCACTCCGATGTCAGCGCACTCGGCACAATGCCATCGTCCAGGGCAGCGGAGAACGGACTTTTACAATCTCTACATAGTTCGAAAGCAGACCGAGAAAATCGGATCGAGACCAACGTTGAATATGGCCCGGAGTATTTCCCCAATCGGACCAGTATCGTCCCCGAGCCATGTTCATCGCGCTCCACATCGGCTCTCTCGGCACACTCACGATCAAATAGGGCCGGGCGAGACTTTGCAAGACTTCAAGCGCTCTATCCGGCCACTCCAGGTGCTCGAGAACTTCACAGCACACCACGAGCGGAGCCGAGTCCCTGTCAGGAGACAGGCGATAGATGTCCTCGACCATGAACCGATCCGTCAGGCCTCGGGCTTCGGCGTTTTCTCTCGCCAGGCCGATAGCGATTGAAGAGAAATCGCTACCTCGAGCCTGTTTCCCTTCCGTTTGCCATTTCAGCGTCCAATACCCTTCGCCGCAGCCGACTTCATGTATTTCCGACTTGCCCGACTCTTCTACCAGGGAAGTCAAGGCATCGGAAAACCCTCGAACAAGGTAGCGCGCGATCGGGTTTCGGGTGTTGTATTTGTCATAGGTGTTGCCAACTAAAATTCCACCTTCTGACTGGCCTTTAACGACCTTCATGATGACTCTGTCCTTGTGTGTTGCTCCAACTCTGTGCGACGCAATCGTTGCTGGATCTCTTCCAGCAGGCGACGATTGACCGCCAGCAAATCAGCGATGAACGCCACCAGCATCGTCTGGAAACCGATTCCTAGCAAAACAGCGGCCAGGATCAGCGATTGAATATGGCCGTCTCCCGCTCCGCTCCACCAGAACAGAAGAAAGCGAAATCCGATCAGAAACCCAATGACAAAGAGGATTAGTCCAGCACCGAGAAAAAAGGGAAACGGTTTGTAAACCACGAACATGCGAACGATGGTCGTCATGGAGCGCCACACATAGCTGCTCATGCTCTTTAGTAAACGCGACTCCCTCAGATCGGGATTTGTCGATACTGGAACGGAAACGATAGAAAGATTCTTTTGACCGGCCTGGATGATCGTTTCAAGCGTGTAGGTGTAGCTGGAAAAGACATTCAGGCCCAGCGCCGCCTTGCGCGAGAACGAGCGAAACCCCGATGGCGCATCGACCACACTAGACCCGCTGGCCTTGCGGACCACCCAACTTCCCAGGCGCTGAAGTAATTTCTTCAGCACGGAGAAATGTTGCGTATCCTGGATTGGCCGAGCTCCAACCACGATATCTGCTTCGCCAGACAGCACAGGACCGGTCAATTCAGGAATGCCGGACGCGTCGTATTGGTTGTCCGCATCTGTGTTGACGATTACATCAGCACCGGCTGCAAGACTCGCCTCTATCCCAGCCATGAATGCCTTGGCGAGCCCCTGATTCGAGGGCAAGGAGACCACATGATCCACACCATGTGATCTTGCGACCTCCACCGTTCGATCTCGACTTCCATCGTCGATGATCAACCATTCGACCTGATCGAACCCTTCGACTTCACGGGGAAGTTCACCCAGACTTACGGGCAACGATTCTTCCTCGTTGTAGCAAGGAATCTGAATAATCAACTTCATATCATTTTTGCCCACCGGTAGTTAATCCGCCTACTCTTCACTGGTTGCCCTCATTGAAACTCATTCGAAGCCGACATAATCGACTCGCCAGGAGGAAAGTCGATAGGACCTGGCCCTGACCCCGTTAGACCTGAACTCGACCCATGCTTGTGATTGATCTTTCAATTCACAGCCTGCGATGGACTCTCGGTACTGGAAACGTCCGCCCTGTGCAACGGAAATACTGGGTAGTTGGCAATCGTTCAAACGCACCTGCACGACAAAGCTGTCGCCATCGGCCATGATCAATTCGTCGAAGTCTGGAACAGCTCCTTTGATTCTCAATGCGGTCGATCCGTCCGCAACCGACAATAGAACTCGCGACTGTGGCCGCGACCATTTCCAGCCAATGCCGCGATCAGGATGCAAACCCTGGGCCAGCGAATACTCCATCGTCCCGAAATCCACGACCGTCCTCGCATCAAGTATTTCATGGGCTTCAAAGTCTGGAAAACCGGTCGCAGAATCCAACTTGTAGATTCTGGCCCAAGGTCCACCATCATGGACGAGTTCAGCCTGGATCCCCTCAAGTGCATACTCAAGATTTCCAGTTCGCCTCAGGTTGGGATCAACGAGCAGAAAATGTGGGCCTTCATGATCATCCAGCCTGAACTTATGACTAATCAGGTCATGAACAGGCACGCCCGAATAGAGAGAGATCACTGGTGCTGAAAACCAACCGAATCCATAAAAACGCGAATTCTCAGGCAGATTTGATATGTATTGAACCGTTGAAGCGACACCATCGCGTCTGTTTGTATTGAATGAAGGATCAAAAGACTGGACCGCAGACCAGATCACTAAAGCCGCAGGTAGGCAGAGCGCCCCGGTCGAAAGCCGACGCAGCCAAGTATGCCTCAACTGCTGCGCCAAGACGATCAGGAGCGGCAACAGTACGACAAAGACCAGCCACCCGTTGAACACTCGCCGGTACCAGGCCTTTTGAGTGGGGGTGATGGCCAACCACCAGGAAAAATACGCCAGGACGATCGCCAGCAGGCAGGCAATAACGATAATGGCGTAACGATCGACAGATTGCCTTGCCAGCCCCCACACCAACAGACCCAGACCCACAGCTGGCGCCACGAGCAGTCCGTAGATCGATGGAAAGCTCAGATGAACATCATCGGAAAACGCGTGGCCATGCGCAATGATCTTATTGAATAAACCTGCCGTGTCCTGAAACCCATCCGACACGCCAGCCTGGGCAGACACCGCTGATATCTGATCACTCCACCAAAGCTGCCAATCCAGAAAACCACCGAGCATTGCAAGTCTCCACAATTCGAAGACTGCAATCGTGCAGACGAGACTGATGAACAGAACGAGAAGCTTGCGAAATTCCTTCGTCATCAGACAAGCCAGCGCCAAAACAACGCCTGAAACACCCACTGGCATCAGCATGACAGTTTTAGTCAATATGGCTAAACCGAAGCAGCATCCAGCGAGGATCATCTTGTCTTGCCCGGGTTCTTCAAGCGAACGGGCTGAAAGCCCGATACCGAGAAGACACCAGGACAGTGCCGGGACTTCCCCGTAACCATTCAACGCAAATCGACCAAACTCCGTCACAGTCAGGCAAAGAAGCACCGCCATCAGGGCCCAGCGTGGGCCGGTGACCGGGCGAACAAGCCAGAAAACAACGACCGAGTACATGAAGGTGTAGAGAATCGAAACGAGTTGCGAACTGAAGAATGTCACCCCGAACATTGCGAATACGGCGCTGGCCGGGATCACTAGCGGTGCATTCGTCTGCACCTCTTCAGGGAACAGTGACCAGGTATCATAAAATCGTGCATACCCTTCAGACTGAGCAAGGGCCTGGGATACCTGAAGGTTCATCGCGCCATCGAAAGAAACGGGCGCCATGGAGAACTCCATCATGATTCCGAGTACTACGGACAACAACGCCAACAAAAGCAAGACCGTCCAGGTTTTTCCCATCCAGTCGCCGGATTTTGTTTGGACTGAATAGATGTCAGCGTTCATATGGCTTCCTCGCGCCATAACCCTTTGATATCACGAAGAAAACCAACTCGATCTCAAGTCACCGGGTTGACCAAATCCGAAACGGGTAAAAGGCGTCGAAATATCCGCAACCATCGCTCATTCCCACTCGATCGTCGCCGGCGGCTTGCCGGAAATATCGTAGACCACGCGGGATACGCCGGTTATTTCGTTAATGATTCGCCGGGCGACATGGTCGAGGAATTCGTGGTCAAGGTAGGCCCAGCGGGCGGTCATGAAATCGATGGTTTCAACGGCGCGAAGGGCGATCACGTATTCGTAGCGTCGAGCGTCGCCAACCACGCCAACCGACTTGACCGGCAAGAACACCGCGAACGCCTGTGAAACCTGTTGGTAAAGATCGGCTTTGCGCAATTCTGAAATGAAAATGTGATCGGCCTTTTGCAGCGGTTCAACAAATTCAGCTCGAACCTCGC
>JGI12109J20283_12278574_pt1 | contig 14101 bp, 11 predicted proteins | sample ElkSlonscriptome_12_FD_20283 | JGI IMG/M metagenome (IMG submission 20283) | reverse complement strand
GGGGCAGCAGTGGTTCTTCATTGCACCTCTGATCACGGAGGAACGCCCGTCTGCGCGTCCGCCACCATGCTTCGGCAGACCTGCGAACCTGCGGCCTGCCCCTCATACTGGCGGTCAGCGACATCCGGCGGCAGCAGGAGTGGACGGGGATAATGGAGCATTGACAATGAAAAATTAAGCATGAAACGACCTACTCTTTGTCGTGAATACTTCTGCATTATCCATTATCCATTGTCCATTCTTTACCGCAGCCGCTGGACCAGGTCGTCCAGCCGGCCGGTATGGTCCGCCGCGATGATCAGCGCGCGGACCCGCTCCGTTTTGCCTCCGCCGGGCATCGTTATGCCGAGCCCGGCAGCAAGCAGCGCCAGGTCAGCGTCAGGCACGTAGGCGGTCAGTACGATACGCAGTTTGATGCGCAGGTTGGTTTTGGGCTCGAGCGGGGGGGCAACGGTGATGTCCATAGGTGTGTTCCTCCACGATACGACAACGATACAACCACCTCCGCTATCATGGACCGTTTGAAGCAGCGCAAAGGTACGCATTTGTCAAAAATCGGTAAAAATCGGGAGATCCGCTCGTGCCCACCGCCGCAGCGCCGGACGAACGGCGCGCAGCGGCGGGTGCCACGCCGTGGCAGCGGTGGGGGCTGCTGGATGCGCTCGGTGTGCTGAGTGCAGCACCGATTTTTATTGAAGATACCGCTGTGCTCAGCATCGGGACCATTCGGAGCAAAGCCTGCCGCTTGCGGATGCGGCAGCCGCTCGATCTCCTGATTGTGGACTATCTCCAGTTAGCCACGGGGGATAGCCTGCGGCGGAACGGCAATTGCATGCAGGAAGTGGACGACATCTCGCGGGGACTGAAGGCATTGGCGCGGGATCTGGTCGGTACATTGCACCAACTGCCCTCACGCCTGGCCGGGTCAGTTGGTCGATCTTTCTACAGAACCGCTTGCCGAAGCACCACCCACCGCTCGCAGCAGCAATGGATATTACATGTGCGAGCGTGGACCTATAGTCCCAACCGCTTTGATGTTTGCCACCTCCATGCAGGTAGTCGTCAAGGATGCGATGGCAACGTCTGGTCGCTGCGTCCGCTCCACTCGCCGGGGTGCAATGACCATTACCCGGATGCCTGGCGGGCATAGAGTTGCACCGGATAGACCAGCCGGGCACCGCTGCCCTGCTGCTGGACTTCAAAGCGTTCCATGCGGGTCAGTTCGTAGGGTTGGATCTGTGGGGCGAAGGGATAGATTTCCGGCAGCCGCGGGAGTTCTTCGGCCAGCACGCCCTCGGTATCGTGCGCCCGGAGCGCTGCTTCGAGAAACCAGTCTCGGAGGGGGGCAGTGCCGGTCTGCTGCGGTGTGCCGGCATGATAGGTACCGGTAGGTGTCCCTGCGACCAGGGTGCCCCACGCGACACACGAGCGTAGCACGCGCTGGGTCGCCCGCACCAGGGTTGTGCGTTCGCCCCAGGCCGCCACCATCCGATCCGTGACCTGGCCGACGCTGCACTGCCCCTGCAGCCGCAGCAACCGCCCGACGGTGGCCACCACATCGCGGAAGAAGGGGAAGGCCAGCAGGCTCAACCCCCAGTGCAGCCAGAGCCGTTCCCCGGGCAGCAGGTTTGGCACCAGGCGCAGAGCTTCATCCCGCAGATGGGGCGCCTGCTGCGGCGTCACCCAGATGCGCATGAGGACCAGCGCGGTTTTCTCGCGCGCTTCCGCTCCCCGAATATCGGGTGCCAGCGCGGTGAGGAGGTGTGCGCGGATTGCGGCCGGGTCGGACTGCTGCAGCATCTGTCCGACGGTGGCATCCAGCCAGTCCAGTTCAATGCGGCGGTCAAAGCCAATGTAGGCAGCCATGCGTTCTCCCTTTCCCGGTCTGCTCATTCCGCGACGCCTGCGTGTCCTTATTGTAGCACACACCAGGGCACCAGCACTTCGCGCAGATCACTGCCGCCATGGGTCACGATCACCTGCCCGGCAGGGACAAACGCCTGTTCGTCCGGGGCCAGCACCACCGCCCGGTCGGCCGGCAGTCCCGCGCCGTGCCAGGCGATCAGTCCGGGATTGTCGGCAATGACCGGGTCGCGCAGCGCAGTATCGGCATAGATGCGCGCCCGCTGCCCCCGTTCTTCGGCCAGGATGCCATCCTGAATGCGCCCGATCCCTCGGGCCGCCACATTCCCATGATCGGCAGTCAGCGTCACCTGGAAGCCCGCATCCCGCACCTGCGTGATCACCTCTGCGCACCAGCCATTCTGCGCCCACTGCGCGACCTGCTGCAGCATGCCGGCAGCGCCCTGCTGCATGCCATGGGCAATCTTATCCACAGCATCAATCACCAGGCCAATGACCTGAATACGCGGATCAGCCAGCAGTTCTGCCAGGTGGGCCAGATCGGCGGCTCCGCGCTGTGGTTCCAGGCCGTGCAACCCCTTGCGGTAGGCGACGCTCTGGGCCTGCAGCCCCTGGTCGCTCCAGAAGCGCTGCCAGTGTGCGGCTTCCCGGTCGGTACGCTCCAGCGAGGGGGCAAACCGCGTCGGTGGCGCGCCGGCGAAAATCGCCTGCCGGGATATGCTGGTCAGGGTTGGCACCCAGGCAAACAGGGCGCGTTCATCCCAGGTAAAGCCATGTCCCTGGTCGGCCCAGGTGTCACGCAGCACCAGCCACTGGTCCAGTGCCAGCCCATCCATGACAATCAGGGCGTGGCGCATCTGCCCCTGCATCCGCGCATGCGCCAGCAGATGCGGCAGATGCGAGACAAGCCGGGGGTGGGGCAGGGGCGCGGTCGTGACCAGTGTCGCATAGCGCTGCGCGATCCAGGTGGCAAAGCTGGTCTGCAAGCGGGTGAGGGTCGCCCCCAGATCCGGGTCCGGGGTATGCTCCATGCTATGAACCAGGCGCAGCAGGGTGCCAATGCGGGGCGCCAGCGCCAGCCATGCGGCTGCCGGTGCATCGGCCGGGGGACACTGGTCACGCAGGTAGGCCACCAGCATGGCGTGCGGGACAGTCGCCGCAGCGGTTTCTCCCGCACGGACCCCGATGGTGTAGGGTTCCGGCACGCTCCAGCCGGCGGGGAGCAGCAGCGGCTGCATGCGGCCTGCCAGGAACAGGGTGTCAATGGCCGGCCAGACCTGGGGGGCCGCAAAGGGCAGCGCAGGGATACTCTGATAGCTGGTTGGGTGTTCGTTGATCGCGGGTGCCGCGCTATCCGGTGGGGTAAGATACCCGCCGTCGTGGAGAAAGCGCGGCCAGGCCCGGCTCAGGAAGGCATCAAAGGCCGCCCGATCATGCAGCAGGGTCTCCAGCGGCCAGGAGGCCAGGGCCGGGATCGCGCGGAGTTGCTGCACCACCACGTTTGCCAGGAATGCCGGTAGCGGTTGGGCGGCAAAATGGATCGTCAGCAACACCTGCAGCGCATCGGCCGGGGTTTGGAGCGCCGTCAGGGTGATGCCATAGCCGGCCTGGAGCACGGCTTCAGCGGTGGCGGCAGCGCTGAGCAGCGGTCCGCGCTGCTGCCCGTAGGCTGCCCAGAGCCGGTCAAGCCGCGCGGAATCCAGTTCGGCCAGGATGGGAATATGCAACCGGGGGAATAATTCGGCCAGGCTGATCTGGCGGCGTACGCTGCGTGCCAGTAGATCCGCCGGCAGACTCTCCAGCGTGCGGGTGCGGTCCCAGAGCACCACCAGCAACGGGGGCATGCCGTCAGCGCGCGTATACTGTGCTTCGTAGGCCACCCGAAAGGCAATCGGGTCATCGTAGGGCAGCAGGGTGTAGCCCCGGCGGGTGAGTTCCAGGTGCAATTCCGCATCGTGGCATAGTCCATCCGGGTCGGCCACTACCAGCAGCGGCGCACAGGCGGGATCGATCCCCTCGAGAACAACCGCACGCCAGCTCATACATGCTCCTTCAGTGTACTGCGCGCAGGCGTCAGGAACACCTGCACCACACAAGCGCACCGGCATACCGGCACACCCGTGACAGGATGGGATATATCTTTGCGTCCCTGCGTCGGTGCATTCTCCGTTATACGGCGTCTATACGCAGCAACAGCAGGGCGGTAAGGGACGGCTGGAGGGTGCGCCGCGACTGCATCTGCTCCCGCCAGGCGGCTTCCGCCCGGTCCAGTTCGCGCACGCGCGCCTGCCGAACATTGACTAGCCCGATCCGTTCCAGCGCCAGTCGTCGGGCGGCGTAGGCGGCGGCGCTCCGCTCCGCTTCCTCCGTCACCTGTCGGGCTATCCGCGTTGTCAGATCGGCATAGCGTGCCGCGCCGCGCTGTTCGGCCGTTGCCCGGTGGACGGTGTAGGCATCGTGGGCCGCCTGGTCGCGCACCCCTGCTGCCACGGTGATCGGTGTGGCCGGCCGGAGCAGCGCATCCCAGAGCCAGCGCGCTGTCGGGTCAAGCCAGCGCGCATCGTCGTGCTGAAAGAGCGGCAGCAGGTTGTGGTGCTGTTGGCCGGTGCCGTCGCGGGCGGTGACAGCCCACAGGCTCCAGATGCCGCATACTCCGTTGGGCAGACCAGGAATATGGAGCGTGGGCAGCGTCTGTCCAGGGACAACCAGCCGGGGGTGCTCCAGCAGCGCACGTAGCCGGGGTTCTTCCAGGGTAAGCAGGCGCGCGCCACTGGCATCGGCATGCTGCCGGTCAAAGGTGACATACGCCCAGTGGGTGCCATCAGCCCAGGTCAGGTCATAGCCCCCCAGGCGCGGGCGTACCGTGCCCCCCTCGGCCTGGACTGCGGCCAGGGTGAGACATGCCAGCCACGCCGGCAGCGGATGTGTCTCGATCTGCTGGGCAAGCTGCCGGGTGGCCGTCTGCACATTCGGGTCAGGAACCTGATAGATTGCAGTCGCCTCCTGCACCCGGGCTGCCTGCCGGCGCACACGGTCCAGAAAGGTATCCACCTGCTGATCAAGCGCCGCCGGGTTGCTCAGCGCATCCAGGTACAATTGCTCCACGGCCTGATCACTCTCGGCACTATCCAGCACATCGGCGGTTTTATCTACGCCGAACTCATCCAGAATGGTGGTAAGTTTCGCGGACAACACTTCCTGCACGCGGCCCTCGACACTGTCGGCCAGTACCAGGTTGATCGCCTGCACCGTCCGGGTCTGCCCGATGCGGTCCACCCGTCCGATGCGCTGCTCCAGCCGCATCGGGTTCCAGGGCAGGTCGTAGTTGATGACGATATGGCAGAACTGCAAATTCAGCCCTTCGCCCCCGGCGTCCGTCGCGATCAGCACCTGCGCAGCACCGGCAAAGGCCTGCTGGGCGGCTTCGCGCTCATCGCGGGACATGCGACCATTGAGTGTCACCACCGGGAAGCCACGGGTCTGGAGGAACTGCTGGAGCATGGCCTGGGTCGCGGTAAATTCGGTAAAGACCAGCAGTTTGCACGCCGGGTTGTTCGTCTCCTGCTGGATGCGGTAGATCTGGTCGAGCAGCGCCTCGGCGCGGGCATCGGGACCGGCGGCTTCGCAGCGCCGCGCCAGGGTGAGCAGGGTTTCCACCTCCTGGCGTTCGCCCCGCACGGCCTGAACGCTGGTCACGAGCGAACTGAGTCGCTGCTCACTGTCCAGGTCGGCCCAGTCATCGGGGAGCAGCGCCACATCTGCGCTGAGCGCTTCCACCAGGGTCGTATCGCTGGTCAGCACCGCCAGCCGGCGCTCCAGCGCCTCACGAATGGCGCGGGTACTGCTGCTGACCAGGCGCTGCATCAGCACCAGTAGAAAGCCGATGGCCTGGCGGCGTTCGCGGCGGGCGGCGTTGTAGCCGGTGCGCACATAGTCGCTGACCGCGTCGTAGAGCGCCTGCTGGTCACGCTGCTGCGGCTGCCGGACGACGGCGAGCAGGCGGGTCCGGCGCGGACGGAAGAGTGGTTCCCCGTCGGCGGTAACGGCCGCGCGCCGGGGTGTGCGGATAACATAGGGCGCGACCCGCTCCCGCTCGATGGATGCCGACGGTGGGAAGACCTGCGCATCCAGCAGGCTGAGCAGCCGGCGGAAGGCCTCGGTCTTGCCGCTGTGGGGCGTGGCGGAGAGCAGCAGCACCAGGGGCACGGCAGCGGTCAGGGCGCGCGCCAGTTGGTAGCGGGCCACCTGCGCATCGCTGCCTGCGAGCCGGTGGGCCTCGTCAAAAATCACCAGATCCCAGTCGGCGCTGACCAGATCGTCCAGGCGCTCGGCATTGTAGCGCGCCACCTGCTCGGCGGTCCAGCCGCGCCGCGTATCAATCGGCTTGACACTGTCCAGGGGGCAGATCACCTGCGCATAGCGCCGCCAGAGGTTCGGGTCGCCCGGCTGCCGCCGCAGGGTGGGGAAGTCGGCGGGAGCCAGCAGATGAAAGGTTTCGTTGAAGTGGGTGAGCAGTTCCTGCTGCCACTGCCCGGTCAGCCCGGTGGGGGCAACCACCAGGGTGCGCTGCACCATGCCACGCAGCTTGAGTTCGCGCAGGATCAGCCCGGCCTCAATGGTCTTCCCCAGGCCCACCTCGTCGGCCAGCAGCAGGCGCGGCCGGCGGGTCTCCAGGGCGCGGCGCAGGGCAGCAAGCTGGTGTGGGAGTGGGGTGACATTGGCGGTGAGCGGAGCCAGCAGCGCACCTTCGTCCAGGGCAGCACGAATGCGAGCGGCGGCCAGCGTGACAAGCAACTCCTCACGCGCGGGCAGCGGCGCTTCAGCGAGTGGCAGCAGGTCATCGGCAGGCAGCGTCAGCCCGCGCCCAAGCGCCGGCGCGTAGACCTCGGCAAGCTCCTGCCCCCAGAGGATGTGCTGGGCGAGGAGTTGCACCGGGGCGGCAAGGGTTCGGGAGTAGGTGTAGGAAGTCATATATTGCATGGCTACGATGCGATAAAATCCATTTTAGTGACGAAATTTTGTCGCAGAGTATGGTCATTTTGTGTACTGGGATGCAGGAGGCGTTGCTTGTAATCGCTGATTTCGTCCAGTAATGCATTGTGAAACCTTTTCCGGTCGATGATTAATCCATCATTCACATTACGCGGGTTGATTTGCTGAACCATTTGTGGTTCGTTTATGCGTATCTTTGATTTTCCTTTGGTCTGTGCCTGATGCAGCAAACCATTGCGAAAATGATCGTAAAAAGCCTCGGCTTTACCATTGTCAAACTCGTTTTGGAAATACACGCTGGTCGTCAAGAACTGTTGGAAAGTTGCGTTACCTTGCCTCTGTAGGGTATCATTTCTCCCGTGGTAGAATTGGGTCAGTGTCTCGATAATGAGGCAATCTAATGCCATAATAGCAAAACCGCTAAATTCCTGGATCGCGCTATCTGAATGATTGATGATCGCATCTATGGGTGCGAGAAAGCGTCCATTGAGCCGGTCATAAAAAATGTCCACTGCATCCTGCCAGTCTACGCTGCTAGAATCAATGTTGTAACAATTTCTCCAACGCCTCCAATGGCCTGCTCTATAATGCGGTGAAATTGCCGGGTTGTTGTGATCTATCGGCCCTACACTTGAGTCACCCATCTCTACTCCTCCATCTCCATCGCCGCCAGATCATAATACGTCAGCACCGTGCTGTCCTCGCGCAGCACCGCCTCCGGCAGCCGCGCCGCCACCTTCAGGATCGTTGCGTAGTCCTGGGCGCGGTAGGCCTGCTCGAAGCCCGCCCGCACCGCCTCGCTACGTACGGTCTTGAGTTTGCCGCGCCCCTGCTGGTAGCTCTCGAATTCGCGCAGTAGCTCGCGCCGCCGCAGTTTTTCCAGATCGACCTGCTTTGTCGGGTCGGGGATGTACCAGCGCCCCTGCTCGTCCTGCAAGAAGTTTTGCACCAGCAGGTCGCGCAGTTCGGGCAGCACCTCGTTGCGGTTCTGCTGCAACTCTTGCAGGAAGCGCGGCTGGATTTGCTGGTAGCTCTGCGGGCCGTCGCGCAGCACTTGCCGCAGCCATTGGATGCTGCTCTTCTCGTCGTTGACGTAGAAGGTGAATTGCTCCACGTCGCCCACCTCGGCGCGGCGCTGGTCGTATTCTGCGGCCTGCGCTTCGAGGAAGTGCATCCCGTCGCGTTCGGGGAAGCGCAGCTTCAGCCCGGCGTAGAATTCGGCGGCGCTGAGCGGCACGCTCGCCCCACGCTGTAGGTGGAAGGCGACCATCCGATCAAAGAGTAGGTAGGGTAGCCGCTCGGCGATGATTTCGGCTTTGCCTTGGCTGCTGACGAAGACGGGCACGGTGGCGAGGTGTTCGCGCACGAAGGCCCACGCGCCCGCTTCGCTGCCCTGCACCTGGGCAAACTCGCGCTCGAAGCCTTCCGGCGGCTTGTAGGCGGAGATAATCAAATCGGATTTGACCGCACCTACAGCGTTGACCTGATTAAAACTGCCTTGTTTTTTGTCAAAAGTCCGAACGTCAGCTATGACCAAGCCCGCTATTTGCATAGCTTCTTGAATTGCACTCCAAACTGCACTACTAGAGTTATGGAATTCGACAGTTATCCATCGCCCAGGCTTCAGCATACGGTGAAACCCTGTAAAACATTCTTTTATTAGTTCCTGGTAATCTCTCAATGTTTTCTGCTGGCTCTTGTTCACCACAGCCTCTTCTTGGTTGTTTGTTCTGGCCTTCAACCAAGTTTCCCAAAGGAAATTAAGTTCAGAATACATCAAATTACCACCGAAGGGTGGATCTATAAATATGTAATCCAATGAACCACTATTTGCCGAGAAGTCATGCGAGCTGGATTGGGCTGTAATTACACTATGATGAGCAAATCGTCTCCAGACGTCAATTTGTATTAAGGTATCTAATCGGTTCGACAAACCAAATAACACACGCTTTTCCACGCTTAAACTTGGGATGTACAAAGTACCCGACACGCCAGCAGATACTGCACCTCGACCGCCGTGAAAATAGGCACCTATTCGCAGTCGAGCAAACTTCAACAGGTCTGGTAGAGATCCCATAGCAAGAAACAAGAGCCTCAGTGGGAAATTGCTTATACTAGCTTTCTGAACAAAAGACGCCATGACCCATAGGTTTCTCTTCGTATAGAAATGATGCGCATGAGTGATACCCAGATTTAGGGGGTCACTCGTTTTATCTCCTTTTGGCATGTGATCTGTAGGAAACCAGTACGGTATCTGGCTGCGCTCGATGCGCTCAATCAGCGCCAGGTCGTCCTCGTCGGGCGCTTTCTCGTGACGCTTCTTGCCCACGCTGTAGTTAATCAGCACCGGCACCTGCTTCGCCTGCTCGATAGTCTGGTCTATCGCCGCATCGTAGAGCGTGCGCCATGCCCGTTCGAGCCGTCGCTTTGTCTGCTCTGCGCCGCAGTGTGGGCAGGGGAAGCTATCGCGCACCGCGCCCGCCTCTTTATCAACTGCCGCCTCCCAGAAGATAATCTCGCCGCCGCAGTCGGGGCAGCTAAACACATCGCTCCACACCGTATAGTTAATGCGCCCGACGCTGCCGTCGGAGTGGCGCGTCTCATACATCCAGCCGCATTCCTGCTCCACCTCGGCCAGAATGCGCCGCGCCTCGCGCTCGAAGGCCGCCACATCCACCGGCGTGTTGTAGTTGTAGGCAATAAACGTCGCAGCGGGCGACAGGTCGCACAGCACCGCCTTGCGCGCGCCCAACCGCGAGAAGGGCGTGTCGCCATCGAAGACCGTGCCATCGGCATCTACGCGGTAGCCCAGGCTCTCGACCGCCGCCCGGTCGCCGCAGAGTTGCGCCGCCACGCCCGTCATGCCCGTGCCGCAGAAGCCATCGAACACAATATCGCCCGGCTGCGTGTAGTGCAGAATGTAGCGCATAATCGCCTTGTGCGGCACCTTGGTGTGGTAGGAGTGCGCATTGTAGATCGGGTCGTTCTTGCCCTCGCTCACATCGAAGGCGAACGGCTCGCGGTGGTAGTCGGCGTCGCCGGACGCGTCGCGCTCCTGCTGCCAGCGGGCGACGATCTCCGGCAGGAAGGGGTTGGGGCAGGCGGTGTAGTGGGGCGGGTCGCTCAGCGCAATAATCGCCGCGTCGGTAGCGATGGGGAAACCCGCGACATCGCGCACGCGGTCGATGTCGGCAGGCGTGAGCGGGCGGCGGGCGGCGGGCGGGTCGCCCTGCCCCTGCGCATCGAACATGTCCTGCTGCTCCGGGTCGTCAGGGAAGAGGTTGCGCTGGTGGGTCATTGGGTGGTGTCCTCCGGGAAATGCTGCGCCAGAAAATCGTTGACCGTGACCATCTCAATCCCGCGCCACTGGCCCAGGTCGAGCAGATGACTATCGCCCGACACGAGATACTGTGCGCCTGCTGCCAGCGCACAGGCGAGGAAGATGTCATCTTTCGGGTCGGCGGTGATGACGGGCTGAATCGCCACGGGAGCGATGATGAAGCTCATGCGCATCACTGCTGATAGCAGTGTGTCTGGCGTTTGCCGCATCTCTCGCTGGCGCGGCTGCAAGCGAGCATACTGGAGCACCCGTCGCAACTCCGCAATGGTGGCTTCCGTCGCATAGGCTTCAACCAGACCATCCTCAATCAGCCGAACAATACGCCAGGGAGCACCACGCCACAGCAACCCCGACACCCAGAGGTTGGTATCCAGAACAATACGCATCATTCATCCTCAGCATATTGGCGGCGCACTTCATGCACAATGTCGTTAATCTCTTCCAGCGTGAGCGGTGGCTCGGTCTCTGGCGTATTCGCCACAATATCGGTGATGCGCGGCGGATGAATGCGCTTCAGAATGATCGTATCCCCCTGTTTCATCACCAGAACACGGCTGCCGGGTCCGAGTGCCTGGGCTATTTCGGCGGGCAGCGTCAGGGTATTGTCTGCCCCCAGTTCGATCACCTGTATGGTATCGGTATCAGTATCAGCCATTGGAATTTCCTTTCTTGCTGGCGCTTGTGTATGCCCCTCACTCTACCACAATCCGCACCTTGCGCGCATCGTGCCCCTGCATCTGCTGGTCGAGGAACTGCCTGATTCGCCAGGTCGTACAGCACTGCCTTGCGCGCGCCCACCCGCGAGCAGGGTTGGTCTGAATTTGAACGCAAAGACGCCGGGTCGCCAGGGGGCAAAGAGGCTACATTCCTTTGTGCCTCTGCGTCTTTGCGTTCTGGCGTTAGTTCCTCCGGTATCCGCTCGTAGATATACCCGGCGCTATCCACATAGTAGCCCAGGCTCTCGACCGCCGTCCGGTCGCCGCAGAGTTGCGCCGCCACGCCCGTCATGCCCGTGCCGCAGAAGCCATCGAACACAATATCGCCCGGCTGCGTGTAGTGCAGGATGTAGCGCATAATCGCCTTGTGCGGCACCTTGGTGTGGTAGGAGTGCGCATTGTAGATCGGGTCGTTCTTGCCCTCGCTCACATCGAAAGCAAACGGCTCGCGGTGGTAGTCGGCGTCGCCGGACGCGTCGCGCTCCTGCTGCCAGCGGGCGACGATCTCCGGCAGGAAAGGGTTGGGGCAGGCGGTGTGGTGGGGCGGGTCGCTCAGCGCAATGATCGCCGCGTCGGTAGCGATGGGGAAGCCCGCGACATCGCGCACCCGGTCGATGTCGGCAGGCGTGAGCGGGCGGCGGGCGGCGGGCGGGTCGCCCTGCCCTTGCGCATCGAACATGTCCTGCTGCTCCGGGTCGTCGGGGAAGAGGTTGCGCTGGTGGGTCATAACTACTTTGTCCTGAGCTAATTCTCGCGGTAGCTCTTAATCCGCTCAAACTCCTGTGAGTTACTCACTTTACGGCAAAGAAAATCAACCCACTCCTCGGTGTAGACAAACTGCTTGAAAGGAACACTAAACTGACAATAGTTTGTTTGACAACCATCAGGTGAAGGTTTTGTAGGACGTATTTTGTAGAGCTTCCATGCTCTTGTATGGTGGGTCATATTGAAATCAATATTTGTCTTGGATCGAACACGGCGTACAACTGCTTTGGCTGTTAGTAGTCCCTGATCTGCGACGGGGACTTGCTTTTCGCGGATGAATGCAACTTGCTGTTCATATTTGCGCATATCCTCTAAATTATCAGGATCGTATTTTACAAACTCAACCGCAATATCAGAAGATTTTGCATGATTGCCAATCTTGGGTATTAGAAAGGCACGAAATGAATATTGCATGCTTTCCGTCACTGCATCAGGTAGCTTCGCGTCATATTCCTGAATATACTTCGTAATAGTCTTATACTCGCTGGCTTGAACTTGTCGCAGTACCTCTTGTTGTTGCTTCGAAAACACGGAGAACTGGAGTGCCAACGCCAGATTTTGCCCCAAGACAAAGAAGCCGCCAATCTCATTTACCAGCAAACTTTCAAAGTTCATCAGCAATGCCTGACACCGACCCGACAACGTTGTGTCGAGCGCAGGAACAAAGCGATGTTCAATTTTGTTACGTATGTCAATAAAAAACTTCAGGTTTTCTGCTACTGACGATTGCTTCCCACCGTAGTACACTTTTATGCATTGACTAAGCTCCCAGGCACGCGTATCTCCGTCTACTATCTCCGGTGTGCCATCAGCGTTCTTATACCAATACTCAGTTCCCCGTCTCTCAAAAATGGCGTGGAATAGTGCGGTATAAGCAATGATCAGATGCACAATATATCCAGGGGTTCGAAATGATGCCAGTGGATTATTGTACACCTGTACGCCGAGCAACGCTGATTCACGTGCCTTGTCTATTAACGCATCGACTTCGGGGCTGAAGCGTGGGCGTAAAATGTCTATCTCCAATGATGTACGTTGTGAATGTAACCGAATGAATGCATCCTCAGTTATCGTATCGTGAATTCCTTTACAGGTAAGGCCATCATCGGTCTCTTCAATAAAGAAATACCACTTCTTGGAGCGATAGGTTCGGGCTGTTGTGAGCGACCAACCTGTTACTGCCGCTACCTCGTCCAACGTGAATATACGGTTTTGCTGTTCGGCATCACAGAAGAAGTTGTAAGCTTGCCTTATTTTGTCGTTCTTCTTCGTCATATGTTCCACTCACTCCACCACAATCCGCACCTGGTCGGCGGCGCGTCCCTGCATCTGCTGGTCGAGGAACTGCCGGATCCGCTGCTCAAAGTCCGCCCGGGTCATCGGCGTGCTGCCCAGCGCCGCTAGCAGCACCTCCGGCGTGATGGTCAGCCGTTCCAGTCCACCCAGGATGGTATTCACCGCGGGTGCCCACCCGGTCGGCAACGGCTCCGGCAGGTCGCCACCATCGCGGAACGCGCGGATGCTGCCCCGGATCGCCGCATCGTCCCACAGATCCAGCCCCGCACCGACAATCGGGTCGTTCAAGTTGGCGCGCAGTGCTTCCAGCCATGCCGCATACATCTGCGTCAGTTCATGCTCCAGGCGGGTCAGCGTCGCATCCACATACTCGTTGCGCAACTCCTCAATCGGCCGGAAGCTACAGCGCGGGCAGATCGGGGTATCCCGCAGGTCGGCGCTGCTTAACCCGAAGCAGGGCACCAGTCGCCCCAGGTCATGCTGCCAGGTGTCAAGCTGCGTGCGGGGGAGCAACGTAATATGCGCCAGCGCACGCAGGTGGATTAGATGCGGATGCTGTAGCAGCCGCTTTCGGGTGTCATCCTGGGTGGTATTCAGCCGCGCCGCCTGGTGCAGCGTCACATACAGCTCGGTATACGCCTGCTTCAGCGTCTGCAGGTCGGTGAGCAGGCGTCCACGCAACCCGGTCGCGTGACGCTGCTGCGGGTCGCGGAGCAGGGCCAGTTGCTCGTGCTGGAGTTGCTGCACCTGCGTGCGGAACGCATGTCCTGCCGGCAGCACCTCCTGCGCTGTGGTCAGATACGCCGCCAGCGGCTGCAGGTCGCGGAGCAGTGCCGCAAAGTCGTGCAACTCGCCCTGGAGTTGCCGCCCGGCAGCCTGGGCCGCAATGTCTGCCGGGTCCAGGCGCAGGTTCTTCAACTTGCCGACCGTGTTGAAGGGCCGCAGCCCTTCAAGGAACGCCTTATAGTCGGCCAGCGTGCGCTGCACCTCGGCCAGCACCGCCCCTTCCAGCGCCGCGCTATGCCAGAGGAGCAGTCCCTGCCCAACCAGGTGCTGTGTCTGCACGGTACGCTCCAGTTCGCGCTCAACCGTCTGCTGCATCCGGCGCACGCCCTCATCGCGCTGGTTC
>JGI12109J20283_10007934_pt1 | contig 14110 bp, 11 predicted proteins | sample ElkSlonscriptome_12_FD_20283 | JGI IMG/M metagenome (IMG submission 20283) | reverse complement strand
GACCCGGCGTGCACCAGCCCCGCGGTGCCGCCGCCGGCCACCAGGGCCAGCACCCAGCGCAACCAGGGTTCCATCTCGATGAGGGTGGAAGCCATCAACAGTGTGCCCGCCGCCACGGCCACCGGCCCGCTGACGCTATCCAGCAGGTGATCGAAGAAGGGCACGAAGTAGGCGGCCACTTCGGCCAGGGCCGCCACGGTCAGCATGACCAGGGCAACGTCTGACCCCAGCCAGGTGAATCCCCCGGCCAGGTGCAGGTGTCCCGTCTTGGCCGCTAGACCGGCCAGCAGCATGGGCACGAAGATGCGGAACCCCACGGCGGCGGCCAGGCCGATGCCGGCGGCCACCGCCAGGATGATCTGGGGCAGGTTCAGGTCCATGGTCACCGCCGGGAAGAAGGGTCCAAAGAGAACACCGGCCATTCTACGGGAGAACGGCCGGTGTGGCTATCAAAGTCGGGTCGGGTCAGAGGGCCAGGCGTCCTCGCACGTTGAAGCCTTCAAAAGCATGGTCCGGGTCCGAGGATAATTCCCAGGCGTCAAGAGACCCGTAATCCACCGTGAGGCTGAAGGGGTGGATCCAGCGCTCCGGGATCGTCAGCCCCGCGCCCCACTGGGAGGTGCCCCCGAAGGCGTGGCTGTCGTGCCCCATGCGCAGGGACAGGATGCCCAGACCGGTGAGCTCAAGCCCGAAACGGCTGGTCCCGAAGAAATCGGGATCCTTGGGGCCGTCTTCCTGGGCGGCCATCAGCGAGCAGGAGAGATATCCCAGACCGTCATCATTGAAGAGATGCATGGTAAGGGCCACGCCGATGTGGGTGCTTTCCGGTGTGAACTTATCCTTGTCGATATTCCGCAAGACGCCGCTGACGGAGGCCTCGAGGCCAGCCTGGTTGAGCTGGTAGAACCGCCGCGCGGAAGAACCGAAGTCGATGCCGTCGAAACGGGACACATCCTCTTGGATCGAGGACCGGTAATTGCGGTGGGAGAGGCCCACCGTCCAGTTCCAGGGGGAATCCGGGTAGCTCAGCTGGGCGATATCCAGACTCACGGCGAAGACCTGCTGCCGCTGCTCGGAGGAAAACAATTCGCCGGTGCCTTCGGGCTGGTAGGCGGTGCGGACGAGGATGTCCTCGGCCTTGAACTCCGAGCGCACGGCCGAGAAACGCCAGGGGCCGTTTTCCCAGGCGAGTCCGTACTGCTGGCATGCGAAACCCGCAACATAGTCCATGTGGCCATAACCCACGTGCACTCCCTGGCCGTCGGGCAGGGGAGCGGGGTTGAAGAGGGTGCTCAGGGGGCCGCGCGGCAGAGCCAGATCAGCCTGGCCCAGGGCCTCGGCGCGGGCGCCCGCAAAGATCCAGTCTGACTGATAAAAGACTTGCCCCAGCGCGGAAAAGCCGGCTGCGGCGACAGGCGTGGACAGCAGCAGACAGAGGGAAGCGACAGGCAGAGTGTACCGCAGGCGTATGATGTGAAACAAGGACCATCCCCCTCATATATAAGTGAACAAATACCGTGAGTTAAGGATAGTGTATGGCTGCGGACCGAGTCAATAAACCCGGCCCGCGGTGTGTTCATTGTTGGAGGGTCTACCGGATGGAACCGAACTCCATCACCAGCTGCAGCCAGGTCACGTTGGGCAGACCCAGCTCACCGGCCTGATGCTCCAGGCGCACTTCAAGGCCGGGTTGCAGCTCATAGCCTCCGCCCAGACTCCAGCGCGTGGCCGAGGGGGCGCAGCCGCAGTCGTAGTCCAGGGTGTCGTAGCGCACGAAGAGGTAAGGAGCGCCCAGGTCGTACAATCCCTGGACGTAGAAACCGTGGTTCTCCGCTTCGGCGGGAGTATTCTGGTCGGAAATCTGCAGGACGTACTCCGCCTTGAAGAAGAAAGCTCCGAGCGCGGCCTGCAGGTCTCCTCCGTAGAGGGACATGGTCAGGCCGTCGTCCGGGTCGGTGAAGTAGGCGTTGCTGAAACCCAGTTCCCAGCCGGCGCTCGGGAAGAATCCGAGGCGGGAACCGAAGGCGCGATCCACTTCAGGGCGGTTCACGGGGCAGGTGCCCAGACCGCGGCCGCAGCTGGTGCCGTTCAGCAGAAAACCGTCCAGGGTGAAACGGCCCTTCTCCAGGTGGGCGTTCATGCCCAGGTCGTTCCATCCCTCGTGGGTGGCATCCAGAAGCAGGGGCGCGGTGACCACCTTTCGGTCCACCGAGGCGTAGGTGCGCCAGTCGATGCCGAAGGGCACGTCGAACTGTCCGGCGCGCAGGCTGGCATCCAGGCGGTCGCCTTCGGTCAGGGTGTAATTGGCGGCCAACACGGCCAGTCCCCAAAGACCCGAGGCGGGGTCGTAGGCCACGGCCATGTCGGCGGTCGAGCGCTCCCCGATTTCGGCCACGAGGTCCACCTCCGCCTGGTTCACCTGGAATTCGTGGCCGGTGTCCTCGTCACCCCCGAGGGGCATCATGAGGTCCCCGAAGGCCGAGATCTCCATGGCGGTCTGGGCGGAAGCGGGCAGGGCGAGGGCCAGCAAGATCAGTATCAGGATGAGGCTCTTCATTGTGTTTCCCTTCCCGTCCTTCAGATTTCCAGAAGCTCGTCAGCTTCGTTAGCCAGGTCCTCGTGGCCCAGTTTGATGACTTCGTTCGCCAGGGACACTCCGACATCCGGGCGCGCGGAGCGGGGGGTGAATGCGGGGCCGGAGCTGGATGCTGCTCCGGTGATGACCGCATTCAGTTTCCCGATCATCTCGCGCATCTCCACGGCCTGGGCGCTCAGCTCCTCGCTGGCCGATGCCGTCTCCTCGCTGCTGGCGGCGTTCTGCTGGGTGAGCCCGTCCACCTGGGCGATGGCGCGGTTCACATCCTCGATGCCGCGGCTCTGCTCGGAGTTGGCCTGGGCCACGGTGGAGACCAGCTCGCCCACCTCCTGGATGCCGCTGATGATCTCCTGCAGGATCGTGTTCACGCTGTCGCATTCGGCCACGCCCACATCCGCCTGGCGGGATCCGGCAGAGATGAGTTCGGACGTATCGCGCGCCGCCTCGGAACTGCGCTGGGCCAGGTTGCGGACTTCCTCGGCCACCACGGCAAAACCCTTGCCCGCATCACCGGCGCGGGCGGCCTCGACCGCCGCGTTCAGGGCCAGCAGGTTGGTCTGGAAGGCGATACCTTCGATGGTGGAAATGATGTGGGCCGTATCGTCACTGGACTTCTTGATGTCGGTGATGGCCGTGGACATGCGGTCCATGGCCTGGCGCCCGACCGCGACCTGCTCGAGCATGCTGCCCGTCAGGTCGGCCGAACGCTGGGAGTGCTGCAGGTTCTCGTTGACCGAGGCGGTCATCTCCTTCATGGCGGCGGAGGTCTCTTCCAGGCTGGAGGCCTGGGTGGAGGCGCTTGAGGCCAGATCCTGGCTGGCGCTGCTGACCTGGCCGGCGGCGGAGGTGATCTGTTCCGATCCCGTGCGCAACCCGGCGATGGCCTGGTTCAGGGGATCGGCCACCGAGCGCGTGATCAGGATGCCGATGAGGACACCCAGCACCAGGGCCAGCCCCACGGCCACGGCCATGGCCGTGCGGGAGGTGACGACGGCCCGGGCGCCGGTCTCCTTGGCCAGGGCCATCTCCCCGATGGCGGCTTCTTCCACGCGCGCCAGCAGTTCCTGGGTCTCCTCGCCGGCCGCGTCGAAGCGGGTCATGGCTTCATCGACGTCCCGGGCGGTGCTCACCAGGGTCTCGTGGCTGCTCATCAGGATGGTGGCCTGTTCCTGGAAGAGGGTATGGCGGTCTTGCAGCTGCTTCGCCGTCTGGGCTACCTCGAAACCATGGGCCCCGTCCTGCAGGGGAATGGTGGCGGCGTCGAAATCAGCGACCCGATCCTGGAATTCTGCGTGCAGTTGCGGCATGGCATCCAGGTCCCGGCTCTGGACGAACTCCTCCAGGACGATGCGGCTGTCGGCCATGGCCAGCAGCATGTCCGAGGCGTATCCCAGCCCTGTAAGGCCGTCTTTCATCTCGTCTCCGGTGGCCAGGGAGACCTCGGCCTGGAGCTGATGAAACACCATATCCCCCTGGGTCCGGATCTCTTCGAAGATGCTTTCCAGCTCTCTCATGGCCTGGTTGCGTTCGGCGGCCTGGGCCAGCAACTTGTGGCCATCTTTCATGAGTTCGCGAGCGGCGGGCTGGAAGCTGTCGTTGTGGGTGGATTCGGAGCGGCGGACCAGATCAGCCAGGTCCTGGTTGTCGGTGGGCAGGATGTCCTGGTCGGCCACCCGGCCGCCTTCGAGGATGGCGTCGGCGAAGGCATCGAACTCGCTGATCGTCGATTCGAAATCAGCAGTGATGCCATCCAGTAATTCAGAATCGTCGGAGGACAGGACAGAGGTGGCGGTCTTGAACTCGTCCATGGCCGTGATGGCGTCCTTGAGGTTCAGGCGCATTTCGGAGGCCACGTCCAGAATGGGGGCCTCCTCGGAACCCACGACGTGCAGGGAACGCCCCACCGTGCTGATGCCGAACCAGCCGGCGGCACCGGTGATTCCGGCCAGGATGATGACCAGAGCAAATCCACCGGTGATTTTCTTGCGGATACCCAGATTCTTGAACATACAGGTCCCCCTGAAGGTTGTGCGCCACACCTCGGGCCCCGCCCTCAGCACGCATCGGTTCACATGGGTTTTGAATTGAAGGCCCTGGACATCCCAGGGTCCGGTGGGGGTAGAGCAGGCTCCATACCTGATGATTTTTTCCATATGTGGTTTTTAGGGGGAAAAATACAGAATCCTGCAACTCTTTTTTGAAAGACAGGTTGCATTGCTTGTGAACGGCGTTAACTTGTTGCTGTGCAATATTTTGATGGAAATTCAAGTGGTTTGGTGGGGATTTTTGCACGATTCCGGTAGGAAACATCAGGGAACAACCGGGAAGAATGCAATACCAGAAATACGGTCAATAGGGCCAGCCAGGTGGGAATCAGGGCGAGGGTGTGACATGCTCAGGGTGTTAGAGATAAAAACAATCCTGTTTTAAAAAAATCCAAACCTGTTAAATGTTTCCTTGCTTTCGGTATGTCATGAAATTAACATACGGGATGATAATAAACGTTTACTTCGCAATGGAGGTCCTTGATGCGTTCCTCGGCCCTGTGTCTTCTCCTCTCGGGCGTGCTGGTTCTGGCCGGCACAATCGCCTGGGCGGAAGACGGCTTCATCGGCGGATTTGATCTGCCCGAAGGAGCCACCTACGTAGGTTCCGAAACCTGTCTCGATTGCCACGATGAAATCGGCGCTTTCTACGCGCACTCTCCCCACTCCGTACAGCTGAACCTTTACGTGCCCGGCACCGAGGCCGCCGCCTGCGAGGCCTGCCACGGCCCGGGCAGCATCCATGCCGACGAAGAGGACGTGGATGCGATCATCAACATCGACATGATGCGCGCCATGAATGACGCGCAGCGCGACCTCATGTGCCAGCAGTGCCACACCGAGGTGCACATCGGCTACGCCTCCGGGCCGCACGCCGGCACCGGCGTCAGTTGCTCCGATTGCCACGGCAACCAGGTGCACTTCGAGGTCGAGGCGCGTCCGGCGGTGGAATTTCGCAACGAGTCCGAGTTCTGCCTGCAGTGCCACCCGGATGAGGCGGCGGATTTCCGCATGCCCTTCCGCCATCGTGTCCTGGAAGACCAGATCATGTGCGGTGACTGCCACGACCCGCACAACGGTTTCCCCACCGACACCTGGAACGGCCTGAACGAGACCTGCCTGACCTGCCACACCGAGATGGCCGGTCCTTTCATTTTCGAGCACGACGGTGTCCAGGGCGAAGACTGCACGGTCTGCCACAACCCGCACGGCTCCATGAACGACAAGATGCTGGTGGCCGACGGCAATACGCTCTGCCTGCAGTGCCACTACGAGAGCACCTTCAACGCGGATGACAACTTCGAGGTGGGCGGCACCACGCACGGCGGCATGCTGGCCGGCGAGGGTCTCTGCTTCGATTGCCACACCGAAATTCACGGCTCGAACGTCGCCCCGTCGTTCCGGGACCAGTAAGGGAGGAAGCCATGATGAACCGCATTTCATTGCTGACCCTGGTCCTGATCGCTGCTCTGGCGGCGACCACGGCCTGGGCCACGGATCTGCCCGCGCAGGAGGCCCGCATCTGGGCCCCCACGGGTGATCTCATCGGACTGGAAAACCACGCCACCGTGACCGGCACCAGCCGGGACCCCCACGGCAGCCAGATCAAGTACGCCGAGGACTGGCAGCAGGAGGACGACCAGATGTTCGGCGGACTTTTCGCCTTCCGTCAGGTCTACGAGAACGGTCGCACCCTGCTTCTGCGCGGTCTGGGCGAGAGCGGCAAGGGCACCTTCGCCGGCCGCTTCACCATGCGGGGGAGGCGTCCCGGCAAGTGCGGCGTCGACATCGACATCCGCAACTTCCACAACTTCTACGACGCCACCAGCGAGATGCGGGCCGTCAGCTACGGCCTGCCGCCCGCCCCGCCGGCCATGGACCCGGCTGCGAGCATGGACTGGCGCCACTCCAAGCTGGATTTCCGCTACAACCTGGCCAAGGGCCTGGGTGTGGAACTGGGCTTCCGGCGCATGTGCCGCGACGGCGACAAGGCCAGCCTGCTGAGCGGAGCCACCGGCCTGGTGGTCCCCACACGCAAGGCCTTCGACACCGAGATGAACGAGTTCGGCGGCGCCCTGACCTTCAATACCCCCAAGCTGGCCCTCAAGGCCGGCGGCCTCTATCGCGCCAGCGAGGGTGACCGGGCCGTGGGCGAGCACACCTACAGCGACGACCAGACCCTCTTCCGGGCCAACCTGGAAGCCCGCTACCATCTGGGCAGCAAGACCAGTCTGCTGGGCATGGCGAGCTCCAGCAAGCTGGAAGCCCAGAACTCCGAGACCTACGGCGGCAGTGTCTACGCCCCCGACGGTGAGGCCACCGGCACCACCGGCCGCCTGGGCGCCATCACCCGGCTGGGTCAGGGCACGGTGGGCCGCGTCTCAATCGGTATCCGCAGCCTGGATACGGACAACCAGACGGACCTGGCCGGCGCTATCGATGCGGTCACCAGCCGTGAGCGCAGCGGCATGGACTTCCACGCGGGCCTGACCAATACCGCCCTCCGGAAGACCCGCATCCGCCTGGACTACAAGCTGCGGGCCAACGAGATGGACGAGACCACCGAGGCCGGCGGCGAGACACAGACCATCGACCAGAAGAAGACGGACCACCGTCTGAACCTTAAGCTGCAGCGCCGCTTCAACTCCAAGACCAGCCTCAACCTGCGCGCGGGTTACCGCATGCAGAGCGTGGAGCAGGACAACGACTGGACCGGCCCCGACGCCCTGTTCTACGTCATGGGCGACCGCGACGTGAGCGATCTGAAACTGCGCGCGGACCTGAAGATGCGCCCCAGCCCGAAGGTGCGCCTGACGGTGGGCGGCATGGTGCAGAGCCGCAACTTCCAGCGCGAGGACGAGGATGACGCGGCCAACGACGTCGAGACCAAGACCTCACGCACCCACGGCTTCCTGGGGCTGAACGTCTTCGCCAGCGAGCGCGTGACCTTCCTGGGCCATGTCAGCTACGGCAAGGAGAAGCACGAGCTGGACGAAGGCCCCGTCTCGGAGACCGGCATGGCTCCCCTGACCTACGAAGGATCGACCCTGCGTTTCGCCCCCGGCGTCATGGTCAAGCTGACCGAGAAGCTGAGCGTGGAAGGCCACTACGAGGGCGTGCGTTTCGAGGACCCGGGCGACCAGGCTGACGACGTGCACACCCTGAACAGCGATCTGGACCGGATGCTGCTGCGCTGCGGCTACCGTCTGAAGGAGAACCTGAAGGTGTCCGCCACCTACCGTCGACACGAGTTCGATGAGAACCGCTGGGACGACTACATCATGGACCTCTACAGCCTGTCCCTCTCGGGCAAGTTCTAGGGGCCAGGGATGGTGACGACACGCAAACGGCCTGCCGATCGGCGCGATCAGATCCTGCGGGAAGCGACCTGCCTCTTCACCTCCAAGGGGTACGAGGGCACGTCCATCCGCATGATCGCCCGCAGCTGTGGGATCACCGAGGCGGCCATTTATCGTCACTTCGAAGGCAAGGAAGACCTGTACCATTCGGCCATCGCCGAAAAGGCGAAGGAACACGACATCAAAGGGACCCTGGAGGCCATGGCCGGCCAGGGTTCCATCGAGGAGGTCCTCACCTCGGTTGCCGGGCACATCCTGAGCCTGGCCGAGACGGACCCCCAGCTGATGCAGCTCATGTTCCGCAACAGCTTCCAGGCGGGCCCGGTGGCCCGCATGCTGTTCGTGGAGATTCGCTTGCCGTACATCGAATTCCTCGCTCACGAGATCGAGCGCAGGCAGGGTGAAGGCGAGATCATCGAGGTCGATGCCTTCACCTCCGCGCGCTGCTTCGTGGGCATGGTCATGGACTGCGCCCTGAACACCGGGGTGTGGACCAGCCTGACCAACGAGGAATTCAAGGCCGAAAACGTGATCTGCAACAACGTACCGATTTTTGCCCGTGGACTGACCAACAGCGCCGCCTCTTCGGAGGCGGCCAAACTCGGGAGTGACCGATGAGACAATTCTGGACAATCAGCCTCTTGCTGGTCGTGCCGCTCTTCTTCCTGTGGGGTTGCGACAACGATACCAGCAACGGGGATATCGAGGGCGAAGGCCCCGTAGTCACCGACCTCACCTGTATCGGCTGCCACAGCAGTCGGGATATGCTGGAGGATTCACTGGCGGACATGGGTGTCGTCATGCGGGTGCCGAACAAGGACGACGGCTGAGGCGGCTCTGTGCCCGAGCTGGAAGCTTGGGAACGTGTTTATATCGCCAACAGCAACGGTTCCACCGCGGCCTTCATGACCAGTGTCCACGGTCCCGACTATGAAGGCAGCGCCATCGAGCACGCCCTGACCTGCCAGATGTGTCACAATGGCCCGGCGGACAATACCTTCGCCGACATGACAGAGGCCCATGAGGGTGTCATCCTGGATCCCAGCGCTCCGAACGGCGGCCAGGTGGGCTGCCTGCAGTGCCACGATTCCGAATTCGGCGAGACGGCCTGCGACAACTGCCACGAGAGCATCGCCGCGGCCAACGCCAACAGCCTGCACACCAACCTGTGGGGCGAGAAGGCGGCCATCGAGCTGCGCTGCGAGTGCGATTTCGAGGGCGCGTCCTGGAGCGACATGTACGACAACAAGTGCGGCGGGTGCCACACCACCTGCGGCCAGTGCCACGTCAGCCGGCCCAACAGTGTGGGCGGCGGCTTCCCGAAGTTCGGCGGCATCGTCTATTCGGCGCACGGTTTCAACCGCACGCCCGACATGACCGAGAACTGCACCGCCTGCCACGGCAGCCGCATCGGCACGGACTTCAACGGCGATCTGGAAGGTGTCAGCCGCGACGTGCACCGCAACAACGGCATGAAGTGCGAAGGCTGCCACACCGGCACCGAGCTGCACGGCGACGGCCAGCATGAAGGGGACCACTACACCCACCGCTACCAGGTGGCCACCATGCCCCGCTGCGAGACCTGCCACGATGCGGATATCCAGGTCGACACGGGCACCGGCTGCACGCGCTGCCACATCAACGGCGTCGGCGAGGACCCGGTCGAGGTACCGGCCGAACTCGTCAACCACGCGCATCACATCGCGGACAACTCGAGCTGCTCGCATTGCCACCGCGACGGCGTGCCGTCCATGACGCCGGCCAATCTGCAGTGCCAGGTCTGCCACTCGCAGCCCTACAAGAACTGCACGAACTGCCACAACCTGGTGGCTGACGAGGAACCCAACAAGTACGACATCGATCCCAGCGTGGTGCAGTTCAAGATCGCCCAGAACCCCAGCCCGCACCGCCCCGAGTACGACTACGTCGTGGTGCGCCACGTGCCCGTGGACCCGGGAACGTACGACGACTGGGGCCTGACCCTGCCTGGGTATCTCGACGAACCTACCTGGAAGTACACCAGCCCCCACAACATCCTGCGCATCACGCCGCAGACCACGGTGGCTGATGGAGCGACCTGCGCGACGGCCTGCCACGGGACTCCCGACAGTCCCGAAGGCTGGTTCCTGCGCGAGAGCGATCTGTACGACGGCTCCGGCTCAAGGCTGCCCGACTACGAGGCCAACATCGGCATCGTGTTGCCCGACCCGGACGTGGCTCCGGTCAACGAAAACTAGAAATGGAAAGGCCGGCCGTTCCAGGGAACGGCCGGCCGTGATCCCGGGTTCGCCCCGGAAAACGGGCCTCAAGGCCCTTTGAAGGAGAAAGAAATGAAGATGCGTCTTACCTGGTTGCTGATTCTCATGCTCGCCCTCACGGCGTTCTGGGGTTGTTCGGACGATGACGACGATCCCATCACCCCGTCCGAGACCGCCTTCGAAGAGGTGGCCGCCGCCGGCGCCGCCTACATCAACGACAATGCGGATTGCCCGGGCGTCATCAGCGCCTCCTCTCTGCATGACAACCTGGACCTCTACACGGTCATTGATATTCGCAGTGAAGCGGTCTACATGGCCGGCCACATTCCGGGCGCCTATCTCAGCAGCCTGGGCAACATCCTGACGGACGTGGGCACCACCATCCCCACGGACAAGCCCTTCGTGATCGCCTGCTACACCGGCCAGAGCGCCGGTCATGCCAAGGTGGCCATGGAACTGATGGGTTACGAGGAAGTCAAGACCCTGGGCTTCGGCATGAGCTCCTGGAACAGCGCCACCGACAACTGGACCGCCAACACGGGCAACGCCCTGGCCAGCGTCGAGACCGATGCCAACGCCCTGGTCGACACCTACGACTTCCCCACCCCCATGGGTGACGACGTGGAAGCCAGCGTGAACGCCATGATCGCCGGCGGCTTCAAGGGCATCAACTACTCCCAGGTGGAAGCCAGCCCCGAGAGCTACTTCATCATGAACTACTTCGGTGAGGCCGACTACCTGGGCCAGGGCACTTCCGGTGTCCCGGGTCACATCCCCGGCGCCTACCAGTTCACTCCCTATGCCAGTCTGGGCATTGACCAGATGCTGGAATACCTGCCCACCGATATGCCCATCGTGGTGTACTGCTGGACCGGTCAGCACAGCAGCCAGGTCACCGCTTACCTGAACATGCTGGGCTACGACGCCTACAGCCTGAAGTTCGGCTCCAACAATCTGTTCTACGACGACCTGACGGCCCACAAGTGGAGCGGCAGCGCCGACTACGAGCTCGAGACCGGCGCCATGCCCACCGAGACCTTCAATACCATCGCCACCGCCTTGACGGACTACGTCAACGACAGCTCCGACTGCCCCGGCGTCATGAGCGCCGCGGACCTGAACGACAACCTGGACCTTTACACCGTCATCGACATCCGGAGTGCGGATGCCTATAACGCCGGGCACATCACGGGCGCCTACCATAGCAGCCTGAGCACCCTGCTGACCGATGTCGGCACCACCATCCCCACGGACAAGCCCTTCGTGATCGCCTGCTACACCGGCCAGAGCGCCGGCCATGCCAAGATCGCCATGGAGATGATGGACTACGAGAATACCAAGAGCCTGCTCTTCGGAATGAGCTCCTGGAACAGCAGTCTGGACAACTGGACCGCCAACACGGGCAATACTCTGACCACCGTCGAAACCACCAACAACAACGGCGACCTTTCCGCCTACGCCTACCCTTCCCTCGAGGGTGAGACGGTGGATTCCCGCGTGGCCGCCATGCTGGCCGGCGGCTTCCAGGGCGTGAGCTACGATCAGATCGAAGCCAACCTGGAGAACTACTTCGTCATCAACTACTTCGGTGAGGCTGACTACCTGGGCCAGGGCACCTCCGGTGTCCCGGGTCACATCCCCGGCGCTTTCCAGTTCACCCCCTACGCCAGCATGGGCGTGGGCGAGATGCTGGCCAACATCCCCACGGACATGCCCGTGGTGGTGTACTGCTGGACCGGCCAGCACAGCAGCCAGATCACCGCGTACCTGAACATGCTGGGCTACGAGGCCTACAGCCTGAAGTTCGGCAGCAACAACCTGTTCTACGACGACCTGACGGCCCACAAGTGGGGCGCGGGCGCCATGAACGACTTCCCGCTGGAGTCCACTCCTGCGGTGGCCATGAACTAGGTTGAGAGAAATTCCGGAAACGGAACGAGGGAGGGCCGGTCGGCCCTCCCTTTCTTTGTGGCTACCCCATCGCCTCGCCGACCTGTTCCAGCCCGTCGATGATGGTGATGAATTCCAGCAGATGCGTCACCTGCAATTGCCGCTTCGTCAGATCCGACAGCCCCACCAGCACCAGCCGTCCACCCCGGTTGCGCACCGTCGTCAGCAGGGCGGCGATCAGGCCGATGCCTGTGCTGTTCAGCAAGGTCACGTCTTGCATCAGGAGGATGGCGTTTGGGAATTTCTCGTCCACCTTCTCGCGCGCCTCTTCGAGAAACTCGTAACACTCGGGAATGCCCACGAACTTGCCCTGGAGCTCATGCATCCAGGCGTTGAGGGGGGCGTCGGGACGGGACTGGGCCTGGAAGGGGGGTTTGGGGGTCATGGCACACTCCTGGACAGGGGGGATCTGGGGGAAGCCGTCAAAACAACGGACAGCCATACCACCAAAAGGGTCGGCAACAGACTAATTGAAAAAGCATATTAATTCAATAGACTTTAGTTATCTGACAGTTTTGTAGATGTTTGCGAAAACAATACAAAAATCATCGCAATTTAACCGGGATGTGCCATAATCAAGAGTCCGCATATGAATATGCCACGGCAAAGCGCCATTCATACCAGAAGCGAGGCCCCTGATGAAACGACGCGACCTCTTCAAGACCCTGGGCTCGGTGGGACTGGCCGCAGGCCTCAATCCCGTTTCCCGCGTCCTGGCCGGGCAACCCGAACCCAACCGGCCCGGCAAGGCCGGTTGCTGGCTGACCACGGCCACCACCGCGGGTCCCTACTATTTCGACCCGCACCTGCTGCGCCAGGACATCCGCACCGACAGCGACACCGGCGAATTCCACGGCGGCGCTCCCCTGGAGATGGCGCTGACGGTGATCAATGCCGACTGCCAGCCCATCCCCGGTGTGCTCGTGGACGTATGGCACTGCGACAAGGACGGCATCTACTCGGGTTACGTGCAGCCGTCCGGCAATTTCGTGGGGCAGGACTTCATGCGCGGCACCCAGGTCACCGACAACGCGGGCCGGGTGAGTTTCCTCACCTCCTACCCAGGCTGGTATCCGGGCCGCGCCACCCACATCCATTTCAAGGTGCGCCTGGACGCCTTCAGCTACGTCACCAGCCAGTGGGCCTTCGATGAGACCGTGAGCGATGCCATCCACGTCACCCCCGACTATGTGTCGCGTGGCATCTGCACCACACGCAACGCCAACGACGGTGTCTTCCGGAACCTGAATCTGGAGCACCTGACGATGGAGGTGGCGCCCAGCGGCGAGGGGGACGGCTACGAGGGGCAGTTCACCATCGGCATCGAGGCCGAGAGCACCAGCGGCGTGGACAACCCCAACCTGCCGGCATCCCTGCTGGAGCAGAACTATCCGAACCCGTTCAACCCGCGCACCAACATCCGGTACACGCTGCCAGAGGCCTCGGCCGTGGACCTGCGGGTCTACGATGCGCGCGGCACGGAGGTGGCGGTCCTGGAGCGCGGCCTGCGCGGCGCCGGGCCCCATGAGGTGAGTTTCGACGGGACCGGCCTGCCCAGTGGTTTCTACTTCTATCGCCTGGTGGCGGGCGAGGTGACGGATTCCCGACAGATGCTCCTGATCAAGTAGGGGTCAACAGATACGCGGCAACTGCTCCCCGATGGGCATGTCCACGATGCGCTCGGCTCCGAGGCCCGTGCGCATGCTCACCAGCCCGGGATTCTCGGCCACGACCTCACCCAGGATGACCGCCTCGCGCCCCAGCTCGTGGGCGCGCAGAGCGGCCAAGGCGGCATCGGCCTCATCCGCGGGCACGATGGCGATGAGTTTCCCCTCGTTCGCCACGTACAACGGATCGATGCCCAGGATCTCGCACGCCCCCGCCACGTCCGGCCGCACGGGC